>JAEEGL011026073.1_pt1 | contig 13170 bp, 9 predicted proteins | sample 9134231 | NCBI WGS metagenome assembly JAEEGL01 (sample SAMN16246548, study PRJNA631951) | gut metagenome | biome: gut microbiome; feature: rumen; material: fiber-attached | host: Bos | place: Iran: Karaj | collected 2018-10
CTTTCGAAGGAAAGAACATAGCTATCTGCGGTGATATCTATCACTCAAGAGTAGTAAGATCCAATGCTATCGGCCTTGCTAAGCTCGGCGCTAAGGTAAGCGTTTACGGTCCCAGGACAATGATGCCTATCGGTATCGAGAAGATGGGTGTTACAATCGCTGATTCCGTTGAAGACTGTGTTAGAGACGCAGATGCTGTTATGGGACTTCGTGTTCAGCTCGAGAGAATGAAGAGCTCACTTTTCCCGTCAGTAGCTGAATATGCAAAGTTCTATGCGATCACACCTGAAGTATTGAAGCTTGCCAAGCCTGATGCATTCCTTATGCACCCGGGTCCTTGCAACCACGGTGTAGAGCTTCCTACAGCAGTTTATGACTGTGACCAGTCTGTTATCAATAAGCAGGTTACTAACGGAGTAGCAGTAAGAATGGCTGTTCTTTATCTGCTCATGGCAAGGAGAAACAATTTATGAAGACAATAATCAAGAACTGTAAGGTAATCGGTTCAGATAAGACCGAAGTTTATATCGTTGACGGAAAGTTCGCTGAGGCTTTCGATGAGTCATCTGCAGATGAGGTAATCGACGTTAAGGGCGGAACACTTCTTCCTGGACTTGTTGATATGCACGTGCACTTCAGAGAGCCCGGCTACGAGTATAAGGAAACAATTGCTACAGGTAGTGCTGCAGCCGCAAGAGGCGGCTTTACAAGCGTCTGCACAATGCCTAACACACATCCTGTATGCGATAATGCAGCTGTTGTTGAAGGAATCCTTAAGAGAGCCGCTGATGCAGGCCTCGTAAGAGTTTATCCTATCGGTGCTGCCGGTAAGAATCTTGAGAGCAACGAGCTTGCTGAGATCGGACTTATGAAGGAAGCAGGAATCGTAGCTATCAGTAACGACGGTAAGCCGATCGCTACTGCTGGCTTCATGCGCAAGGTTCTTGAGTATTCTTCTGACTTCGATATCCCTGTTCTTAACCACGAAGAAGATCTGACTATGTCAGACGGTGCGATGAATGAGGGAGAGGTATCAACTTCAATCGGTATCAGAGGCGTTGCTTCTGCTGCTGAGGACATCATGATCGCAAGAGACATCATTCTTTCTGAGTACCTCAATATCCCTGTACATATCTGCCACGTAAGTACCAAGGGTGGTATGAGAATGATCAGAGAAGCTAAGGCAAGAGGAGTAAAGGTAACATGCGAGACATGCCCTCATTACTTCACTCTTACTGACATCGCATGCGAGAATTACGACACCAACTTCAAGATGCATCCGCCGCTTAGAGAAGAGGAGGATAAGCTTGCAATTATCGAAGCTATCAAGGACGGCACAGTTGACTGTATCGTTACTGACCACGCTCCTCATCATCAGGATGACAAGGAAGTTGAATTCTCCAATGCTCTTAACGGTATCGTAGGTCTTGAGAGCTCCTTCGCTCTTTGCTACACATATCTCGTTAAGCCCGGCATCATCACAATGGAGAAGCTCGTTGAGCTTATGTGCCACAACCCTTCCAAGATTTTGAAGCTCGGAAGAGGCGGCATGAATGTAGGAGATGATGCAGATCTCGCAGTATTCGACCTTGATAATGAATTTATTTTCGACAAGAACAAGATGCTTACAAAGGGCAGAAACACACCTTTCGACGGTTGGAAGCTCTATGGTAAGACTGTTCTTACAATGATGGGGGGAAAGAAGACATATGAAGAACTTTGCTGATGACCTTATTAGACGTATGAAGGAGCTCGAGAACCCTACTGTAATGGGTCTCGATCCCAAGCTCGAGTATATTCCCGAGGAGATCCGTAACAGATGGATGGAGACAGTAGGTCCTGATGCAGAGCTTGCTGCTGCAATGGCAATCTACGAGTTCAACACATCTTTGATCGATGCTGTATGTGATATCGTTCCTGCCATCAAGCCTCAGTTCGCTTATTACGAGATGTACGGCGTTACAGGTATCGAGACATTGAAGAAGACTATCGCTTATGCAAAGAGCAAGGGAATGCTCGTTATCGGCGATGCCAAGAGAAATGATATCGGTTCCACAGCTACAGCTTATGCTGAGGGTATCATCGGTAAGACAGCTTTTGATGACGGCAACGAGAAGGCAATGTTTAACTGCGATGCAGTTACAGTTAACGGTTACCTCGGTATCGACGGTATTAAGCCTTTCCTCGATGTATGCGAGAGAGACGGCAAGGGTATCTTCACACTCGTACACACATCCAATCCTTCTGCAGTTGATTTCCAGGATATGGAGCTTAAGGACGGACGTAAGGTATACGAACTTATGGCTGATAACGTTAATGAATGGGGTAAGGGCCTCGTAGGTGAGGAAGGCTTCACTTCCGTAGGTGCCGTTGTTGGTGCTACTGTTCCTGAGCAGGCTGTAGAAGCTCGTAAGAGAATGCCTCAGACAATCATTCTTGTTCCAGGTTACGGAGCTCAGGGGGCAGGCCCTGATGCAGCTGTAGCTTCTTTCACTAAGGAGGGAACTGGTTCCATCGTAAATGCAAGCAGAAGCCTTATGTGCGCTTGGAAGAAGAGGGAAGACCTCGCTCCCGCTGACTTCGCAAAGGCTACTCGCGACGAGGCACTCGACATGAAGGCTAAGCTTAACGCAGCACTTAAGGACAGGAAGTACGTATGAGCAAAGATAATTTCTGCGAAGTAATCTCGAAGACAATGCTCAATGAGGATACAGCCCTCATTGAGTTTTCTTGTCCCGAGATCGCAAGTGTAGCAGTACCCGGACAGTTCGTTAATGTAACTTGTTCCAACTTCTTAAGAAGACCTTTCGGTATTGCTTCAGTTGATAAGGCTAACGGCACATTCAAGGTCGGCATCAAGATTATCGGGGAAGGCACTGAGGAGCTTGCTTCCATGGAAGAAGGAGACGGCACCTGGGTATTAGGACCTCTCGGTAACGGCTTTGATACATCTGATAACAGCAAGTTCATTCTTGTAGGCGGCGGAACCGGTGTATTCCCGGTTAATTTCCTCTACGAGGATCTCAAGGCCAAGGGTATGGATGTTAAGGTTGTTCAGGGCTTCCGTGATGCATCACAGATCATCATGAATAAGCCTGAATATCTTCTTACAACTGATGCCGGAGATGCAGGTCTTAAGGGCAACTGCTGCGACGGCCTTAACACACTTTCAGAAGAAGACATTAACGGTGCAACAGTTCTTTGTGTAGGACCTATGCCTATGATGAGAGCAGTTTCTGCATGGGCTGACAGCAAGGGCCTTAACTGCTATGTATCTCTCGAGCAGAGAATGGCATGCGGCATCGGTATCTGCCTTGTGTGCGTATGCAAGATCAAGGCTGAGGAAGAGGGCGTTCCCTTCGATCACAAAAGATGCTGCAAGGACGGCCCCGTATTCGATTCTAAGGAGGTGATCTGGTGAGCGAGCGTTTATTCGTTAAAGTAGGAGATACCTTCCTTAAGAGCCCCCTGATCCTCGCATCAGGCACATGCAACATGGGTCGCGAGCTTTCAGAGTATTATGATCTTTCAATCCTCGGCGGACTTTCTTCCAAGGGACTTACTATCAAGCCCCGTGCAGGTAATGAGGGAGTAAGAGTAGCTGAGTGTAAAGCAGGAATGCTTAACTCCGTAGGACTTCAGAATCCCGGCGTAGAGCACTTCATCAAGCACGATCTCGACTTTATGAATACACTTGATACAGGCGTTATCGTAAACGTTGCAGGTCATTCCACAGAAGACTATATCGACATGGTAAAGACATTGGATCCTCACAAGGATAAGATTGATGCTCTTGAGATTAATCTTTCATGTCCTAACGTTAAGGAAGGATGCATGTCCATAGGTTCTGACAAGAACCAGATCAAGAAGATTGTAAGTGAGCTTCGTAAGCTTACAGATCTTCCTTTGTGGATCAAGCTCACACCTAATGTAACTGATATCTCCAGCATGGCTCTCGCTGCTCAGGAGGGTGGTGCTGACGCTGTTGTACTTATTAACACAATGCTCGGTATGGCAGTTGATGTTAAGACAAGAAGACCTGTTCTTCACAACAATACAGGCGGTTACTCCGGACCTGCAATCAAGCCAGTAGCTATCCGTATGGTATCCGAGTGCTACCGCGTTCTTGATATCCCGATCATCGGATGCGGCGGTATCACAGAAGCAACTGACGTACTGGAGTTTATGATCGCAGGTGCTGCTGCTGTTGAGATCGGTACGGCAAGCCTTGTAATCCCTGATGCACCTGTATTCATCACAGATGAACTTGAAGCATGGTGCGAAGAGAACGATACAGATATCGCTTCCTTAACAGGAACACTTAAGCTTTGGTAATAATAGGAGGGTTATATGTCCAACAAAATCACAGAAGATCTTTTTAAGACTAATGCAGTCCGTGTAGCACCTGCTGACACACCTTTCTGGTATACATCCGGTAAGCTCGGACCTTTCTTTATCAACACTCATTTCCTTGCTAAGGATGAGGGAACAGCAACTAGTATTCTTAAGCTCATTGAAGAAGCTATTTCAGAGGATCGCGAGACAGCACCCAAGAAGATCTTCGATGCTTTCTGCAATCTTTATAAGGAAGATGCAACATATAGAAACTGCGTTGATTCTTTAGTAGAAGCAGCTAAGAAGTATGACTTCGACTTCATCTCCGGAGGAGAGAGAAGAGACTTCTTTTTCTCCATGGTTCCTGCTCACCTTCTCGGTAAGCCTCACCTCACGATCTTCAAGGATCTGTCCTCAGTAATTACTGACTGCAACTTCTCTAAGATCGACTACGACTTCAACGGTAAGAAGGCTCTTCACATCGCAGATCTTATTACAGAAGCATCAAGCTACGAGCGTGCCTGGATTCCTGCTATTAAGGACCTCGGTGCCGATATCAAGGATACAATCGCTGTTGTAGACAGAAAGCAGAACGGAAGAGCTGTACTTAACGGTCTCGGCGTAAACATGGAGACACTTACTGCAGTTGATAAGGAGCTTTTCGATGAGGCTCTTGCTAACGGTTCTGTTAACGAGGCTCAGTACGATCTTGTTATGCAGTTCCTTGCTGATCCCGATAAGTACATGAAGGACTTCATTGCAAATCATCCCTCATTTATCGATGAGCAGATCTCACTTGGAGGAAAAACTAAAGAGCGCGCTGAACTTGCAATATCCAAAGGATTTGTTTGATGCACTTTAACTTCTTATTCTCTTTCTTTATAAGACCAATAGAACTGATTCTGGAATTCATATTCTCGTCAGTTTATAAGATGACGGGCAACATTGGTGTGTCCGTTATTTTTGTCGGTATTATTATGAACATACTTATTCTGCCGATTTACATGAGAGCAGATAAGATTACGAAGAATAATTCAATAAAGAAAGCTCATATGAAGCCAATGATAGCCAGGGTTAATAATGCTTTCAAGGGCGATGAGCGCTTTATGATGCTTCAGGCATTATATAGAGAGAATCACTATAATCCTTTAAGTGTTCTCCTGGATTCTTTACCGATACTGTTTGAAGTTCCTTTCTTTATTGCAGGTTTTCATCTTCTTTCCGGTCTTAGGATAGTAGAAGACGTTCCTTTTCTTTTCATCAAGGATTTAAGTGCGCCAGACAGTCTCTTTACGATAGGTGGATTTACATTTAATATTCTGCCGGTATTAATGACTGCCATTAATATTGTTTCAAGCATCATTTATACGAAAGAACAGTCAACAAGCACTAAAGTTCAGTCGTATGGTCTTGCTGCACTATTCCTTATTCTTCTGTATAATTCACCCTCCTGTCTGGTTCTATACTGGACGACGAACAATTTGTTCTCACTTGTGAAGAATATTGTAGTTGAGGTTATCGCACCAAAGCTTAAGAAGAATAAACTCAATATCAATAAGATTCAGATATTTGATTATGAAAGAACTAAGTCAGATACGATTATTAACTTTGTAGCACTGTTCTTTCTTTCATTCTTAACAGGAGCTTTGGTAAGTTCAGATGTTATTGGATCTAACATGCAGGCATTTATGGATCCATATAATCCTATTGATCCTAATCTTTATATTTTTAATTCTTTCTGTATAGCTTCGGGTATGTATATGTTCTGGGGCGGAGTTATCTACTTTATGTTATCCGAATATGGTAAGAACATAATGTACTTTATTGTTACTGTGTTCTCGACCATTTGTATGATTGATTACTTTGGATTTAGTCCGGGTGGAAGCCTAACTCCGCAGTTAATTCTATACGGACCGACAGCTGACAGTCAAAAGGTTCTTTTTAATGCTTTAATAGTATTTATGATCATTGTTTTGTTCTTCATTTTCTTTAAGAACAAAAGATCATTTGCTGCTACATTTATAGTACTTGAAGCACTTGCAGTTACTATGCTTGGCGTACTCAATTTCATTAAAATTGAGCAGCAATATAATGACTCATCGTATCTTCATGAGATGACCGGATTAAGTGAGATTCATTTTTCCCGAAACGGGGAGAATGTTGTCGTAATCATGCTAGATAAGGGAATGGGATATATGATTCCATATATCCTCAACGAAGACCCCTCATTAAGAGATCAGTTTGACGGTTTCACATTCTATGAGAATACTTTGTCATTCGGAGCCTATACTATGAGTGGTTCGCCTTCATTGTATGGCGGTTATGAGTACACGCCTGAGAAAATGAATTCCAGAAGTGATATGCTCCTTCGCGACAAGCAAAATGAAGCTCTCTTGGTAATGCCCGTTAACTTTCTTGAGAATGGTTTTAATGTAACTGTATGTGATCCAACTCTTGCAGGATATCAGTGGATCCCGGATATCAGGGTATATGAGGATTATCCTGAAATAGATGTTCACCCGTTTATGGGATACTATAACGATCAAATTGAAGGAATTCGCAACTTCAATCTATATGAAAGAAACTTCTTCTGTTATGGCTTTTATAGGTTAGCACCTATGTTTATGAGAGATATATTCTACGATAGTTCCATGTTTAACGTAGCTGACAGAGAGTACTTCTTTGATTATGTTCAAATTGTTTCTGACGAGCATACATCAAGAGGATACTCGATGGAATTCCTTGATTCATATTCTGCACTTGAGACATTGCCGGAAATTACGATAACAGATAATTCAGATGAGAATTATTTTTTAATGTTCTCCAACAACATCGCACATGATCCATGCCTTTTGAGCGAACCTTCATATCTGCCGGCACTTAATGTCGACAATACCGCTTTTGATACTCAGAACACTTCCAGATTCACAGTAGGTAATAATAGTGTAGACGTAAATAATTCTTTGCAGTTTAGCTATTATCAATGTCTTATGTGTTCTATGAGATCCCTTGGATGCTGGTTTGACCAACTTAGAGAAAGCGGCTGTTACGACAATACTAGGATAATCATAGTTGCCGACCATGGTTGTGATTACTTCGGTTATACGAACGAGGCCGGAGCTAATGCTCAGCACTTTAATCCGATTCTCTTCGTAAAAGACTTCGATTCACATGGATTTACGGTAAGTGATGACTTAATGACTAATGCCGAGACCTGCTTTATAGCTTTTGACGGCATAATCGATAACCCTGTTAATCCTTCAACCGGTAATGCATTAACCTCTGAGCTTTCATCGGGACATTTCCACGTTCTTTATAACGACGATATCATTCCCGATGATGTATACAACATATATACATATTCACCAGGAGACTGGTTTGAAGTAGACGGTAACGTACTGTCTGATGATAGCTGGTCACATATGGGAACATGGTAAAAAATGATATAATTAATGGATTGAAACACAAGGAGAAAAGCGAGAATGAAAGATATTCCTCTTTATGAAGTCACGAAAGTAACTAACCTTAGAGATGTAATAAAGACGAGAGTTAAGGAATTTCCCGGCAATCCGGTCTTCTTACACAAGCCCGCAAAAAGCAAGGAATATGTTCCGGTAAGTACTGAACAGTACGATCACGACATTGACAGTCTCGGAACAGCCTTTATGAATAAGGTTCCTAAGGGCTCCAGAATCGCTATTTTGGCCGAGACAAGATACGAATGGTATGTAACATATCTCGCCACAACAAACGGTACAGGATGCGTTGTACCAATTGATAAGGAACTTAAGACAGACGAGATCATTAACTGTCTTTCCAGAGCACACGCAGATATGCTCGTATTCTCCAAGAGTAAGATAGAAGTTGTTAACGAAGTATTCGGCAAGATCCCTTCGCTTAAGTACTACATTTGTATGGACGATGTTGAAGATGAGAGGTTCATCAATTACTCCGAGCTTATTGCCGAGGGTGAGAAGAAGCTTTCTGACGGTGCAACTATCTTCACTGAGGCTACAATCGATCCTGAAGAGATGACTATTCTTCTTTTCACATCAGGAACAACATCCAAGTCCAAGGCTGTTATGCTTTGCCAGAGAAATATATGTAAGAACCTGATGTCGATGTTCTCAATGCTCTATATCGACAGAAACGACATATTCTTCTCAGTATTGCCCCTCCATCACACTTATGAGTGTACATGCGGCTTCTTGGGACAGGTTTACAGAGGTACAACTATCGCTATCTGTTCCGGACTTCGTTACATTACCTCAGAGATCAAGGAAGCTAAGCCTTCTTGCATCCTCATGGTGCCTGTAATGCTCGAGATGTTCTACAAGAACATCATGAAGAATATTAACTCAGATCCTAAGAAAGCTAAGAAATTCAAGACAGGACTTAAGCTTTCCAAGTTCCTTATGAAGCTTCATATCGATGTAAGAAAGAAGCTTTTCGCGCAGATACATGATGTATTCGGCGGCAATATGAGACTTATTATCCTCGGTGGAGCTCCCGTTAAGCCTGAGGCTCTCGAGTTCTTCCAGGACATGGGCTTCATCTGTGTACAAGGTTACGGCCTTACGGAGTGTGCTCCAATCCTTGCCCTTAACCGTGACTGTGATTTCGAGAATGAAGCAGCGGGACTTCCTTTGCCCGGTGTTGACGTACAGATCCTTGAGCCAGATTCTGACGGTATCGGCGAGTTTATTGCCAAGGGTGACAACGTTTTCATGGGTTACTACGAAGACCCCGAAGCAACAGCAGCTGCACTCGACAGCAACGGTTACTATCACACGGGTGACTTGGGTTACATCGATAAGAACGGCTTCTGTATCATCACAGGACGTAAAAAGAACGTTATCATCGCAGCTAACGGTAAGAATGTATTCCCTGAGGAAATCGAGTATCTCCTGTCACTTGATGAAAGAGTAGCAGAGAGTGTTATCACAGGAGTTCATGACGAGAAGAAGAACGATATCATTATCGTTGCTACTATCTTCCCGGATATGGACTGGGTTGAGGCTAACCTTGGCAAGGATGCTACTGATGAGCAGATCCAGAAGGAGCTTGAGGATGCTGTTGATAAGGTAAACGATAAGCTCGTTAACTATAAGAAGATCAAGAAGACTGTTTTGCGTAAGACAGAATTCGAGAAGAATACATCTAGAAAGATCAAGAGGTATTAATCATTGTTAAGTGATATCACTGCATCAAGGATCATTGAAGCAGCGATGGGCGGCAATGCCGACTTCGCCGAGATCTTTGAAGAAGAACTTAAGTCTTCATCTGTAGGATTATTAAACGGTAAAACAATCAGAGCTTCTTCCGGCATCAATTACGGTGTCGGTATCAGACTTATGGCAGGTACTAACGTCGTTTATGTTTATACCTGTGACAAGACTGAAGAAGCGCTTATCAAGCTTGCGAAGGAAGCAGCTTCCGCATTAAAGGGCAGCAAGAGCGCCCAGATCAAGGAACTTGAGTCGTTAAGCAAGTCTTCACCTTCAGTTATCGTCACTGATCCTTTGACTGTATCCAAGAAGACTAATATCGAGTTCCTTAAGGAAGCCTCCGATTATGCAATGAACTATGATGAGCTCATTACACAGGCGGCTGCTTCTTACATGACTTCCAACAGATTGATCCACATCGTTAACAGCGAAGGTATCAACAAGGAAGAATCTCAGACAAGAATGCGTTTCTCCATCGAAGCCGTAGCTACTAAGGGTACAGAGAAGCAGACAGGACGTATTGCTCCGGGTTCCATGAGAGGCTACGAGTTCGTTGAAGAGTATCCGGTAATCGATAAGACACGCGAGTGCTGTGAGACAGCTATCCGCATGATCAATGCCGGATATGCGCCTTCCGGTAAGATGCCCGTAGTTATCGGTAACGGCTTCGGCGGTGTTATCTTCCATGAGGCATGCGGTCACGCACTCGAGTCTACTGCAGTAGGTATCAAGGCTTCATGCTTTACAGATAAGCTCGGCAAGCAGATCGCATCATCCGTAGTAACAGCAAGAGATGACGCAAGGATCGAAGGCGAGTGGGGTTCTTACATGACAGACGATACAGGAAGAGAGTCTTCCAATCTCCTGCTCATCGAGAATGGTATCTGCAAGAATTATCTTGTTGATGACCTCGGCGCCAGAAGAATGGGCTGCAAGCCTACAGGATGCGGAAGAAGACAGGACTTCACTTACGCACCTACATCCAGAATGAGTAATACTTATATCGATAACGGCAAGGATGATCCTGCCGATATCATCGCTGATACAGAATACGGACTTTACTGTTCCAAGATGGGCGGCGGTTCCGTAGATACAGCAACAGGCGAGTTCAACTTCGCCTCCGAAGAAGCTTTCATGATCAGAAACGGTAAGATTGCAGAGCCTGTTAGAGGCGCTACACTTATTGGCAAGGGTCAGGAGATTCTCATGAACATCGACAGAGTCGGTAACGACCTCGAGATGTCCGCAGGTATGTGCGGTTCCATCTCAGGCGGGGTTCCCGTTACTGTCGGTCAGCCTACTATCAGAGTATCCTCAATACTCGTAGGCGGAAGGGAGGCCTGATCATGGATATCGAGTATCAGAAGAAATACATCAGGGACCTCATTGATAAGGCTCTCACATACGGATTCGAAGAAGCTGAAGCTTGCTTCATGAGTTCTTCCTCTATGGAGATCAACATCCTTAACGGAGAAGTATCTTCCTACGAGAACTCCACAATGCAGGGCGTTGGTTTCAGAGGTAAGAAGAACGGCCAGATGGGCGGTTCCTTCACAACTTCACAGGATGACGAAGCTATGGATTTCATGATCCGTACAGCTATGGAGAACTGCGAAGTATTGGATGACGAAGATGAGGAATTCATCTACTGTGATCCTGATAATGCACACCTTGAGAGCATCCAGCTCGGTGGGGCATACGATAAGAATACTTACGATAATTTCAGCAAGGTAGGTCTTAAGCTAGAGAAGGACATTCTCGCTTTGTCTCCTGACATCAAGGCTGTAGATTATCTTTCAATCGGATGCGGAACAGGTCCTTCAGTTTCCGTTAACACAAAGGGACTTTATACATACAAGGACGCCGACTACATCAGCATTTTCGCTGAGGCGAGAGCTGAGAAGGACGGAGTAGTAAAGACTGCCGGCAACTACTGGTTCGGCAAGGACATCGATGCTTTTGATGAAGAGAAGTTCCTTGCTAAGCTTAAGAAAAAGCTTTTAAGCAAGTTCGGTGCTTCTTCAACTAAGTCCGGTTCCTACAAGGTTATCTTCGACAGCGAAGCTTTTGTTTCCTTGTTCCAGACTTTCATGGGAGCTTTCTCATCCTATTCCATGCAGAAGGGACTTTCGCTTCTTGCAGGTAAGGAAGGGGAGAAGATAGCCTCCGATATCTTCACTGTAAGAGAAGAGCCTATGTACGAGGAAGCTTTGGAGAAGTTCCCCTTCGATTCCGAGGGTGTGCTTACAAAATCCAAGGCTCTCATCGATAACGGTGTCTTCGTAAAGGCACTTTATAACTTAAAGACAGCGAACAAGGCAGGAACCGAGTCCACCGGAAACGGCTTCAAGGGTGCTTTCTCTGCGCCTGTCGGCATCGCTGCCACTAATCTTGTTATTACACCCGGCGAAAAGGATTTTGACGCATTGTGCGAGTGGGTAGGCGACGGCATCTATCTTACTGAGCTCAACGGACTTCACGCCGGTGTAAATAAGATAAGCGGTGACTTCTCTCTTTTCTGCGAAGGTTACCTTATCAAAGACGGTAAAATTGCTCGTCCCGTAGAGCAGATTACTGTTGCAGATAATTTTTATGATCTTCTCAAGAAGATTGTTGCGACAGGTAGTGATACAATATCTGTGCCCGAAGGCAAGGGTGAATACTTTTGCCCTTCAATTGTTATAAGCAATATGAATATTTCTGGCGATATAGAGGAAGGAGAAACAAACTAAAATGAACAGCATCGACACAATTTGTCTTCACGGAGGCTACAAGCCCGGCAATGGTGAACCCAGACAGGTTCCGATCTACCAGAGCACAACATGGAAGTATGCTACTTCTGAAGACATGGGTAAGCTTTTTGATCTTGAGGCTTCCGGATATTTCTATACAAGACTTCAGAATCCTACAAACGATTACGTAGCTGCTAAGATCTGTGAACTTGAGGGCGGTGCTGCAGGAATGCTCACATGCTCAGGTCAGGCTGCAAACTTCTTCGCAGTATTCAACATCTGCGAGGCTGGCGATCACTTCATCGCTTCAGCAAACATCTACGGCGGTACATACAACCTCTTCAGTGTTACATTCAAGAAGATGGGTATCGAGTGCACATTCGTAGACCAGAAGCTTCCTTTGGAAGAGCTCCAGAAGTACATCAGACCTAACACAAAGTGCGTATTCGGTGAGACAATCACTAATCCTACTGTTGATGTTCTTGATATCGAGAAGTTCGCTACTCTGGCACACAACAATGGTATCCCGCTCATCATGGACAACACATTTGCAACACCTGTAAACTGCCGTCCTTTCGAGTTCGGATGCGACATCGTAACACACTCCACAACAAAGTATATTGACGGTCACGGATCTTCCGTAGGCGGTGCTATCATCGACAGCGGTAACTTCGATTGGATGGCTCATGCCGAGAAGTTCCCCGGTCTTTGCACACCTGATGAGTCTTATCACGGCCTTACATATGCAACAGCATTCGGTAAGGGCGCATACATCACAAAGGCTACAGCTCAGCTCATGAGAGACTTCGGTTCTATCCAGTCTCCTCAGAATGCTTACTACATCCAGCTCGGTCTCGAGTCTCTTGCAGTTCGTA
>JAEEGL014349396.1_pt1 | contig 13170 bp, 15 predicted proteins | sample 9134231 | NCBI WGS metagenome assembly JAEEGL01 (sample SAMN16246548, study PRJNA631951) | gut metagenome | biome: gut microbiome; feature: rumen; material: fiber-attached | host: Bos | place: Iran: Karaj | collected 2018-10
ATATTGAAAAATATCATAATTATAACTTGGATGATAATGAATATAATTATATTGTTGTAAGTATTCTTAATAATTACTTAGATGAATTATTAACATTTTATCAACTTCTAATTGATAAAGAAGTATATATTAACAGAAAAGATCGTTTAGATATTGTTAAATCTTACTACCAAGTATTAGATAAATATACTGATTTAATAAATTATTATAATAAAAACAATAGTTATGAACCAGAAGAAGAGAATGAAGATGAAGAATTACCTGAAGAAAATGGTGAGAAGAAAGAAATAATTTATTCTCATTCTAATAATAGCGATAAAGTAAAAGTAATATCTGATATGAAAGATGTTCCTTTTGAATATTATGAAACCATATCTGAATTGATTGATAATTTTATAAATAATAAATTAAGCAAAAAAGAAATAAAATTATTAAAAAATAATGGCAAATTAACCCAATTTATCGAATTAAAATATGATCAAGTTAGAATTATTTTAAAACATATTCAAGATAATATTTATTGTGTAATGGGTATTGGTGTTAAGAAAAGCAATAACGATATTACAATGTATAAAAACTTAGCTAACAGACCAATTCCAAATATTTCTTCGTCTGAAAAACTATCAAAAGAAGTATCATTATCGGGTTTAGCAAAACAAGAAATAGATAAATTAGTTACTGAAAAGGGAAGAAAAGGTACTAGATAATAAAATGTAGATAAACTTGTCTACATTTTTTGTTATATATTCTAATTTCCTTAATATAATTAAATAGAAAAGAGGAAATTATGATAAATAAAAAGAATTTATGGTTTTTAACTTTATTTAGTTTAGTATTAGTATTAAGTGTTTATTATATTACGATGCCTAAAGAATTATTACTTACTAATAATAATGTAACACAAGAAGATAATGCTGTTATTAGTATTGAAGAAGCTAATATAATTGAAACACTTCGTCAAGAAGATAATAATACAACACTTGAAGAAATAAATAAATTAAAAGCTACAATTAGTGATAATACCATTACAACTGATGCTCGTAATGAAGCTTTTGATGCTTTGAAATTATTAAATCAAATAAGTAGTAAAGAAGAATTGCTTGAAGAAAAAGTAAAAAATACCCATGGAGTAGATTCTTTTGTTAAAATAGATGGCGACCAGATTCGAGTTGTTGTTAATTCTAGTAAGCCATCAACTACTTTAGCTAACGATATTATGCGTACTATTCAAAGTAATTTTGATACGAAACAATATATCGTTGTTCAATTTAAATAAATTAGACTAAATGCTCTCACTTAAAATGATTATTATTCATATTATATTATGAATATATAATTGACACCCATGGGAAGTGAGGTATTTATGGATAAATTTATATTAACTAAAAGAGAGAAAGAAGTATTTACACTACTTGTAAATAATAAAACGACCAAAGATATTGCTGATATTTTAGGAATTAGTGAAAAAACAGTTAGAAATCACATATCTAATACGATGCAAAAACTAGGAGTAAAAGGAAGAAGCCAAGCGGTAGTTGAATTACTAAGAATGAAAATAATATCATTATAGCCACAAATGTGGCTTTTTCTCATATTAAAAAATGATAATCATATAATAAATTAGGTGATCTCATGTTAAAGAAAATGATGCTACGAAAGATAGCGGTTGCTTCATCAATACTAATAATTATTTTAATGTTATATATAATACCAACAAATAAAAATGAAATAGATTTAAATAGTAATCAAAAATTAGAATATATATATCCAAATGATTTAGAAGTAATATATTTATTAGATAATAATAATTATTTATCAAGAACTAAAATAAGTGTCAATAATAAAGATGAAATAACTAAAGCAACTGATTTAATTGAAGGTCTTACTATTAAAGGAAAAAAAGAATCAATTATTCCAAATGGGTTTAAATCTTTGTTACCAGTTAATACCAAAGTATTAGATATAAAATTAGATAATGGAATATTAACAATTAATTTTTCGAAAGAGTTTAATAATGTAAAAGAAGAATATGAAGAAAAATTAATTGAGTCTCTTATATACACTTTAACTAGTATTAATGGTATTGATAAAATAGCAATATATATAGATAATAATAAATTAACCAATCTTCCTAATAGTAAAAAGAAATTACCTGAATACTTAGATAAAAATTATGGTATAAACAAAAAATATGAATTAACTAGTTTATCAGATATTGATTCATATACGATATATTATGTTTTTAATTATAATGATGAAATATATTATACGCCAGTTACTAAATATATTAATAATCAAAACCAAGATAAAGTAAAAATAATTATAGACGAGTTATCATCATCATTAATTCATGAAAGTAATTTGATGAGCTATCTAGATACCAATGTAAAATTATTAGATTATGAATTATCAGAAAATGTAATTAAATTGAATTTTAATGATTTAATTTTATCAGATATAACAAATAATTTAATTCTTGAGGAAGTAATGTATACGATAGGTTTATCTTTATGTGATGAATATAATGTAAAAAATGTTATTTTTGAAGTTAATAATAAAGAAATTTCTACTTTTTCGTTAAAATAACTTGATTTAAAAATGTTTTTGTTATATAATTAGTTAGCAATCGGAAATTATTGCTAACTGTCCTCATAGCTCAGCTGGATAGAGCACACGCCTTCTAAGCGTGCGGTCGAAGGTTCGAATCCTTCTGGGGACGCCACTATGAATACAAAGCCACTAATGTGGCTTTTTTCTTTATGTTTTGGTGTATTATTAATAATTATTGGTAAAAAAGAAAACAATATTGAACAAAAAAATGTTTTCTTTTTATAATATTAATCATTATTTTCTAAGTGTGGCTATTAGCCTATATATTTAAGCTAATTTATATAACAAAATATATATAAAGAGAGGCTGATAGCACATATGATAGAAGAATTAGAAACAAAACCATTCATCCATGATGATGAATATTATTACAAAATAATTAGAACTAATATTAAAAGATTTCGAAACAGAAAAAATTGGACTCAGCAAAAATTAGCAGATATGGCAGATCTATCACGAGAGTATATTTGTGATATTGAAAATGAAAGCCGTAACAAACATTTAACTATTGCTGTTCTTGGTAGAATAGCTGATGCGATGGAAGTACATATAGTTAATTTTTTCATGACAGAAGAAGAGAAGAATTAAAAGAAAGGTAGGGAAGGCCATTTATTGACCAGTCGTATGAATCAAGAGAAAATAGGTAAATTAATTGCCAAAATGAGAAAACAGAAAGACTTAACTCAACGTGAGCTAGGAGAAATGGTAGGTGTAGGTTACAGATCAGTATCAAAATGGGAAAGAGGTCTAACTATGCCAGATATCTCCATTATAAATGAACTTAGTACAATTCTAGGTATCTCATCAGATGAACTTTTGAATGGTGAATTAAATCCTAAAGATGATAAAACAGAAATATTATCTACAGATATAGATCAAAAACCAGTCAACAAGAACAATAAAAGAAAACTATTATTACTAGTAACGTCAGTATTAGTAATTATATCTTTTTTAGGAATAATAATTTTTAATAGCATGAAAGAACCCACAGAATATATTATCAAAAGTTTAAATACAGATGAATATCTGGTAGACGGAACATTAACAGTACAAGGCGATAATATAATAATTAATATTAATAAAATAGAATTTCAAAATTATAATTTTTGTCAAACTATGATTAAAGATTATGAGTATTCTGTTTATTTTAATGAAAAATTTTTATTCGGTGTCAATGGGGATTATGAATATGATAATCTTTATGAAAAAGTTACAATAAAAGATATTGTAGAAAAAATATCTATAAATTATAAAGTAAAGAAATTAAAAGAAATAAAAAGCTTGAATAAAGAAAAAATAACTATAAAATTATATTTTACTAAAAATGATAATTCTTTAATTGAAAAAGACCTAGATTTAATTATATCATATAAATAATAACTATCATTCAACCTACAAAGTTGAATTATTCGCTAGAAAGGTTGTTTATAATATTAACTTTAAAATATAGAATAAAACTCGGAAAGGAGGAAAAATGATAGAAAAAAATAATAACGTTATAAAGCACTTTTTGTTTATTGTATTTATTGTTATTATGGGTTTAAGTATTAGCAAAGTAGAAGCTCACCAATTTACTAACTATTTTGGCATTCAAATGACAACGGATGAATATTTTACTTTATTAAATCTTGGGTTTACTGATGATGAAATATATTATATGGATGTAGATACATTTAATGAAAATAAAGATTTAGATGCCGAGTTGATTGCTCAAACTAACAAGTATTACAAAATTGTTACACCAATGTATGGCCAAAGTTATGTAACTGAAGTATCTCAATCTGAGGCACTAAATCAATCACAAATTCAACCCCTTGGACAAGTCATGACAGAATATATTAATGAAATATCAACAATTAGTGCAAATGGTAGTAGATATCGTTACAAAAACACGGTGAATTGGCTTAATCCACCAGATGATAAAAATTATGACATAATTGCTATTGGTTTTATCAATAGTGTTTATATTAGCTCATTGGTATATTATAAACATACATATGCTGATTCAAATGGTGCCTGGCATAATTCGACATTATATTATGACAAGAAGAATACGGCGACTGGCGGCAGTGTAGTATACAAACTACCAGACCCTTTTTATGGATTATCAGCAATGATCTATTTTGATGTTTCCAAAAACACAACAGATACTTTGACAAGTATATCTATTTGTGGTGATTATGCCCATTCATTATCTAACTTAACCCAGTATCAGGCGGCAAATCACGCGATAAATTCTGGCGGTATTCAGTTAGATCTATCGGTATATAGCTATTATGACGAAATACCATGTGCACCAGCGGTTGCATATGTAAATTGGTAATTTTTTTAAAACATCTAGAACACATATATCAAAAAATCTTTTTAAAGTGCAAGTTTTTAAATTTTAATTTGTAAGTGGTTAAAATTTATTTGTAAGTGATTACTAGGAAAATATATATAATAGATTATTAAAAGAACATTTTTATATCGGTCATTATTTTTATTGTTTCAATTTATGGTTTATTTTAAAAATTATGTGGTTTTAATTTTTAAGTAAAGTGGTTTAACAGTTCTTTTAATAAAGTGGTTTTCTATTATATTTTAATATAAATCGTACGATAGAAAGAAATTATCTCTGACGAGAGATAGTTTCTTTTTTGTATCTTTCTAAATAATTAGCTAATAATAATTTTAGAGGCGATATAGATGACTAAAAAGATAACTACGATCAGTTTGTTAGTAATTGGAATAATTCTTATTTCGTTTTATGTTATATCAAGCACATATTCGGTAATAATAAATGTTTTAGATAAAGATGGACACACAGAAATATTATATGATATATCAATTAGAGGTTTATTAATAGATGAGAATGGAATGTATAATAGTACATATTATGATGTTACCAGAGAATTAGATATTACTGAAGAAGAAGCAGAAATGCTAATGGATTCAATACCATTAAATATGGTGTTAGATGAAATAGTTGTAAGTATCGTAGATTATAATTTTCATAATAAAGATAAATTATCTAATAATGAATTATACAATTTGATTGTAGATAGTATTAATGAAGATAGTAATATTAATAATAATTTACGTCTTAAATTAATTGCTAAAACTAGTAAATATATCAATGATATATCAGACTATATGTATGATATTAAAACAGTAAATCAAGGAGAAATGGCATGATATATTTTATTATTGGGATAATTATCTTTAATTTAATTGCTTTTTATTTAATAAAGGATATTAATGATTATCTTAAATATAGTTCTTTGATAGCGATAATTGCCGGATATGCCACTATAGTATTTAATTATTTTTTAAAATACTTTATTAATAAGCAAATATCTGTAATAAATGTATCTAAAGTTACCAAATTAATTTATCAAAAAACAATAAGTAGGGGGCTAATATTAATACTTATAGGTGGTATTGAATTAATAATTTATATTATCCTAAATTATTTAAAAAAATATCGTTATAATGTAAAAATGGCAAATTAAAAGAAGAACTATTAATAAATAATTCTTCTATATGATCTGTATCCAGGATACATTGGAGCATACACAATACCACTTTGTGGGGTTGAGGCATGAACCATCATTCCATTGCCAAAATATAATCCGACATGACCAGGGTACACAACAATATCACCAGGAAGTAATTCAGCTTCACTAACCGCTTTACCAACGTAGTAGTAGTCACCAGATGATCTTGGCAAAGAGTATCCAAAGTTGGCATATACACTCATTGTAAATCCAGAACAATCAGTTCCGTTGGTAAGTGAAGTTCCTCCATAAACATAAGGGTTACCCACAAATTGTTTAGCAAAATTTGCTATTTCATAACGTAAGCTTTCTTTTTCTTCATCACTTAATGATGCATTCTTAATATTGTTTTGTTCAATATTAAGGGTATAGTTACTTACATAATTATATATAGGTTTTGGTTTTTCCTTAACCTTAAATGTCGTTTTTGCATAACTAACATTATTACCACCATCAATAGCTGTGATATTTACTTCGTAATCCCCACTTTTAGTTGTATCAACTTCCTCCTTAATAGTCATCTTACAACCAGATAGGTCTATACATTCGGCAATATCATCAATACTAAACTCACTATTATAATCAAGTTCTACATTATCCTTAACTTTGATTGTAGGCTTTATTGTATCAATAACTGTAATCGTTGATTTATTATTAGTAAGTCTACTATACATATAATTACTATCATTATATACTAGATAATAATTAAACGTACCAATCATTTTAGTATTTCCAGCTTCATCTAGTGGTACACTAGTTTCTAGTGCTAAATTACTATCGTTAGTTAATAAATTAATATAACGAGTAATTTCTTCAGGTAATTTATCACCAAGTTCAACCGTAATATCATTTAATTTAACATAGACATTACGTTCGTAGTAGAATCCCATTATGAATGTTAATCCAACTACTACAAATATTGGAAATATAAATATTTCTAATATTTTTTTTATGATTTTTTTCTTAAAATACCGCTCTGTTTTCATACGCAATCACGTTTTCAATAATACCATAATTTTCCATGTAAGTCAAATTATTTTTACATTTGCTTGACACATCGACACTTATCGACAATAAAAAAGCCTTATAAAATAAGAAAAAAATTCATTTTTTAAAATATTTTGCATAGTATCTACTGAAAGGATGATTTTAGTGAGAAAAATAGTACCGTTTAATAATGTATTAACATTTAATACTGATGTCCGTGAAATAACTGCTATATCGTTAGAACATGATATTAAAACTGAAGAAGATGCCATAAGTGGCACATTTTATATTACTGGTGAATATAAAATTACTGATGGCCAATTGGATAAAGAAAAATTTTCTTTTGATTTACCATTTGATATTGCCCTAGGTTGTAATTATAATTTAGATACCTTAGTCGTAGATATTGATGATTTCAGATATGAACTACTTGATTGTAATAAATTAAAAGTAAACATCGATTTATATATTGATGGGGAAGTAATAGAACCAGTTGCTAAAGAAACAGATGAAATTGAAGAACAAACTAATGATGAAGAAACTAATAATGAAGAAGAATTATTTACCAAGGAAGAAATTCGTGAAATGAAAGATGATATGGAAGAAGATAATAAAGTTGAGGAGATTACTGAAGACATTCAGGAACCAATTACTACTAAAATTGATGATAATCTTGACTTGCTAGATAAAATGTTAAAAAATATAAAGGAGGAACCTATGGAAGAGACTAATACTGATATCAATATTGAAAATGAAAATAATAATAATAACAACATTAATATATTTAATGGTTTTAATGAAGAAGAAAAATATGTAACATATCATGTATATCCAGTAACTGAAAATGATACTTTAGATAAAATAATGGAAAAATATAATGTTTCCAAGGAAGATTTAGCTAAATATAATAATATTGAAGATATTCATACTGGTGATAAATTAATTATTCCAGCTAATAATGATGATAAATAAAATAACTATTAAAAATAATGTTAAAATTATTGATAATAGTTATGTAATTAAGAAAAAACAAAAATCATTAGATGATACTTATAATTATTTGTTATCACGCTCATTTGATTATTTTCCTGAAGTAATTAAAGAAGATGACAAATATATATATTATAAATATATCAGTGATTTGAAGGAACCAAAAGAACAAAAGATAATTGATTTAATTAACTTATTAATTCTTTTACATAGTAAGACAACCTTTTATAAAGAAATTGATATTGATCACTATAAGGCTATTTATGAATCAATTAATAATGAAATCGATGATACATATAACTATTATAATAATTTGATGGATAATATTGATAATGAAATATTTATGTCACCAGCTAATTATTTAATAGCCAGAAATATTACTTTAATATATAAAAGTCTTAACTATGCAAAGGAGAATATCAATAAGTGGTATAAATTAATTGAAAATAATCGTAAAGTACGTGTGGTATTACTCCATAACAATTTAACTCTTGATCATTATTTAAAAAATGATAAGCCGTATTTAATTAGTTGGGATAAATCAACGATTGATATGCCTATTTTTGACTTAGTAAGTCTATATAAAAATAATTATCTTGATTTTGAATTTACTGATTTATTGAAAATATATTTAAGTAAATATCCACTGACTAAAGAAGAAATGGTTTTATTTTTAACAATTATTTCTATACCAAGTAAAATTGCTTTATCTTCAAGTGAATATAAAACTGTTTTGGAAGTCAGAAAATTACTTGATTATATTTATAAAACAAATGAATTAAGGAAAGAATATCGTATAAAAGAGCAAACAAATAAAAGCTAAAAATTCAATAAATAGAACTAACACATTGATAAAACAAGGTAATATTAATGTAATAATAAAATGATATAGAATAACAATAACTAAGACTATTGTTAAAAGTAAAGTAATTAATTTTAAACCAACAAAGAATCGAAAACAATTAAAAAAATTATTTAACATATTACCACCTAGTATAAAATATGCAAAAAAAAGACAATTTGTGCTTGACTTTTGTCTATATATATAATATAATCTATAACGAGAAACGGAAAGTAGATGTATTTATCTCACCTGATTAGACTTACTAATGGGTAAAAAGCCTTATGAAATATGCTAGTTGTATTATTAGGTGAATTAGATGAATACAGGTCGGTTTCTGTATTCATTTTTCTATGGAGGTGTTATTTATAACAAAGGAAAGGGAAAACCCAATTAATGAACAAATAAGGGTACATGAAATGATGGTTATTGGACCAAATGGTGAACAACTTGGAATAAAGTCTAAACAAGATGCATTGACATTAGCTAAATATGCGGGATTTGATTTAGTGCTTATGAGTGATAGTTCAAATCCACCGGTATGTAAAATAATGGACTATAATAGATTCCGTTATGAAAAAAAGAAAAAAGCAAAAGAAGCAATGAAAAAACAAAGAGAAGCAATTGTTGAAACCAAAGAATTCAGGTTATCTACAACCATAGATATTCACGACTTTAATACGCGTGTTAAAAATGCGAGAAAGAATTTAGAAAAAGGTGCTAAAATTAAAGCAAGTATTCGTTTTAAAGGTCGTCAAATATCCCATCCAGAACTAGCTAAAGATGTCCTTATGAGATTCAGTGAAGAACTTTCTGATATTGCAGAAATAGAGATTCAACCAAAACTAGAGGGAAGATCTATGTATATGCAACTAACACCTAAAAAATAAAAGGAGAATTAAAGATGACAAAAGTTAAGAAAAATAAGATGAAAACCCACAAGGGAATGAAAAAAGTATTCAAAGTAAGAAAAAGTGGCAGCATTAGTATGTCAAAGCAAGGCGTTTTACACAATACTGGTAAACGTTCAGCTAAAACAAACAGACAAAAGAGAAATGGTAATGAATTACATAAGTCTGATTACAAGAGAATTAAAGATTTGATATAGGAGGAATAAAATATGGCAAGAGTTAAAGGCGGCACTGTTGCACGTGCAAGAAGAAAAAAAGTATTAAAAGAAGCTAAAGGTTATTTTGGAAGTAAACATAGATTATATAAAACAGCTCATGAACAATTAATGCATTCAGGTGAATATGCATTTAGAGATAGAAGACAAAATAAGAGAAACTTTAGAAAATTATGGATAGCAAGAATTAATGCAGCTTGTAGAGAAGCAGAAATTAGTTATTCTAAATTTATTAATGGTTTAAACAAAGCTGGTGTTACTGTTAATAGAAAAATGTTATCAGAATTAGCTATTGATAATAAAGAAGCATTTAAAGATTTAGTTACTATTGCTAAAGATGCTTTAAATGGTAAAGCTTATACACCAAAAGAAGTTAAAGTAGCTGCTAAGAAAGAAGAAACTGTTGTAACTGATGTTAAGAGTGAAAAGAAAACTCCTGCAAAAAAGACTACAACAACTAAGAAAACTACTGAAACTAAACCAGCTGCAAAAGCTACAACTACAAAGACTGCTAAAACTACAACTAAGACTACTGCAGCAAAGAAAACTACTGCAACAAAGAAAACTACTGCTAAGAAAGAAGCAAAGTAAGACTCGTTTGAGTCTTTTTTTCTTTTATAACTAATCTACGCAAAGTAGAACAATTCTATTCAAAAAAACTTGTTCTTAAAAATTCATTAATATATAATTAAGGTAAGAGGTGTAATAAAATGGAAAATAATAATATTAGTAAGTTATTAACTGAATACCGTAAAAAGAAGAATATAACTCAAAAAGAACTCGGGGATATGATTGGGGTAAGTTTTAAGACAATTTCTAAATGGGAGTGTGGTAAAGGGTTACCAGATGTTTCTTTATTAGATAAAATTAGTGAAGTTTTAGAAATATCAATTGACGATTTATTAAAGGGAAATAATTCATCTAAACATAATAATAAAAAGAATATTAGATATTTATTATTTATAGCTATTGTATTAATAGTAATTGTCATAATTCTTTATCAAAAATATTATTCTAAAAATAAAGAAGTATTAAAAGAAAAAGAAGATTATCCATGTACAATGATTGGTAATTATTACATAAAATTAATAACTGATAGCAATGATGAAAATTATAAATATATAACAATTACAATGTATCAAATGGAAGGAATTTATTCTGTAAAAGTGCCAGCATCAATTGCTAATCAATTATCTATAAATAAAAGATATAAAATTACATTAAAAACTAAAGAAAATTTTGATCATATAACTCCTGATATTTTATTTAGTAATTCTAAAATTATTAATGTAGCTGAATCGCTCGAAGATGAAATTTGGTCTAAATATACATGTAAATAATTTGCAAGAAAAATAATAATCTGTTATAATTAATGTAGTTATTATATAATTGGAGGTAAGATATAATAATAAGCGCCAGACCATTAAATTGGTGACGAGGTTGATAGTTATCGATTATTCGGCGGATTCTATCACGGAAGTGCATTCGTTAGATATATATAAAAAATAAAATCAAAATTATAACAAATTATATATCAAGCATATAATATTACAAGGAGATTTAATTATGTGTGGAATTGTCGGTTATATCGGCAAAGAGAAAAATGCTCTAAAAGTTTTAATAAATGGTTTAGAACATTTAGAGTATCGAGGATATGATTCCTCAGGAATTGCTTATATTTTAAATGATAAATTAATAGTGAAAAAAGAACCAGGAAGAATAATGAGATTAAAAGAAACTATTGATTTTAATAATGATAGTTATATTGGTATAGGGCATACTAGATGGGCTACTCATGGTGAACCTAATAAAATTAATTCTCATCCTCATAACTCTGAACATATTACCATTGTTCATAATGGTATTATTGAAAATTATTTAGAATTGCGAAAAGAATTAACTAACAAAGGATATAGTTTTAAAAGTGATACTGATACGGAAGTAGCAGCTGTATTATTAAATGATTTATATAAAAAATATAATGATATAATAAAGGCTATTCAAGAATTTAAAAACATAGTAAAAGGAGCTTATGCAATTGCTATATTGTGTGATAATGAAAAAGATACTTTATATGCTATTAAAAAGAATAGTCCTCTAATTATTGGTACTTCAGAAGATGCTAATTATTTAGCATCAGATGTTCCAGCTATTATTGAGTATACCAATAAATATCTTACGTTGGATGATGGATCATATGCTAAAATTACTAAAGATAAAGTAGAAGTATATAACAATGATAATAAACTTATTGATTTAGATATTAAAACATTTGATAGTACTTATGAAAATACCAACAAAATGGGATTTGAGCACTATATGCTAAAAGAAATTCATGAAGAGCCAACTGTTGTAAGAAGAACATCAAATATAAAGACTATCCCTAATATCAGTAAATATAAAAAAATAGTGATTACGGCCTGTGGTAGTGCGATGCATGCTGGTTTAGTAGGTAAGTACTTAATTGAAAAGTATGCAAATATTCCAGTTGAAGTTGAAATAGCTAGTGAATTTCGCTACAAAAAACTATTTATTGATAAATCTTCATTAGTTATTGCTATATCACAATCTGGCGAAACAGCTGATACCCTTGAAGCTGTTAAAATTGCTAAAAAGTATGGCAGCACAACTATAGGTATTATCAATGTAAAAGAAAGCTCGATTGCCAGAGAAGTAGATAAAGTTATATATACTGAAGCAGGTAGAGAAATTGCTGTTGCCACTACTAAAGCATATCTATCTCAGGTGGAAGTATTAGCATTACTAGCATATAAAGCTTCTAAAGAAAAGGATTTAGAAGAAATAAAAAAATTTATCAATGATTTAAATGAATTACCAGTACTTATTGATACGATTATAGATAATAGTAGTGAGTACGAATTAATATCAAAATATTTATATCAAAAAGAAGATGTTTTCTTTATTGGTAGGGGCATTGATTATGCTTTATGTATGGAGGCATCACTTAAATTAAAAGAAATATCATATATTCATTCTGAAGCATATGCGGCTGGTGAGTTAAAACATGGAACTATTTCATTAATTGAAAATGGTACTCCTGTTATCGGCATTGTAAC
>JAEEGL014655189.1_pt1 | contig 13170 bp, 9 predicted proteins | sample 9134231 | NCBI WGS metagenome assembly JAEEGL01 (sample SAMN16246548, study PRJNA631951) | gut metagenome | biome: gut microbiome; feature: rumen; material: fiber-attached | host: Bos | place: Iran: Karaj | collected 2018-10
ATGTTGGGGTGGGTGTGGACTATCATATTTGCGAACTCCGAAACTTTCTGATGGGTGTTTTTATTTGTCGCATCGTACAGAATGCCAATGGTTTTCGCATTGTCGAATGTATAGAATTTGGGTTTCCTGTTGTTCCATTTCGTTCTGAAGGAGAGCAGCAATGAACCTAATCCCTCTTGTATGACACCTAATTTTTTCATTGTTGCAAAGGTACAAAAAATCTTACACGATATTTCGTGGTTTTATACAAATTACGATTATGTATATTCTTTACCTGAATAAACAATTCAGAGCTCCCCAAAATTCTGTTATGTTGAACGGCTCGCAGTGTTATTAAGAATTACATAATTTGAATTGTTTGGAGTTCAAGGATAGAAAAAAATGAAGATAGCTTAATCTTATGTGATGAGTTGTTTTCTTCTCCGTTTGCATCAACATAAACAAACGGTTTACTCGCGTTGTTTGTTGGGAATACCAAACAAAACCATTACCTTTGCAATGAAAAAATAGAAATTATGGGAAAGTTTTTCAGATGTTTTTTTGCCACATTGTTCGGAACACTGTTTGGCGTGATAATTCTAATCGGATTGTTTGTGGGGGTTGTTTTGCTGAGTATGAAAATTCCTGCTACCGACTACAAAAGTAAAAACGTGCTCGTACTCAAAAATACCGTGTCGATAGGCGAGGTGACGACTCCGTCAATGCCGGCGGTGTTTGCAGGAATGGAAAACGAGACGAAATTTGGCTTGTACGATATGCTTACGGTGCTGAAACAGGCGGCAAACGACGATAAAATCAATGGTATCGTGCTGGAAGACGTGGTGCTTGATGCAGGCTACGCCACTGTGCAGGAACTTGCGGAGGCGTTGATGCAATTTAAAGCTTCAGGAAAATTCGTGGTGGGACATTTTAATGCATTGTCGCAGAAATCGTATTTGTTGGCTTCCGTGTGCGACGAGATTTCAATGAGTTCCGAAGGAATGGCCGAGTTCCACGGCATTTCGTCGGCATCAGTGCACTACAAGGATTTGTTGGAAAAAGTTGGCGTAAAGCCCGTTGTAATTCGGTGCGGCAAATATAAAAGCTATGTGGAATCGGTTACTTCCAACAAAATGAGCGCGGAAAACCGGGAACAGAAAAAAGCCTATATCGATGCTATATGGAATTCGTATGCTGCGTCGTTGCATGCAAACAAACACGTGAGTGCCAAAACTCTTAATTCATTGGCTGATAGCGTGTTGGTTTGTTCGCCCAATGATTTGTTTTCTGTTGGTATGATTGACACGATTTGCCACGCTGATGTGTTTTGGAATTCTGTAAAAGACAAAATGGGCATTGCGCATTCCGAATCAATTTCAAAAATTTCATTTCGTACCTATTTGGAAGATTATTTAGTAAAAGCACAAGCCGATACTACTGGAAATCAATCTATTGCGTTGATTATTGCACAGGGAGGAATTGAAATGGGTAAGGCCGACGATGAGGCGATTGGTAGTGATTCCTATGTGAATTTGTTTCAGAAAGTACGAGAGGATTCAGCCATCCGTTCGGTTGTGTTTCGTATAAATTCTGGTGGCGGCTCGGCATTGGCTTCGGAATTGATTTGGCGTGAGGTTGCGCTTACCGCCAACGAAAAACCTGTGATTGTTTCGATGGGCGACGTGGCGGCTTCAGGCGGATATTACATTGCTGCCCCTGCAACTCAAATACTTGCTACACCATCAACGTTGACGGGCTCTATAGGGGTATTTGGCATGTCGATGACTGCTGAACAGCTGATGAAAAAGATTGGGGTTACCTACGATAAGGTAAACACACACGCGCATTCCGATTTCGGAAATATCTCACGTGATATGGACCCTGTTGAGGTGCGCGCCATAGAAAAATCAATCGACAAAACGTACGCAACGTTTAAATTGCGCGTAGCCGAGGGTAGGGGATTACCTGTTGATTACGTGGAGCAAATAGCGCAGGGACGTGTGTGGAGCGGAAATGAAGCTCGGAAAAATGGCTTGGTTGATTCGCTTGGCGGTTTGGCTGATGCATTGCGCATAGCTGCTGAAAAAGCGGGATTGACAGACGAGGAATCGTATTCGGTGCGGGTATTCCCAAAATCTAAATCTTTGCCCGAAATGTTGTACGGACGTTTTAATGCACGTTCGTCGTTGCTGGATAAATTGTCGGAAATTACTGAAGTAAAGCAACTTACGGAAACAATACCAACTAAATCAGGTGTTTACGCCCAGTTGCCATATAGTTTGATTGTGGAATAGTGAAACCGCTGAAGTACATATTATTCCCGTTCTCATTGGTGTATTGGACATTCACGTATTGCCGAAATAAGTGTTTTGATTGGAATATTCTGCGTCAACAATCGTTTTTGATTCCTATAATTTCGGTTGGAAACATTACTGTCGGTGGAACGGGCAAAACGCCTCACGTTCAGTATATTGTGAATCTTTTAAAAGACAATGAAATTGCTTCGTTGAGTCGTGGGTATAAGCGAAAATCAAAGGGCTATGTGCTTGCAAATGATTCAACTTCGGTTGAAGAACTGGGCGATGAGCCGTTTTTGTTGCAAAAACGATTTCCTTCATTACACGTTGCCGTGTGCGAAAAACGTGTTGTTGGCATTTCAAAATTGCTGGAGCAGATTCCGAATCTCCAGGCCATAATCCTCGATGATGCGTTTCAACATAGGTACGTAAAGCCAAAACTACAGATTGTGTTGGTTGATTACAATCGTCCGCTCTGGCGCGATGCGGTTTTTCCTATGGGGTATTTGCGTGAAGGTGCGTATGCGCTTTCTCGTGCCGATGTGGTTGTTGTCACCAAATGTCCTGCTACTATGGATGAATCTGAAACTGAAGTATGGCGGAAAAAGTTGAAAATACAGCATCAAAAGTTGTTTTTCTCGACTATGGAATATGGCGCAGTCTATGAAAATGCCGACAAACATACGTGCGAACCGTCGCAATTCTTTGCTGGCCGTAACGTGTGCCTTGTAACAGGTATTGCGCAGCCGCAGCCGTTGATAGATTTTGTGTGTTCGTTTGGTGGAGCAGTGTGCGTGAAAACATATCCTGACCATTATAATTATTCACAAACTGATGTTGCGGAATTGTCGCAACTTGCTGCCCAATATACTATGGTGACAACGGAGAAAGATGTGTATAAGTTGGCTGAAATTTTGCCGCACACCCAGTTGTTTGTCGTTCCCATTATGCCCAAATTTTTATGTAACGGGCAATCAGGTTTTGATTCTATGGTTCGGGATATTGTTTGTTTTTCGTAGTTTAACAGCAAAATCATCACTGTTTTTTTGAGTTTTCTCAAGAAAATCCCCCCAAAAGTCAGGGGTGAATGGATTCGTCCGTGTGAATTTCACCCCTAAAATGGCGCAAAACTCCCATAAAATCGCATTTTCCCCCTAAAACCACCGAGCAAAAGCCCTTTTTTTTGTTGAGGTGTTGGAATACTATGAATTTTGCACCGACAAATAAGGATGTGCCAGTGGCATTTCCGCAAGTTTAACTAAAAATAAAAAAAATGAAGAAGATTGTAATTTTAGTTTCGACAATCGTAATGGCAAGTGCTTCGGCATTTGCAGGTGGTGTTATTACTAACACAAATCAAAGTACACAGTTTGTAAGAACAGTTTCGCGCAGTGCGTCAACCGACGACGATGCGGTATATTTCAATCCTGCCGCAACTGCTCATTTTTCTGATGGAGTGCATCTGTCGTACAGCCATCAGGTTTGTATTCAAAAACGTGTGACAACTGATGATTTTCCAACATTGAATAACCACGAATATGAGGGCAATGTGTTTGTACCAGCATTTCCTAATTTATATGCTACGTGGAAGAAAAACAACCTTGCGTTGTTCTTTGGTTTCGGACCTGTTGGTGGCGGCGGTAGCGCGGAATACGAAAAAGGATTGGCTTCGTTCGAACGACAAATTTCAATGATGCCGGCTATGGTTTCGCAAATGGGACAAACAATGGGTTTGTCGGCTACGGCTTACGATGTGAATATTAATTTTACAGGAACATCAATATTGTATGGTGGCCGTGTAGGTGGTTCGTATTCTTTCCTTGACGACAAATTGGCTGTAAGTTTGGGCGTTGCCGCTATTTATCAAAAAAATGCTTATAAAGGTTCTATAAAAGACATCCGTTTGAATCCTACGTGTGCCGCTTTGGGCATGAATGGCGATATGATTCCAGCCACTACATTTTTCACGCAGGTTGCAACAGCGCTGTCAACTATGAATCCGACAATGGCTGCGACAGCAGGTGCGTATGCTGGTGCTGTTGCCGATAAGGAAGTTGATGCCGTGCAGACAGGGTTTGGCTTGGCTCCGATTATTGGTTTTAGTTTTAAACCAGACGATAAACTGAATATCGGCGTGAAATATGAGGGCAGAACAAAAATGGAATTGACAAACGATACAAAGAAGGACGACACGGGCATGTTCACCGATGATTCCACGTTCCGCAAAGATATTCCTGCAATTCTTTCGCTTGGAATTGGCGCAAATCTTACAGAAAAATTCAGAATATCAACTTCATATACCTACTATTTCGATAAAAATGCGGACTGGGGCGGTCGTGAAGACTTTTTGGATAAAAACACAATGGATGTTGCTGGAAATCTTGAATATGATGTAATTCCATTGTTGACATTGAGCGCAGGTTATTCACGTAGTATGTCGGGAACCAGTGCTGATTTCCAAACTGATATGGACTATGCGTTGAGTTCGAATGCTTTTGGTATGGGTGGAAGATTAAATCTTTCGGAAAAACTGAAAGTTGATTTTGGTTTCATGTACGTTGCCTACGATGATGTGGAAAAAACTTCAACATTCAACAATGTGTCCCACACAGAATCGTTTGACCGCACAAACAAATCATTCTCATTGGGTGTAAGTTACGCGTTCTAAAAAAAAATTTTTCGTAAAACTTTTGTTGGGGAAAGGAAACTGGCGTTGCTGGTTTCCTTTCTTTTTTGTATGGAAAACCGAAATTATTCTTCTGTTATTCAAATACATAGATGCGTTTTACGCGTCGGTCAATCGAGGTCATTACTTCGTACGGAATTGTGCCGATACGTTCTGCCATTTTTGTGATGGGCAGGTTTGTACCAAACAGAATAACTTCGTCGCCAAGTTGCACATCGGGAATGTCGGTTACATCAACCATAGCCGCATCCATGCAAATGTTTCCAACAATAGGAACTTCTTTGCCACGAATCAACACGGTTCCCACTCCGTTGCTTAATTTTCGATTGAAGCCATCGGCATAGCCGATTGGAATTACAGCGATTTTTGAGTCGCGCGAGAGCATTCCTTTCCGTGAATAGCCAACTGATGTGTTGTTTTTCATTTCACGCAGTCCCGAAACAAATGTTTTCAACGTGCTGATATGCTGGCAGTTCTGTGGATTTTCGAAACTGATTCCGTATAATCCGATTCCCAATCGCACCATGTCAAACTGATAATCGCGGAAACGTTCTATGCCTGCGGAATTGAGTATGTGGCGCATAATTGGGTAGTCGAATTCGTTCATTATTTGCGTTGACATTGTTTTGAACAACTCCAATTGTTCCAATGTAAACGAATCAAATTGCGCGTCGTCGCTTCCCACAAGATGCGAGAATATTGAAGTCACCCGACAGTTTGGAATAGATTTCACTTCGCGAATCAAATCGCTAATTTGTTGAGGCTGAAATCCATAGCGTGCCATTCCAGTGTCCATTTTTAAGTGAATCGGGAATGTTTTATTTGGATAAAGAGCGCATAATTGCTTTAATTCGTCGAGAACGGCAAAATTGTGGATATTTGGTTCCAAACCGTAGTCGTACAATTTCGACAACATTCCATATTCAGGATTCATAACGATGATTGGCACCGTGATTCCCGAATTTCTCAATTCCACGCCTTCGTCGATAAAGGCAACAGCAAGATAATCCACCTTATTGTGTTGCAGTATGTTCGCAATTTCGTACGTGCCGTTTCCATAACACGATGCCTTAACCATCACCATCATTTTGGTTTTCGGATTCAAGCATGAGCGGAAGTAGTTAAGATTATGCACAATTGCGTTCAAATTTACTTCCAATACGGTTTGGTGCATTTGCAGCTGGAGTTGCGCAACCAATCGTTCAAACTCAAATTCGCGGGCTGCTTTGAACAAGATTGTTTCGTTTTGGAATGCGAATTCGTGGAATTTTGGGAGCAATGCGTTTGTTGACGCATAAAAATGTCCTGTCGGCAAATATTTTTTCAGGTATTTTGAAATATCCTTTCCTACGCCAATCACACGGTTGATGGAATATTCGCGAATCATATCGGCAATGTTTGAATACAATTCGTCGAAATTCATACCTGTTTGTTTCACATCGGAAAGAATCAACGTTTTGGATGCGTTCTTATGTTGTTGGCTGAGATATTGCAATGCGATTTTAACACTCTGGAAATCAGAATTATAGCTATCGTTAATCAACACGCAGTTGTTTCTTCCTGAGATTTGTTCCAAGCGCATTTCAACAGGCGGCAACGATTGGAACAGTTCCAAATCGGCGGCAACGCCAAGTACTTGGAGCGCATAGAAACAATGAACCGCATTTTCTATTGAAGCCGCATCGGTAAATGGAATCGTGAACGAATATGTTTTTTTGTTCCACGAAGCTGTGATTTCCGTTGCTTCTGATTTTGAAGCGTATGAAACAAAGTTTTTCGCTTTTTTAGAATATCCCCATGCAACCAACGTAACGTCCGAAAGTTTCTTCGCTTCTTCGTCAATTTGAGTGTAGTCGCTACAATAAATCAATGTTTTTACGTGGGCGAACAACTTCATTTTCTCCTGAACTTTTTGTTCAATTGACGTGAAATGTTGCTGGTGTGCGTCGCCAATGTTCGAAAAAATTCCGATTGTCGGCAGTATCATCTTTTCCAAACGTTCCATTTCGCCCACTTCGGAAATTCCCGCTTCGATTATTCCGTATGAAAATGCGTTGTCCAAAAGCATCAGCGACAACGGCACGCCGATTTGTGAATTGAAGCTCCGAGGGCTACGAACTACTTTGGTCTTTTGTTTCATCAAATAATACAACCATTCTTTGATGATAGTTTTTCCGTTGCTGCCCGTTATTGCAATGATTGGATTTTGGAAAAATGCCTGACGGTAATGCGACAGCAGTTTTTGGAAAGAATCAAGTACTGAACCTGATACAATATAATTGGAGTCGTTGAACTTCGGATAATTTTCTCCTTTTTCCACCCAAAAGTTGCGGCAACCACGTTCGTGCATATCGGCAATATAATCGTGGCCATTGCGGCTTACGCCCTTCAGAGCCAAGAAAATGGCGGAAATTTCGTCGAACGAAGTTCTGCTGTCTGTTTGAATTTTAGTGATTTTTATATTTCCATTGCCTTCACATTCCGAACTTGTGATGGCTGCAATTTCTGATAACGAAAACTGAAACATAACCTAAACTCTATAACCAATTACCAAAACGTCGTCAACTTGTTCAGTGTTACCTTTTTCAATCCAATCAACCAACTCGTGGTCTAACAGTTCACGCTGTTCGCTCATTGGCGACTCATATATATTTACAAAAACTTGTTTCAAACGTTTAATCATAAACTTCTTGCCCTTTTCGCCACCGAATTGGTCTTGGAAACCATCGGAGAACGTGTAGAGTGTATCGCCTGGCTTCAAAGTTATGCAGTATTCCTCGAATGGAACCATTTCTGGATAGATTGCAATTGGTTGCTTTCCTCCTGCCACTTGAATAATGTGGTATGTTTCCCCGTTTGTTTCCGAAACAAATTCCTGAATTTTCACGCGGTCGTCTTCTGGCACTTCCCCTTCAATAAAATCTTTACGGACAAGAATCAGCGGGTTGTTTGCTCCGGCAAAACGTAATTGTCGGGTTTCTTCGTCGAACATCCACATAGCCAAGTCCATACCGTCTTTTTGTTCGCCGGCGGCGCCTGTTTGTTTCAAAGCCTTGATGATATTTTCACGAAGTTTGTTAAGAATTTCGCCTGCGTGGATGTCGGGCATAGTTGGGTCGTTGATGATTTCGTTCAAGAATGCAGTTCCCAACATACTCATGAATGCTCCCGGCACGCCGTGGCCAGTACAGTCGGCGGCAACAGCGATTTTCCATTGAGCTTTCTTACCTATCCAATAATAGTCACCGCTTACAATATCACGCGGTTTGAACAAGATGAATCGATGGTCGTGGAACAAATCCTCCACCAATTCCGGTCGTGGCAATATGGCTGTTTGAATTCGGCTTGCATAGTGGATACTGTCCAAGATGTTCTGTTGTTGTATTTCAATTTGTTCCTTCTGTGCGGTAACCTCGTCACGTTGCCGTTCGATTTCTATGTTCTGTTTGTTAATCTTATCGTTTTGTTCGGCAAGTTTCACGTTCGATTTACGGACTTGAACCAACAAGTAAACCACGAAAATCAGGAATATTGCAATGATGATTGAGGCTCCCACCATAATCAGGAATCGCTTCCGCAAAGCGTCCTGCTCGCGGCTCATAAGTTCCTGGCGTTCTTTAGCCGCTGCGATTTCCTGGTCCTTCAACTCAGAACCGTAGCGCACCGACAGCAAATTCATCTGTTTTGCCGCATCGGCTGCACGCAACGTGTCGTATAATTCCACATATTTTTCGTACGACCGCAGTGCTCCTTCATAGTCGTGCAAGGAATCCAATGTGCTGGCGTAGTCCCAATACCACATAAATTCTTTTTCCTTGTATTCGCCGGCTTGAATTCGTGGCAGTTCCTTAAGGAAATATTCACGGGCTTTTTCGTAGTTGCCCATTTTGTGGTACAGCAACGCGTATCCGTTTTCAATGCTGATGATGTCGGCAACCATGTTTTTCGCCAACGCAATTTTATACACAGAGTCGAAATATTTTTTCGACTGGTTGAAATCGCCCGTCATATAGTAGCCAATACCAATGTTCATACGACATTTCACTATGTTGGCGGTGTCTTTCATTTCCTCGCAGAGAGTCAAAGCTTCGTTAAAATAGTAAAACATTGAATCCATATTGGATATGGCACGTTTCACGCCTTTTCGGTTGTGCCCCGAATAAATAGCACCGATGTTCATCAATTCTTGTGCGTACTGCGTTGTGTTTCCGCTGTTTTTGAACACCTCCATACTTTTTCTATGGTATTCAATTGATTCGTTGAATTTTTCCAGTTGGTAATACACCGACGCTATATTTTGCCATGCATTTGCCACATCGTTTTCAAACCCACCGTCGTGGAACACGCGTCCAGCTTCCTGATAGCTCTGTAGGGCTTCTTCGTAACGGGCCAATTCGTTGTAGGCGTTACCGGCCTGCATGTTCGCCACGGCAACACCACGCATGTAGTTGGCCTTTTGACCAGCTTCAATAGCTTCTTTAGAATATTGTAACGCCTCTTGGTTTTTCCCCGAATACATACGGGTAAGGTTTGCGACTTGGCACAGCGCCATATTCAGTTCCTTCCACGCATTCCCCTTGCGCGCAATGGTTGCCGCTTTGTTGAAATACACAAGTGCCGAATCGGCGGAACTCATCATTAAGTAGAGCTTCGCCACTTCGCGGTAAGCGTTCGCCGACTGTGCGTGCAATTCATATTCCTCAGCTTTTTTCTGGGCAACATCATAATAATGGAAGATAGAATCCACTTTCCCTGTTGCGTAAAAATCCTTTGCTTTTTGAAGATATGATTCAACTTCCTTGATTCGCGTTGAATCAACTTGAGCAAGCGCCGCATAGCTGGCGAGCACCACTCCTAATACTATAGTTATAATCCGTTTCATTATTGCAATAATAACGAAAAGTATTGAATTAAAAAATTCTCTATGGAAATTCAAGTAACAAACTTATCAACAGATTATCACTGCCGAAACCATTGTTGTGGGAGTGTGGGGGAGTTCGTTGTATAATAAAAAAGCAACTTATTGATTACTAACAAGTTGCTTTGAATAGTTGTTGTCGTACAAGGATTCGAACCTCGACTAACTGGACCAAAACCAGTTGTGCTGCCATTACACCATACGACAGTCCACCCAAACGGGTGTGCAAATATACATTTTTTTATTTTTGTACAAATACTCAAGCAAAAAAATATGCAAGATTGATAAAAAAACTTGAATTTGAAGGTTCAAAACTACTCAACCATCTTTACCACACGAATGATAAATTCAAAAAGAAAAAAGGTAAAGTATATTTTTTTCTATGATATTTATTGACGGCGCTCGTCAAGTAGGAAAATCATGGAATTTCGTCATATTGGTTGAGTAAAATAAACTGTGTCTTTTATTTTACAGACCTACATTTAAGCCTTTTCGTCTTTTTTCTCTCGCTTTTTTTGCTCATATCCACATTGACTACATGTATATGTTACGTTATAATCTGTCCGCAAATAAGTTACTGGTTCTTTTTTATCGCTTGCAGATAAGGGAGAACTTTCGTATTTTATGTATGAAACAGAATTAATTACTTCTCTATTCGTTTCTACTAAATCGCCTCCACATTTGGGACAGATTTTCCTGTATTTCCAACATACGAGAATTAACAAACCAATTTCAGCAATAAATATAATTTTCGCATACGGGATTGGTTTTCTATAAATCAAGATGATTACCCCAATAATTATTAAAACAATAATCAACAATAGAAATTTCTTTTTCTTGTTCATAACTTAACTAAAATTTATTTATTCATAGTACGATATTTCTCTGATAATACCTTCTTTAAAGAATTCTATGCCGTTTTTAATTTCATAAATTCTTTTTTCAATCCAATTCCCATAAGAATCGTAAGTATATTTAGTTATGATTTTACGTTCTGGTAGATTGCTAATTAGATTATATTCGGTATGAATTCTGGAAGTAATATTATTACCATTGTTATACACATAGGTAAAATCATCTGTCTTATAAGTGCCATTACATTTATCTGGTACGTGCCTGTTAAAATTCATAGGATAATTATAATTGAAATAGTTTATCGACAAATATTCTCCTGCCGTATTATATGTATATTCTACTTTCTTTTGAGGTAAATACTGTGTCTTTTCCTTTCCTCCTTCAGGTGTCCATTTATTAAGATAAAAATTGTAATCAATCTTTTTTAATCTACCACTTTCGTCATAACTATATCTATGATTTAGTTCCATTTTTGATGCTCCAAAAGAACAACTATCCCGTATGATTTTCTTTGATGTGCCATATACATATGAATAATCATATTCATCCTCATAATTGACGGCATAAATTCGTTTTTCTTTTATAAGTAAACCATTTGTGTCATATTTGTAGATAGTTGTATACACTAAAGAACCGTTTCTGTTATAAAGTTTATCTTCAATAAGTTTGTTGTTTTCATTATATTTATATTTTTTCACAAAATCTTTAGATATATTATCTGGTGTTTTGCTCTCCCATCTGTCATAAAAAATATAAGAAAAGAACTCTTTTTCTACGAGGTTGCCTTTATCATCATACTTTAAAGAAATGGAATCTGTTAAGTCGTAACTTTTTATAGTTGAATTGATGTCTTCTGGGTGAGAAGTTAGAATTTGAGTTAATTTGTTCCCTTCGTATATATAATAACGACTCACACAATTATATCCACCAGATCTTGTTTCCTTAAGATTTCCCAGATTGTCGTAAGAAAAGGTATAAATAGCATCTTTATCTTTGACAATATCTCCAAACTCTTCTTTTGAATAAAAACAAGTTACCGTTTTTACCTTTCCTTTGAAGCCAAATTGAGTAAATATAGTTGTATCAATTTCTTCAGCAAGTGCATTTGTGGCACAGAGCAATAAAGCAATAAAAAAGATTATTTTTTTCTCCATTCTGCTATTTTATCATTATATCCAAACACGCTTTCATCCTCGATTTCTTTAATTTTTATAATGGGCAAGGTACCATCCATACTTAATTTTAACAGTACCCTTCCTATTTGGGCATGATAATATTGGAAACTACCATAAGAATACAGTTCTTTAATGTACTGCCCCTCGTTTTTCTCTGCGTATTTTTTTATGAAATCATGGGAATTAAAAGTTTGAGGCAATTCGCGAATAATTTCAAGTGCGATAGCAATGTTTAAATCCAAATTTTTTTCAGTCATAATTTCATATTTAAAGTTTCGAGTACAAAAATAGTAGTTAAACTTAAAAAAAGCAAATAAATTTGTTGTTAAAATACAAATAATTCATGGTTACACTACAATATATAATATGTAGTCTTTGATAATTTTACAACTATGGATTTGAAACAATTAGGGAAAAATATAGCAATTGCGCGTCATGCCTTGCGTTTAACACAAGAGGACGTTGCTTTTGAATTGGATATAACAAACACATCCTACTCCCGTATTGAACAAGGCAAATCCGATATATCTTTCAACCGCCTGCTTCAGATAGCCCAAATCCTAAAAGTTCCTGTTTCCGCCTTGGTGCAAGACGACACTTCCGCCGATTTCCGCCAGCTTTCTTCAGACATTGCCCAAATCAAAGCAGATATTGCTGAGATTAAAACTGTGGTGGTGGCGTAATGTATTAGCGGGCGTTCTTGCTTTGTAGTCTTGCTTTTGCCATTGCCTCTTTTATGCCTCCGTTTTTCACAAAAAATGTTTCAAGTCTCGTTAGATAACTTTCCATCATTTTATCAGTTTGGTGAATCAAGGTCAGGGCAACATTTGAGAGTTCCTCCGCCGTCCATTTTGTAAAAAACGGCTGGTAATACGGCAGGTCGTTGTGGTATTTACAATATGTAACCATAGGGGAATATCGAGGATGGGAATTATCCCAAATGGCAAGGTTCCGTGTTCGTAAATAATCTTCGTAGTCCTCACGAAGTTCCAGTAAACTGCTTTTCCCAACATTCAATAGTTTAATTTGCATTTCGGTAGATGTAACCCCATCGGCCATACCTTCCACAAAGTTCTGCTTGCCGGAACGGGCCGCCTGTATCATTTGGTCCACGGTCCTATCCTTGTTGGTCAGAAACTTATGGGCAAAGAAAAAGGTTAAGTCATAAATAACTTGTGATTTTTTGTAAAAATAGGTGTTTCTACAATCTCCGTTTCCCCGTAGGAAACCTTGGGTGTTTTGTATGCGTGCCATATTAGA
>JAEEGL015452865.1_pt1 | contig 13170 bp, 9 predicted proteins | sample 9134231 | NCBI WGS metagenome assembly JAEEGL01 (sample SAMN16246548, study PRJNA631951) | gut metagenome | biome: gut microbiome; feature: rumen; material: fiber-attached | host: Bos | place: Iran: Karaj | collected 2018-10
CTGTTATAACCGTTTGGGTATTAACAGATAACAAAATTATGACCTGATTGTAAAAAAAGGCTAAATTTGCGCATTTTTGTGCATTGAATTTGTGAATAAATCATGATACACTTTAGTTACAGTTAGGAAACATTTATGACAAGTGCCCACTGCTTATGGATGCAGGGGCGGGGGAGTATAACTTATGTCCACATTTGTATATACCGCCATAGATTCTAACGGTAAAACCAAAAAAGGAAAGATAGAGGCTCAGGACCAGACCAAAGCGGAACGTGCCATAAAAGCCTCGGGCCTTATTCCTGTAAAGGTTTCAGTTCCAACTTTGCTTGATTCGGATGTTAAGGGGGTTGGTCTTACCGGAAGGGCGGCAAGCGACAGAGACTTGGCAGTCTTTTGTTCGCAGATTACATCACTTTTAAAAGCCGGCGTCGCCATCGCAGATGCATTCCACATGATGGCGGATTCAACTGAAAACAAAGCGCTTAAGCAGGCGCTTAATGTTGTTTGCAGCGACGTGGAAAAAGGTGATGGCCTTGCCTACAGTATGAAAAAGCATCCAAACTGCTTTCCGCCCATGATGATAAACATGGTAGAAGCTGGCGAGGAATCCGGTTCGCTTGAAAATTCGTTTGAAAGAACCGGAATTCAGTATGAGCAGGACGCGAAGATTACAGGACTTATCAAGAAGGCTCTCATCTATCCTATAATAGTGTTGATCGTTGCGGTTGCGGTTATTGTTGTAATGCTCAAGTTTGTTATTCCGAACTTTGTTGGAATGTTTAAAGATTTGGGAACGGAGCTTCCGGGAATAACGAAGGCGGTCATGGCTTTTGCAGATTGGTTTGGCCAGTATTGGATTATCCTCGGAGTTATCGTTTTGGTTGCAATAATCGGGTGGAAAGCGTTTTCTGCCACACCGACCGGACAGGTCTTTGTTGGAAGAACATCAATGAAACTTCCGCTTGTCGGACCGGTTGTAACTAAAACTGCTGCGGCAAGATTTGCGAGAACGATGAGTACACTTCTTTCGGCTGGTATTTCTATTTTGGATGCTATTGATATTACGAAGAAGAATATGCCAAATGTCCTTTTTAAGGATGCGATGGATAGAGCTCATGACGATGTAAGCAAGGGCACACCACTTACTAAGCCCATTACAGACTGTGGTCTCTTTCCTCCGATGATTTGTCACATGGTTAAGATTGGCGAGGAAACAGGTAACATAGAAGAAATGCTTGATAAGAGCGCAGTATATTACGAAGAAGAAGTAGAGATAGCTATTCAGGGTATGCTTTCGGCAATGGAACCACTCATCATTATTCTTTTGGCCGCTATTGTAGGCGTTTTGCTTGCGGCGTGTCTTAGCCCGATGATGACTATGTACGACGCACTTGATAATCTGTAAATAACTAAGGTTTTAAAAAACTGGTAGTAGGGGACCGGTTTTAAAACATAAAAGCACACAAAACACACATTTAAAGGAGAAAAAATTATGAAGAATAACAAAGGTTTTTCACTTGTTGAGTTGATCATCGTTATTGCCATCATGGCAGTTCTTATCGGTGTTCTTGCACCTCAGTATCTTAAGTATGTAGAGAAGTCACGTGTATCTAGTGACAAGCAGTCAGTTGCTTCTGTTGTTGAGGCTGTTAATACAGTTTTAACTGATGAGTCAGTTTATGACACAAATATTAATAGTGGAAGCGTTTCATTCAGCGATTCTGGTTTGTCAGGTAACGATGCAGTTACCACAGCTGTAAAGAGCGTTGTTGGTGATTTCAAGCTTCAGTCTAAGACATATAAGGGCAAGACATACTCAGTAGGTTTTGCATTCAACTCCACAGATTCTACATGGTCTGTAAGCTCTGTTGAAGAGGTTCTTGGTGGCGGACAGGCTGCTTCCACATGATTTTTGATTTGTTTTAGCTCTTAACCCCTATAATAAGAGTGAATAATAAAAATGGGGCCGCGAAAGGAGCCCAGCTCCTTTAAAGCGGCCCCCATTTTTTTAAAAAAGTAGTTGATAAAGAACGGTCTTTTGCCTAAAATAAATTTTAGGTGAAATACCATTCTTTATATGGATGGATCCGACAATATGGAATAAAAAACGGGAGGACGTACTATGGCAGGTAAGGTTGTCAGCATCGAGATTGGAAACGCGCTGACGAAGGTTGCCCTGGTGGACTACAAGGCCAAGAATACGAAGGTGTACAATGCCTTCGTTTTTGCCACGCCAGAAGGAACCATTGATGATGGTTACATCAAAAACTCAGAGGAATTCTGTGAGACATTGTCCAGCAAGCTTGCAGAATACTCAATAGGTGAAAGAAGAGTTGTTTTTGCGGTATCTTCTTCTAAGATAGCAAACCGTGAAGTTTCTCTTCCTTATGTTTCGAAGGACAAGATAATGTCCATGGTAAGGGCAAATGCTACCGATTACTTCCCGGTAGATATCAAGAACTACCATCTTTCTTATCAGATGCTTGAAAAAGTTATCACAAAGGAAGAAAGGTCAATGAAGCTATTGCTCCTTGCAGCCCCCCTTGATCTATTGGAAACATATTTTGATCTTGCAAAGGTCATGGGCTTCCAGCTTCAGTCTATAGACTATGCCGGAAATGCTATCGTTCAGGCTACAAAGAATCTTAAGAAAACAGAGACAAACGTATGTATTCATTTGAATGAAAAGAACAGTATCATTTCCATCATGGAAAACGGAGTCCTTGCTCTTCAAAGATCTGTTGCATACGGCTCTGACGTTGCTATTGATGCAATGCTCAATATCGACAAGTATCGCTATGATGACACTATGACCAGAGAGAAGATACAGCAGATACTTCTTGACAGACAGATGATCGATACCGTTATGCCTGAAAATGATGATGTGGCATATACCGATACCGACATGACAGATGATGAGAGAGACCGTGCAAAAGTAACTTCTTCTTTCCGTTACCTGATAGGTAATGTTACACGTGTGCTTGATTATTATATGACCAAAACTGCCGGAGCGCGTGTTGACGTCATCTATATTTCAGGTCTCGGCTCTGAATATAAGGGCCTTCGCGAACTCCTTTCATTTGAGATCGGCTCACAGGTAAAGGCATTTAAGGATGTAGAAGGGATCATTTACAGTGGTTCAAATGATGTCATGACATCACTTCCTGTAATGGTTGTTGCTATTGGTGCATCAAAGGATCCAATGAACCTTATGCCTACCGAGTTCGCGCAGAAGACATCTAAGAAGATTTCTTTGGTTGGACCGGCTGCAGTTCTTCTTGGAGGTATCGCTATAGCAATAGCTTTGATTGCATATGGTACTATTGCAAAAGGTATTGAGCAAAAAAATAAAGAGGATCTTCAAGCAAAGAAAGAAAAGATGCAGGAGTATGTGAAGATCAAAGAGAATTATGATTCTTCTAAAGGCGTTTATGATAATGTGATGACGCTTTATGGTCAGACACAGAATATGAACGAATACTTGGTTGACTTCATAGAGGAGTTAGAGGAGAAGATGCCTGAAAGTTTTGTCGCAATGAGTCTTTCGGCTTCATCATCAGCTGTAAGTATGAGTGTAACATGTAACACATATACAGATGCGGCGGAAGTTATTCAGCAACTCAGAAAGTTTGAAACTCTTGATCCAATGTCCATCAATGCTTCATCCTTTACTAAGAAGGTTGAGGAGGAAAAAGATGAAAATGGAAATCCTGTAGAAAAAGATAATGACAAGGAAAATGATGAAGAAGATGAGAACTCAACAGTTTCATTCTCATTGTCAGCAAACTATAACATGGCTTACCGTGCTCAACAGGCAGCCAAGGAAAAGAAGTAAGGGGGAGGCGTAAAAATGAAGATAACAAGAAGAGACCTCGGCGTTCTTATGATTATTGCTGGAATTATCATTGCCTTCCTTGGATGGAAGATGAGCTTTGAGCCTAATCAGGAAGAAATCGAGACATTACAGAACGAACAGGCACAACTTAAAAAGGATATTGAAGAGCTTCAGCCAATCGTTGATGCAGCACCAAAGTATGAAAAGCTTATAAAGCAGTATCAACAAGATCTTGAAGATATCATGAAAGAATTTCCTGCAGATGTATGGCAGGAAGACAATATTATGTATGTTGTTGAATTACTGAAAGAACTGAATGTTGAAATATCAAGCTTTTCTGCAAATCCGGCCTCAGTGACGAAAACAGTTGCCGGAGCAGGTTCTTTTGCAAATAAGACATATACTCTTAAGACTGCCTCTTTAAATTTTGGCTATGCTGCTGACAGTTATCAGGATGCAAAGGATTTTGTAAATTATATTTATAGCGACGAGGAACATAAGAGAGCAGTAAACACCGTTTCATTTAAATTTGACAAGAATAGTGGAGAAATAAACGGTAGTGTACAGGTGAGTCAATATGTAATTACAGATGGTTCTAAGGAGTACAAAGAGCATGAACTTCCAGATGACAATCTTGGAATAGAAAGTGAATGCATTTTTGGTGAGACTGAAGAATCAGAAGAAGAATAAATAGAAAGATATCTAGGGAGTGACGCACGCACTTGCGTACGTCTTCCCTTGTATCAAAACATGTATATTCATGCCACAGCTAAAGTTGTGACATGAATATAAGTGCTTTGAGTTTACTTTTCAGGAGGAAAGGTAAGTATGGAAAAAAAACTTGATAAAAAACAGGGTGGATTTACGCTTATAGAACTTATCATAGCTGCCGCAATACTGGTTGTGGCAGCAATTCCGCTTTTGCAGAGTTTTGTCGTCTCTAGTAAGGTCAATATGATGGGAAGAAGAAAAGAACAGGCAATGACTGTGGCGGAAAACATTTGTGAAGGCATTAAGGCTGTTGGCCCGGACTCAGCATATAAATGGGCAGAGGCTGTTCAAGATGCCGGTGGTGCAGATGAGTCAGCTGTTGCTACAGCACTGAAAAGTGATCCGGGTTATTCATTCAGCGTTATACCATCAAATAGTGGTATGAAAGTTTCTAATTCAAAGGCTGAGCCAGATGAAACACCGATGCCAAGTAGCACGCAGTTCAAGGAGTTTTTGAAACAGTATATTCCAGAAGATTCAATAGATGGCCTTGTTGATTCAAAGAAATATTCTGACTATGGCATCAAAAAATACTCATTCGAGATTGATCATATATTACTTGGGAAGACATATTACAATGCCAAGGTGACAATGAATCAAGACCTTTCGGATAGTGAAAATGCTGCAGCTGTTATTATTTGGAATATGATGGATAAAACAAACACCTATGGGACTTACAACTGGGATGTAATGAAGTTTTTTAATGTTACAATAGAGGTATCTCTTGAAAATTCAGATAGTGTTCTTGCAAAATACACAGGTTCGGTCATCACGAAATATTGATGCCTAAAGTGGAGGAAAAAGGTATGAAAAAAAATAATCAAAAAGGTATGGCGCTTGTTAGTATGCTGATAATTATTGCATTGTTGTCAATCCTTGCAGGTTCACTTATGCAGCTTTCATATATGGCGTATGCTAGAAAGATGGTTGAGCGTAGAAATACAGAGACATTCTACACAGCCGAGTCATCAATTGATACGATTAAGTCTGTTTTGCAGAATAGGGTTGCTGATAAGATAAGTAGTGTTGAAAATGGAAAGCAGGAGTTTGCGCAAGAAGTATTTAAATTACTCTTTCCTAATTCGGCAGATGATTTATCGGTGAATTCTGAGGCGACTGAGTTAGATGTTAAGGCGTTAAGAGATTTTCTTTATGAGAGAATAATTAAAGATTATAATGGAAATAAAAAGACTGACAAGGAATACTATAAGGGGTATAAGGATAGTACAGACTTTACGACTGTGGAATGGGGAATAACTTCTGAAGAAGATGGTGGTGGTGGTGGTACTTTTACTATAGGCGGAGCTGTACTTGAGGATGAAGCCGTTCGTATAAAGGATGTTCATATCAAATATGTAAATAAACATGGATATGTTGCGGAAATAACCACAGATATTTTGATAAATGCACCTAAATGGGCTAAAAAAGAGATGGATAAACAGCCTATGGGAACATACTCGATGTTTGCAGGAAATGGTATGAGTATAGAAAGCTCATCAGGTGGAGTTGCTGATAATTCTGGTCATTCCGATTTGGGAAATATGACTTATCTTCATCAGGAAGGTAATGTATATGTAGGTCAGATGGATTCTACGGTCAATTCACTGGTAATAGGGGATAAAGATAAACCGGGTGCAGTTCTTGCTTCGTTTGGCGGAACCAATTGCGTGTTCAATGGAAATATAGTAGTTAATAACGGCAATACGTTGGTATTTACAGGAGGAGACGGATCGCAAGACGCACAGGTTCAAGTAAATGGATATATTAAACTATTGGGTGGAAGCACACTTCTTTTGGCACCTAATGTAAAGATTAAATGTAAAGGTATTTTGAATTCTGATGATACTAAGGATGAATATACCGGAGCCGGAAATGATTCTGTTACGCTAGGGGGAGGTTATGGCAAAGTAGATTTATCCAAAGTTAGTCAGTTCTATCCATGCAGTCAGTCGTATATTGATGACTTTGGAGATTCGACTACTACGGCTAAAATGCGAGACAGGTATTATGATTTTCTTACTTATGATGTGGATGTATGTTATGTCCTTCAGGCAATAAAAAACAATAAGATGCCAGACATTAAATGGAATAATTCAACTGAGCAGAGTAAATGGGAAATGGATGCAAGAATGGTTTCTGTGATAACAAAAGGAAATCATTCAAGTGGAGTATATATCTTGGATGTGGATACGGAAGGAGGAAGATGGAAACATACTAGTGGAGATGATGGATATAATGAATATAAATTAGTAGATAATAGTACGGGGCAATGGCTGTGGAAAAACGAATCTGTATTTGGGTCAGACAACAATATATATATTCCTGCTGCAAATAGTGATGATTATAAGGAACTAGATCAGGAGTTGAAGGTCACATATAAAGGAACGGATTATGATAGAGAATTTGCAAAGTTGATTAATGTTCAGTTGTTGGATCATTATACGCAGGCTAACGATCCTGTAACAAATACATATTATCCATCATATCGATATGATTTAACAAATAAATCATATATTATAGAAGATACATATGAAACTATACCTTGGATAAACGATGAAGGAAAGTTGCTTGATGGAATGTTTGGTGATTATACAATAGAGCAAGCAATAGCAGCATATGATGAAGTCAGTAAGGAAACTGCCGGATTTCCTGATGTTTTGAAGAATTTTGATTGGGAGGGAATATACGAAGATTTAGATAGTATATATAAAAGACAGCTGAAGGTTTTGGATACAAACAAACTAACAGCAGAACAAAATAAACTTACGCCTTCTAGTTTTAAGTTTTTGACAGAAAATTATTCTAAAAATGCCTCCAATAAAAATACACTCGAGTTTAGTTTGTCTGATTTTAGAGTTGGAATGGCAAACGGTGGTAATTTGCCTGTAAATATGTATGACACAAATGTTGTTCTGGCATTTACCCCGAATGATATAACTTTTCATGCATATGGAGGAACATATGCTGGATTGTTTATGGCATCACAAAGGGTTAAGATAGGAGAATCTAGTGCGATATCAAGAGGTGTTTCATTAATAGAACTTGCAAAGAAAACGGTTGCGCAAGATATTGGTGGAGTTACTGTCGAGACAGCAAATTTGACAAATAAGAATAATCCTGTCAGAATCATGCTTGAGGTTTTAGCCGGGGGCTGGATGGATAAAAATCCTTCTAATCCGGGATTTGGTGGCGATGCTATTTCTTTGAATGTTGTCGATAATCTGTTTTCAGGAGGAGTGGATGTATTTTGGACTTCTTTTGAGACTATTGAGGATAGTTCGAGTGGATCTGCTAACAAGGAAGACTCAGGTGATTTGATTTCAGTTGACAAGTGGAAAAAAGATTAAAGATATAATCAATGGTACAATATAATGGTGTGTTGCATTCGAACGTGATTAGTATAAGCTCCATTGTGAAACGTACATGATAGTGGTGTTATTACACATGAAATATAGAGGTTTGTATGAAAGAAAACAAGAAAAAAGGATTTACATTAATTGAGCTTGTGATTGTAATAGCTATCATGTCGATAGTGCTGGTTACGATTGGATTAAGTATAAATGTTGTGTTTTCTAACAAATCAAAATCTGCATCTAAAGAGATTTACAGTATGCTTGGTACATCCCAGAATCTAGGAATGAGTAAAGAAAATGTTTATTTCTTCATTAAGCGTGATTCAAAGGGAGAATATACAACAGGGGTTGCAAGAGTTACGGGAGGAACTGTAAATGTTGCTCAGTCGGTTAATATATCGAATAAGGTAACTATTGAATTAAATGGAACTACACTCGCAAATGGTACAGGTTACATGATTGGTATTAATAGGAGTACGGGTGGTTTTTCACAAACCTATGTTTATGGAACTACAACGGTTGCATCCAATATTAATACTATAACTGTAAAAGGCAGTGGAAAGGACTATAAAATACAGCTTTCTTACACAAATGGAAAGTTCTTTATGGTAGATTAGGGGGAAGCGTATGAAAAGATTAAACAATAAGGGCATCACTCTTGTCGAGCTTTTGATATCAATAGGAATCTTCGCTGTTGTAATGGTTGCTGTTTTCAACATTTTGCGGATAGCTAACAAAACTTATACAAAGGGAGCTACCGAGACGAGTGTGCAAAATGAAGCACAATCTCTTATGGGACACCTCGAGAATATTATTTCTTCAGCAAGCACAGATGTAAAATGGGGCAATGCAGTGACAGGAATAAATACTTTGTTGATCTGCTATGAAGATTATTATTCTGTGTTATGGTATGACAGCACAAGGCATGAGCTTTATTATGCTGTTGCAGATGGAACAGTAGATTCTTTTAAAGCCGGCGATGATTACAAGAACGGAAAAAACAGTGAGAAATATAATCTTGCAGCGGATGAATTTTCTAAAGCTTATGGAGATTCAAAAGTCTATAATCCAAATAAATCAGATACAGCTACACAAAAGGCTCAGTTTTTGCTTGCTGAAAACATAGTAAGCTTTGCAGTTACTGAAATAAATAAAATAAGCAATTATGTAGGAGTAAGTTTTACAATCACTGATGACGGAGGTAAAACTGGAGTAGGAAAAACATCATTTACTGCATCAAAGAATATTAAACTGAGGAATAATTTATCACAGAGATCCTCAGTTACAAACACTTCATCTTCCTCACCTTCTAGTTCATCATCTGTGGCTTATACCATGACATGGAAGAATTATGATGGAACAGTTCTTACTACTACAAAGGTCGCAAAGGATAAACAGATAACTCAGCCGAAAACCATTAATCCAACAAAGCCTTCAGATGAACAGTATAAATATGTATTCAAAGGTTGGGGGGAAGATTTAGGCTTAGCAACTGAAGATAAGGAATTCACGGCGCAGTTTGACCAAGTAGATAAGTCAACGATAGTTACATATACGATGAAATGGTATAACTATGATGGTAGCTTAATTACATCTACAACGGTTGAAGAGGGAGATAAAATAATTCCACCGACAGATCCGACGCGTGAGTCGGACGGCAAATACAATTATTCTTTTACAGGATGGAATCCGAGCGTTCCAGATACAGCATCAGTACCAAAGGAATTTACGGCACAATACAGCTCTCAGGAAATTCAAACAGTAAAATATTATACTATTACTTGGTATGATTGGGATGGTACTGAAATAAAGGTTGATAAAGTTCAAGAGGGTCACGATATTACACCACCGTCCAACCCGGTTAGAGAATCCACAGCGACGCATAGTTATACTTTTAAAGATTGGACTAATCATGTTGGGCAAGCATGGAGTGATGCAACGTATACTGCGCGCTATACTGAAACAGTAATAGAAAAGAAATTTCATTATGTGATTGATTTTAAAGGTACTTCTGGGACAACAGCTCAAGTGACTGTATATGCTAATAGGGATGGAAGTTCGGCAAGCTTCTATAATGGTCAGGTAGCGATTGGTAGTGATGGCAAGGGAACGATGACAACTACATCTTGGAAGAATAATGAGTGGGGTAGTTATTGGGAGCCGATTAATTCATCATCGGCAGTTAAAATAGAAAGCAAATGGGGAGGATCTTCTCCATCCATTAATTTTTCCTCAATTAAAGTTGTATGGGATTAGAAAAAGAATGTTGAAAAAAAAAAGATTGTGTGACATAATGATAGATGTGAGTTTACTCACATCTATCATTGTAATATTGGGAGGACTAAAATGAAAAGAATATCATCATTTTTTCTGGCTTTTTTGATGATAATGGCATCATTGTTATTGTGTATCAACGATACAGATGCTGCTGCGTCGAGAGCAGTTTATAATCTTGAAAGCAAGACTGTAAAAGCAGGGGAGTCATTTACTGTCAATGTAGAGTTACAAACTAATCCAGGCTTTACTTACATGAGTTTGGTCAATAATGTTTCATGTTTTGCCCCTTTTATAATTGAATCAATTGATCTTCCGGATTTTGGAATACCTGGAAAAGTAGGGACAGGAAATGAGACTATAGAATGGCAAAATGGTTATTCTGAAAAAACCGGAGTTTTGGCTGTTTTTCATTTAAAGGCCCCCAATGATCTGGCAACAGGAAGTTATACTGTTACGCTTGCACCAAATCAGGTTAAAAATGACAGCACTTCATATAGAAAGACCGTCAACGCAGGCACTATTACAGTTACGGAAGGCGATACACCTGTAAATAAATATACGATAACCTACAACGCTAACGGTGGCACTTCAGCACCTGCTGCCACAGAGGTTGTGGCAGGTAATAGTACTACTATCACCAATGATAAACCAAGCAGAGATGGATATGTTTTCTTAGGGTGGTCTACAGATAAGAATGCAACAGAAGCAACTTATATTGCAGGAAATTCTATTACTCCTATAGCAAATATGACACTTTATGCTATTTGGCGTGTTAATAATTTCTCTATAATATATGATGCAAATGGTGGAACAGGCGCTCCCGATGCCCAAATAAAAACTGAAGGACAGACTATTTATATAACGCAGACGGTTCCTTTTAGAACGGGTTACGATTTCGTTGGGTGGGGAACAACCGCAGATGCTACAACGGTTGCGTATAATCCCGGTGATCCATATACAGCGGATACATATATTAGACTCTATGCTATATGGAAGCTGAAAACTTATAAAATCAACTATAATCCAAATGGTGGTACAGGTGCACCGGATGCCGGAACAAAGCAGTATGGAAAAGCATATACTATATCTACTACCATACCTACCAAGGCAAATAATGATTTTGTAGGCTGGTCGATCGAAAAGGATGGCGCTGTTGTATATCAGGGTGGTGATACATATACTGACAACGCAAATCTTACTCTTTACGCAAAGTGGGCTACACAGACAGTAAAGATAAAGTATAACATGAATGGCGGAACCGGAAGCATAGATACAACAAAAGCTGAGATTGGTTCCACGGCAAAAGTTACATCAATCATTCCTGAAAGAGAAGGCTACGATTTCCTTGGTTGGTCTACTAATAAGGATGCCACTGAAGCTGAATATGCATCGGGTGCAGAGTTTACGGTTCCTGCAAAGGTAGTTAATTTCTACGCCATCTGGCAGCTTAAGACCTATAAGGTTAAGTTTAACATGAACGGCGGCGAAGGCTCATCTAAGACTTTGACGAAGAATCACGGAGAGGCACTTGTTATTCCGACAGCTGAGCCCACATGGGCATCACACAGATTCCTGGGATGGTCAGAAGACAAGAACGCAACGGTTGCAACATATCTTCCCGGCGCTACATACACAGAAAACAAGGCAACAACTCTCTATGCAATATGGATAGAGCAGTATAGCATAACCTTTGATGCAAACGGCGGAAGCGGCGCACCGGAGGGAATAATTAAGGAGTACGGCGTAAATATTAAGCTTCCCGAAGACGTACCTACCAGAAAGGGATACAAGTTCCTCGGCTGGTCGGCAGACCAGAATGCAACAGAGGCTACCTACAAGGCAGGCGGCACATTTAAGAAGAACAAGGATACCGTACTTTATGCGGTATGGGTGGCACAGTACACCATAACCTTTGACGCAAACGGCGGAAATCCCACACCTGCAAAGATAGTTAAGACTGCAGGAGTGGATATAACACTTCCCACAGATACACTTTACAAGACAGGATATGACTTCCTTGGCTGGTCGGAGAGCCAGACGGCTACAAAGGCAACTTATAAGCCGGGAGATACATATTCTAAAGACAAGAAAGCGACTCTTTACGCAGTATGGAAGAAGACCCAGTATAAGATCACATTCAATGCAAACGGCGGAAGCGGCGGACCTGCGGCAAAGACTGTAGAATATGGTGACAGTATAACACTTTCATTTAAAGACAGCGAGATCCCCACAAGGGATGGATATATCTGTATCGGTTGGGCAACCAAAAAGAACGCAACCGATCCTACTTACACACTGATCTTCCCTGAAACAATAAAGAATGTCAAAGCATCTGCAACACTTTATGCGGTTTGGGTAGAAAACCCTTTCTCAGACATAACGGGGACCAAGTGGTACACCAGATATGTCGGATATATCTATTACCGCAAGGCAATGACAGGTCAGGGTGACGGAAGCAAGTTTGGCTGGAGCAATGATCTTACACGTGCCGAAATGGTAACACTTCTTTGGAAGCTTATGGGTCAGCCTGAGGCAGACAAGACTACGAAGCCGTTCCCTGATGTAAAGACTTACCAGTGGTACACAGCTCCTATCGCATGGGCAAAGAATAATGGCATTGTAAACGGAAGAGCAAACGGAACATTTGCACCGCTTGAAAACATAACCCGTCAGGACTTTGTAAAGATACTTTATTCTTTCGCGCAGTACTGCGAGCTTGATGTTTCCGTGGATAATGCTAAGAAATATCTTGAAAAGCCGGATGCTGACAAGGTTGCAAGCTATGCAAGGGTAATGGTCAACTGGGCATACACCAACGGCTTTATCGGAAACGGAAGTGACCTTAAGCCTACCGACAACATTACAAGAGCAGAGGCAGCTACCATCATGTCAAGATTTCTTGTTAAATACGGAGTATAAATGATTAAATATGGC
>JAEEGL016479495.1_pt1 | contig 13170 bp, 6 predicted proteins | sample 9134231 | NCBI WGS metagenome assembly JAEEGL01 (sample SAMN16246548, study PRJNA631951) | gut metagenome | biome: gut microbiome; feature: rumen; material: fiber-attached | host: Bos | place: Iran: Karaj | collected 2018-10
CCATATGAACAGGAATTCTTATAGTTCTTGCCTGGTCTGCGATGGCTCTTGTAATAGCCTGTCTTATCCACCATGTTGCATATGTTGAGAACTTGAATCCCTTCTTGTAATCGAACTTTTCTACTGCCTTGATAAGACCTAGGTTACCTTCCTGAATAAGATCGAGGAAAAGGAGGCCTCTTCCGACATATCTCTTTGCGATGGAAACAACAAGACGAAGGTTTGCTTCAGCAAGTCTCTTCTTTGCTTCTTCATCACCCATTTCCATTCTCTTCGCAAGTTCGATTTCTTCTTCAGCCGAAAGAAGGGGAACTTTACCGATTTCCTTAAGATACATTCTTACGGGGTCATCGGTATCGATTCCGAGTTCGCCTGATAAATCGATTTTGTCGATATCCATGTCGATTTCGGCTTCTACTTCGCTGGCTTCATCCATCATGATACCGAGTTCATCATCGGAAATCAGATCGTCATCATCCATAGGTCTGAAGATGTCGATATTGTTGGCATCCATGAATTCCTGAAGTCTGTCATACTCTTCTTCTCCCATGGTTACGCCTTCGAAATGTTTCGAAACATCGTCGGGATCGAGAGTATTCTTTTTCTTCTTTGCTACTTTGAGAAGGCTTTTGAGTCTTTCTTCAAAAAGCTCGTTAACTTTATTCTCTTCGTTTTTTTCTTCGCTTACTTCGTCGATATCCTCCGTTTCAATTATTTCTTCAACAATTTCTTCGCTTTTCTTTTTTCTTGCCATTTTTGTTCTCCTTATTCAGGTAAGTCTATTTTTATTTTTCTGATTTCCATCAGTTCTTTTTTCTTTGACATGAAGACTGCCGGGTCCAAACCATTCGGCGAATTCTTCATTTCTTCAAAAGCAACAGATTTCAGCCTGTAAATTATGTCAACCAAAGCCGCTTCTTTTTCTTCTTTGCTTTCAATTCCTTTCAGATATGCGGTAAACATGTCCGAAACCTGTTTCTGAATTTCTTCGTCTTCAAACATGCTGACCATTCTGGCGGGCGAAGCCTCACCGTTTTGCAGGTCTTCAAAGAATTTGACGGCAACTGTTTTGTACGGTTCATCCGTAAAATCTTCCGGCGCAACATACTTTGAAATCTGATTGTAAATTGAAGGATATTCAGCGAGGTAAGTTAACATAAGTTGCTGAGGCCGCATTTTCGAATCATCTTTCTTTTCATGAATTCCGGATTTCTCTTTAACCGGCTGTGTGAATTTTCGAATTTTGCCTGCCTGCTTCGCAACCATATTCGTCAGAGCATCGACACTGATCTGCATTTCTTTTGCACACGCTCTGATATAGTTTGTTCTGGCAACTTCATCGCTCATTTCGGCCAAAAGTGCCGCAACTTCTTCGTCGTATCTCGTATTCGCATCGGGATCCGACGGATCGTACTGCTTTCTCAAAACTTCTATTTCGAAAATGAATGCATTTTTGGCTTCTGAAATTCTCTTTTCGTATTCTTCCCTGCCCTCGCCCTTGATAAATTCATCGGGATCCTTGTAGGGAGTCATATTTATAACTTTGCACGAAAGACCGTATTCCCTGCAGATTTTCGCAGCTCTTATCGCTGCTTTAACGCCTGGTCCGTCCGAATCGTACGAAAGATATACATCTTTTACGTACCTTTTTATCATCAGCGCCTGACCGGGAGTAAATGCCGTACCGAGAGACGCAACAGCCATCGGGAATCCTGCCTGATGAAGTGCTATGACATCCATATATCCTTCGCAGAGGATGAAATACGTACTTCTCGACGCTTTAGCTATGTCAAACGCATAAAGGTTCGTGCTTTTGTTGAAAATCTGAGTTTCCGAAGAATTCAGGTATTTCGGTTCGCCGTCTCCGAGAACTCTTCCGCCGAAAGCAATTACCTTTCCGCCCTGGTTTTTAATCGGAAACATTACCCTGTTCCAGAATTTGGCCCGTAAGCCGTGCCGTTCATCATTGTAAACGCCTATTCCGGCATCTATGATTTCCTTATCGGTAAATCCCTGATTTTTTAGATATGCGATACAGTCTTTTCCGTCGACGTTGGCAAATCCGAGACCGAACTTTTTCATCGTCTCATCCGAAAGGCCTCTTTTTTTGAAATATTCAAGACCTCTCTGACCTTTTTCGCTTCTAAGCAGCGCATAAAAATATCTTGCCGCTTCCGTATTGCATTCAATCAGTCTTTGCTTATGATCCTGTTTTTCCTTTGAATACTCACCGGAATCACTCTCAGGCAGTTTTATTCCCGCCCTGTCGGCAAGAGTTTCGACCGCTTCCCTGAAAGTCTTTCCGTCGTATTTTTGTAAAAAAGAAAAGACATTTCCGGCTTCGCCGCAGGCAAAACATTTGAAAAGCTGTTTCTGTCTGCTTACCGAAAGCGACGGATTCGTATCAGCATGGAAAGGACATATACATACGTAATTCGAACCTTTCTTCTGAAGCGGTATATATTCATTTATAACATCCACAATATCGTTATTCTGTTGAATTTGATCTATAAGTTCCTGCGGATAAAACATTTTGTAACCTCAGTACCAAACCTTGGGTATGTAAATTTCTTCAAACTTTGTAATGGCGAATCTGTCTGTCATTGCCGCAATATGATCGCAGACAACCCTTTCTTCAGGCTCGCCTTTTTCGACTAAATTCTTCAATTCTTCGGGAAGAGCTTCCATGTGAACCAGGTAATAATCATAAAGCGTACTTATAAGAAGCTTCGCTCTGCCTTCCTCTCTCTTGGCCACGGGATTCTTGTAAACCGAATCATACATGAAATTCTTCAGATTAACCATCGCTTCGGCAACCGGTTCCGACATGATAATATCGGGTTTCCCGAGCGAATTGGTTACGATATCATGAATAAAAGTATCAAGCCTGATTCCCGTTGTGTCTCCAAGTACCTTTCTGATATCTTCGGGTACATCGTCTTCAGTCAGTATTCCCGCTCTGATTGCATCATCCATATCGTGATGGAAATATGCTATCTTATCAGAAAGTCTTACGATTTTTCCTTCAAGAGTACTCGGCATGCACGAAGTCTGATGATTTACAATTCCGTCTCTTACTTCAAATGTAAGATTTAATCCTGCTCCGTCTTTCTCGAGTAATTCAACAGTTCTGAGACTCTGTTCGTTATGTTTAAACCCGTAAGGGCATATTTCATTTAAAATTCTTTCTCCGGAATGACCGAAAGGAGTATGTCCGAGATCATGTCCGAGCGCTATAGCCTCAACCAGGTCTTCATTCATACGAAGAGCCTTGGCGATTGTACGCGCATTCTGAGATACTTCAAGCGTATGAGTAAGTCTTGTTCTGTAGTGGTCACCTTCGGGAAGAAGGAAAACCTGAGTCTTGTCTTTTAATCTTCTGAAGGATTTGCTGTGAAGGATTCTGTCACGGTCTCTCTGAAAGACGGGACGGATATCACATTGTTCCTCATCCCTCGCTCTGCCTTTTGTTTTAATGCTAAGACAAGCATAAGGGCTTAAAATATTGCATTCTTCTTGTTCTATTCTCTCTCTAATCGTCATTTTTTCACCCCAAAAAGACTATCCAATTAATTATTCTCGCAAACTTTCTAAAATCCTTTTTTATTTTTTATAAATATTTTGTTGACATTTGTTCGTGGCTTTGTTAATATAGATGAGTCGCGAATGACATGCGGGGATGCTGGAATTGGCAGACAGGCTAGACTAAGGATCTAGTGTTGGCAACGACGTGTGGGTTCAAGTCCCATTTCCCGCATTTGCTACAACCGTTCGATTTAATCGGACGGTTTTTTTATGCCCTCTCTCTTTTTCACTTTTATTATTTCGGTAATTTTGCGCAAAAAATTATTCATAAATGCATATGAATAAAGTGATACTTGCTTTTTTACCTCATTAAGGCTAAAATAGTAAAGGTTATTTAAACCTTGTTTACAAGGTTTTTTTAAATTCATATATGCAGGAGTGGCGGAACGGCAGACGCGCACGGTTCAGGTCCGTGTGATGGCAACATCGTGAGGGTTCAAATCCCTTTTCCTGCATTACCGAATAGATTTTCGTGAACTCATGAAAATCTATTTTCATATTTATATCGGTTACATGAGGGGGAATTATAATGGAAGAAAAGAAATTTGCGTTATTAATTGACGCTGACAATATATCGTCAAAATATATTAAGATTATCATCGAAGAATTATCAAAATACGGTACAATCACGTATAAAAGATTATACGGCGATCTGACCAAGTCAAATAACAAGAGCTGGAAAAACGCTCTTCTGTCTCATTCAATCAATCCCGTTCAGCAGTACAACTACACATCCGGCAAAAATTCCACCGATTCAGCTATGATTATCGATGCGATGGATATTTTATATTCCGGAAGCGTTAACGGCTTCTGTCTTGCAACAAGCGATTCGGATTTTACGAGACTTGCAATGAGACTTCGCGAATCCGGCATGACCGTTATCGGAATGGGCGAGCAGAAAACTCCCGAACCTTTCAGAGTTTCCTGCGAAAGATTCTTTTATATCGATCTTCTCTCCGACGAGGAAGATCCCGATGCAGAAAAGAATCCCGATGACAATAAAGAAACAGATGCCGTAACACCCATGGCTGCTCTCGAATCACTTATCAGCAAAATCATCATGGAAAACGGTATCAACGGCAATTCAATGGATATCGGAGAACTCGGAAGCCGTATCACAAAATACGATACCGCTTTTGATATAAGAAACTACGGATATACAAAATTCTCCAAGTTCCTTGAAAATTTCAAAAATATCGAACTTAAATTTACGGAAAATACGGTTACTGCCATTCTAAAAGATTCCGAAATCTCGCTTATGGCAGTTGAAAACGACATTATTTCAATTTTAAGCGAATGCGATAAGAACTCCTGCTACACCGGTCAGTTAAGCCAGAAGCTTCTCGCTCTTCATCCTTCGTTTAACTATGAGAACTACGGATATACTCGATTCTCAAAGCTTTTAAGCGATTTAAAGAGTGTTAAGGTAACAAGCCTCGGTCGTGTAGTCACATTAAATGCGGATTATGTTCCCAAGAAAAACGGCATTCAGAAAAATACCGTAATTAAAAAGGCTCCGCAAAAGAATAAATCTAAGTAATACTGATAATGTTCTAAACAAACAATACCCGGACGATTAATCATCCGGGTGTTTTAATGTCTGGAAAAATAATACTTTAATGTGTTTTACATTTTTATATCTTATTTATTTTTTCTGTCTTATTTTACTTTTTCCATCTTATATTTTTCGTAATCAACTTTTATTTACTGCATCGGCATGCTCCAGAACTCAATCAGTTCCTTCATCTTTTTAACTGTTTCATAGAATACGCCGTTCTGAACTGCTTCGTTCCAGTATACGCCCTTGCTTCTTCCTCTTATTACGTATTTGGAAAGAATTGCAAAAAGCATATCCATGTCTTTCAAATCGGCACGGTGAATCAGGCTCAATTCGTCAGCTACGGAATAAATCTTGTATCTTTTGAAAACATAATCGTAATTGCGGTTCATTCTTCCCGTTTTCTCAAGTACTTTTATAAACGACAAAAGAGTCGAATCAAAAACAGGAATCGCTATTGTGTTTTCTGACCCTTCCGGATTTACATACGAAAAGGACTTTTCACCCGATTTTGTTTCAAGCCAGGGAAGGTATTTTGCAATATCGGCAACTACATCCCTGTACTCATTCAGCATTTCTTCGATACTTTTTCTTTCACTGTCAAATCCCATAGAATACACCCCTTATTCATCTTTCAATATTTCATCAACAATAATTATAGCCTCATCATAGTCGAATTCTTTTACAGCTGCCCTGATCTTCTTGTATTTCTCTCTCCTGCTTTCTTCACAATCTGTACTCAGAATCTCTGAAATCTTTCTGTCGGATTCCGTCATATCAAGCATTTCAAGACTGTCTCTGAGTGATAAAAGAGCTTCTTTTTCATCTTCAAGGGACATCGCTGCCTTTGTGACTTCGATTTCTTTTCCGATCTGAATACCGTTATCCACAAGCACAAACTTGATATTTGCGAGAATCATACGATACTCTTCCACAAGATTCGGAGCTTCTTTCAAAACCTTGTCGTAATTGCCTTCTCTTACTGCGAATTCGGCTTCTTTAGCCTTTTCCGCAAGAGATACGGCACCGATTCCGAGAGCAAGACCTTTAAGTGCATGCGTTTCAAAGGTATACTTTTCGTATTCTTTGTTCGCAATCATCTTTTCCATTCTTTCAATCTGGCCTTCGCCGTCATCGTAGATATATTTGAGTACCTGAACGTATCTTGAAACGCTGTTATTGTAGTTCTTAATGCCCGCCTGGGTATCTACGCCTGCGATGGTGATATTCTTGCCGACTTTGATATTAGGATCCTCTTTGTCGACGAAATGAATAAACTCATCAGGCAGATACTTAATAAGAAGATTTTCAAGAAGATTGATGTTCATGGGCTTTGAAAGATAATCCTGGAAGCCTTTTTCAAGGAACATCTCTCTCGAGCCTCTGATTGCATTTGCGGTAAGTGCGATAATCGGAACGTTCTTCTTGTCTTTCTGAGGAAGACGTCTGATTCTCTCGGCAGTTTCTATACCGTCCATTATAGGCATCATCTGGTCCATAAGAATCAGATGGTAATGATTCTTCATGACTTTTTCAAGACATTCCTCGCCGCTCATTGCCGTATCCACCTTTATCTGATACATCGCAAGAATACCCTGAATAACCTTAATGTTGGTCGCATTGTCATCAACCGCAAGCACTTTCGCCATGGGTGCGATAAAGGATTCGTTGGAATCATCGCCCTTTGTGGGAATAACGATATCCGCAAGCTTACCGGTATAAGTATAATCGACAACATTCTGGAATAAAGTAAATGAGAAAATACTTCCTTTTCCGTATGTACTCTTTACATTGATTGTTCCGCCCATACTTTCGACAAGTCTCTTGGTAATCGCAAGTCCGAGACCTGTACCTTCTATGGTTCGGTTCTTTATCATATCGGCTCTCTGGAAAGAATCGAAAATCGATGAAAGCGATTCTTCCGGAATACCGATACCTGTATCCTCAACGGACGCTCTGATAAGTGCCATTCCGCTTTGAAGGTTCCAGTCAACATTAACGGTAACGCTTCCGCTTTGCGTATATTTAACAGCGTTGTTAAGTATATTGGTAAAAATCTGTCTTACATGAACCTCATCGCCTCGAAGAACCTTGGGAAGTTTTTCGTTAACATTGACGTAAAGTTCAATGTTCTTTTCTTTTAATCTTTCACGTACGGAATCCGTAATATCTTTAATTAAAACGCCGGGCTCATATTCGTTCTCGGCAGCATTCATTTTGCCTGCTTCGATTTTCGAGAAATCAAGAATATCCGTAATAATGGAAATCAGGATAAGTGAGGCATTCTTGATACTGTATGCAAGTTCCTCGATTTTCTCGCTCTTGTCTCTTTCTCTTAAAATCATTTCCGTGGAACCCATGATTGCGTTAACGGGAGTTCTGATTTCATGAGACATATTTGCAAGGAAAACGGTTTTCGCCTGGTTGGCTCTCTCCGCCTGTTCCTTAAGTTCAATAAGATTCTTACTGTATTTGTTTTCTTCAGTCTTGTCATAAAGCCAGAGGTGATAACCTTTAAGCATCTTTTTGTCGTAGAAAGGTTTTACTCTGACAAGGAATTCCTTTCCGCCGATATCAAGAACCTTCTTATTGTTCCTGTATACCCTGTTGATCATGCTGTCTGCCATATTCGGAAGGGAAAGTTCCGGAATGAGACCATAAGCAACTTCATTTGCATAAAGGAAATTCTTTCTGACGTCAATAACGATGAAGCCGTCTTCAATTCCGTTGATAATATCTTCCTTCGCGGTCTGAACGGAGTCAAACAGTCTGAACTTAAAGATAATAAGTGTAAATAATCCGAATCCAAGAACATTTGCCATATGGAAAGGTTCAAATGTATACGCATTGTAAAAAGGTGTAAGATGATACACAATCGCAAGTATCGGGAAAATATAAGCAATAAGAAGTAAAATAAACTCTTTGGAAATCTTTTTGCCCCTGTTTCTGATACGAATCATAATAAGGACAAGCTGTGCAATTATCAGTATCGTGTTGTAAACACAGTTGATGGCAAAAACAATTCCTTTTTTATATACAATATGAGGGAACACGCCTGACGGATCGAAATAAAGGCTGCTGAATACTTTATCAAAATCAAATCCGACAAAATACCAGCCGAAAATAATATCCGCACCTATCATTATATATAAGAACGCCATTTTAAAATTTATGTCACAAAGTCTGCAGACAAGAACCAAAAGAAAAGTATTTACAAGTAAAAGGGAAAATAATTCGAATTTAATACAAATAATGGAAGATTCCAAATCTTTGGTGCCCATTTCCAGAAAATAGGCAATCATGTCAAAAAGAAGGCTTATTCCGACAAGGCCGAGAAGCTTCTCATGAATAGAAGATTTTTCCTGCAAAACGATAATGCACAGGAAAGAAACAAAAAATATTCCTAAAAGTTGTACAATTGCAAAAATATCAGCCAAACTCATAATAACCCTACCCTCTGAAATAATTATAATACCAGGCCAAAAAAGTGTCAAAAATTCCTTTGAGCAATATATTGTTATTTTTAAGCAAAATATTTGTATATTTATAATCTTGTAGGCAATATAATTCTAACTGTAATTCGAATTGATTTTACAAACAGATCATTCCGAAAGAATTCCCCTTTTACACAGCAAAAAGCCTCCTTTTCCCGGGAGGCTTTTTGTGTGACGTTTTTGTCTTTTTAGTGTCCATTTTCAAAAATTTTGTCTTTTTGATGTTTTCAAATTTTTTGGCGGATATTTTTATTATCAGATTTAAAATTTTACATTCAAAAAATTGCAATCCGTTTTTTTTGAGTCCTGTTTTTCTTTTTGATCTGATTTTTCATTTTTCTATTTATCGGTAAACAAAAACAGACTTGTGTTCAGTAAAATTTTTCAACCGGACCAAGTCTGTTTTTTCTCGTGTTATTATATAAAGAATATAAACTTTATTGTTTTATGCTTATCTGCCTTTATTATGAATTATCTTCTTTTTCCTTTCTTTAGGATTTTTCTTTAGAATAAAGAATTGTTCAGTAATTGTCATTCAAGAATCACAAAGCCATACGATATAAGAAGACGTTTAAATTCATCCGAATGTCCGAATCCGTTCTCTATCATCATGGTTTTGCTGATCTTACCTTCATTAAGCTGATTTACCCAGTCTTCATAGTAAACCTGCTCTGCCGTTCCTCTCGGGTCTCTGTCAAAGAATGTCTTGTATGCATCAGCAACAAATTCTTCATTGCTCTTATTCTTGCCTCTGTATTCATCAGATTTGAAAAATCCGCGGCTTGCAACCGAACCGGCATCATACGATGTGCCGGCTGCATCTTTGCCTGTAAGAATAACGTTTTTCCAGTTTTCAAGTCCTTCAGGTTCCGCATCTCTTCCAAGTGCTTTTTCGTAAAGTCTCTTTACGTAATTCGTAAGCTGTTCATCGCTGACATTCGAAGTATCCAGATTAAGCGGTGGGAAACTGATGGGAATTGTCGGTTTTCCGCCTTCTTCGTTAAGGCTGCCCGGGTTTATTCCGTATTTCTTACACAAATTCTTAAATTCAGCCGAATTTACAAATCCTGCGACTATATATTCTCTCGATGCTCCGGCAAAAAGATTGTCTATCCAGTAATCAAATCCGTCGGGATCATCCTTTGCATGTCTGTCAAAAAATGCTTCATAAAGAGTTTCGACAAATTGTTTGTTATTGTACCCTTTTTTCTTAAATTCATCGCTGAATATGAATCCCTTTGCTACATCGGCACCGGTATTTTCACCCATAACAAGATTGTCTATCCAGTTCTGAACGCATACATCTGAAGCGATCTGTTCATCTGTTCTGTTAAGAATGACTTTGTAAAATCTGTGTACAAATTTCGTAACCTGTTCAACATCAGGCTTATAATTGATTGCATTCGGATTATTGCTGAATTTCAACGCAATATTGTTTCCGCTCTCAACAATTCCGATCTCATAAAACCTGGGAGCAGATTCTTCCAGATCATAAAATATTGTATGGTAGTATGTCCTCGGCGTCTGCGTACCCGTAGTATACCAGAATACTTTTCCGTCTTTTTCCACAGGCTGGCAATCCGACAGTTCAGCGTCAAATACATTTGTATCGGTAAGTGTATTTCCTTTTCCGTCGACTAACACCGCATAAATCTTATTTCCATAATTATCTGAAGAATCGGTCTTCTCCCACATTACCAGGAATCTGTTATCATTTACCTTTACTAAAAAAGGATTGGATGCATATTCCTCACTGCCTTCCGCATATGAAGTCAAAGCTACCTTTTTCGTTGAAGAAGAACTGAAATCGTTTCTGGGTTGTACGAGAAGATATACATTTGGGTTATTATACCTCAAATATGTATTGGCATCGCTCGAATATGCAACCTGAGTAATGGCAGTTATGTAACTGCTGTCCGATATTTCAAAACCTCCTGTCGTAACATTTGTGGAATTGTTCCCAATCCCTCCCGGAATATCAACAAGATTGACATTAACGTAATTCCGGCCACTGTCCACCAGTCCCGATGATACCGGATCCGGGTATTTAATCAAAACAACGCTTCGGGGATATGCATCTCCATGATCAACCGTAATGACATTATTACCATCATTTCTTATAAACTGATTAAATGAATGAGAGACATATCCGCCGTTAACATTCCAAACACGGCTCCTGGAAGATATAGACTTCATTGTATCCGTATTGATCGCAAAAGTAAGATTTGCCTGATGGCGAAGACCGTCACTTGAAGCATTCATTTGATGACAAGTATGTACATAAAGAATATTTCCGTATTCGCTAAAACTCGATGCACCGGCGCAAAACGGTTCCGTGGTATTAATGTCTCTGTAATTTGTTTCTCCGAGTTTGTTCCATGAATAATCGTACTTTACTATTCTGACAACATCCAGCGAAGCTGACTCATTGTAGTTTTCCTGCCCAAACATCGCAAAAAGAGCATTTTTGCCGGCATAAAAGCCTCCAAACAAAGGCATTTCAAACGGAATCGTCTTTGTAAATACAATACTCTTAAAATCCGTCGAATACTTTTCTATAAGTAATGTCTTATCAGTCATTGCCTCTACTCTGACAGGATTGTCTCCATCAAAGTACATATACGAATTGCTGACATGCGACCACCTCGTGTAATCATGATCATGAACATTGACAGATTCACGTCCCTGATTTCCATCAGCGCTTGCCTTAATACCCGTCACTCCCGCAACTGTCGCAAAAGTCATCACGAGCATAAAAAAGTAGCACAGGATTCTTTTAAAATTCATTACCTTTTTCAATTTATATCCCTCCTCTATTTAGAATCCATTCATGGTTATGATTATATCACATATGGCTATAAACAAAAAAGAGAAGCCTGAGACTTCTCTTTTCTTATTGTAATCGTAAAAAATTTTAATAGCTTCCTTTATTGATTCCGTACTTCTTGCAAAGGTTGTTAAACTCAGGTGAATTTATAAATCCTCTAAGTACGTCATCCCTTGTCTTTCCGCTCTTGAGTTCTCTAAGCCAGTTGTTATAACCGTCCTTATCAGGCTCTCTGTCAAAGAATGCACGATATAACTTTGTTACATATTCTTCATCAGTCATTTTCTTCTTCTGGAACTCTTCGCTGTTGATGAAGCCTGCAGCTACATCAGCGCCTGTTGCTGTCTTACCGATCAGTCTGTTCGTCCAGTCGTTAAGTCCGGCTGCCTCGGCAGGTCTGTCGAGAATTATGGTATAAAATCTTTCTACGAATTTTCTTACCTGTTCTTCCTGTGTAAGCTTTTTCCATTTAGCCTTGTAAGTTACATCATTTGCAGGCATCTTTGAAACAACTGTTTTATCCCATCCTGTGAACTCATAACCATCTCTTACAGGAACAGGTGCGGTTATCTTTGCACCGTATTTTACATTGCCCTTTGTATAGCTGCCCTTTGCTGATCCGCCTGCGAAATCCCATGTAAGCTTATAGCTGTTTCTCGTGTAGTAATACTTTATAACTAGTGAACCGTCACCTTTAATCTTTGCGGTCTGCACTTCAGGTGATGTGAATCCTTTGTAAGTTTTTACTGCAGGCGTTACACTTGCATTTGTTTTGCCTGTTAATGCTTCGCTTTCATTAGCCGTTGCAGGATATGATCCGTCAAGTTTCTGCTTGTAATGCTCTACTTTGTAAGCCGTATCGGTATTTGCTTTCCATGTTGCCTTAATTGTAAGATTCTTTGCAGGCATCTTCTCAGGAACTTCGGTTTTCCAGCCATTGAAAGTATACCCTGCTCTGGAAGGAACCGGTGCAGTTATTTTGGCACCGTATTTTACTTCACCTTCGGTGTAACTTCCCGTAGCAGTTCCACCATTTAAATTCCAAGTAAGGGTGTATGAATTTCTTTCATAGTAATACTGAACCACAAGTGTTCCGTCAGCCTTAATCTTAGCTGTCTTTGTTGCAGGTGAAGTAAAGCCTTCATAAGTCTTAACTTCAGGTGTAACTTTTGTATTTGTTGTTCCTGTAAGTTTATCGGTTTCACCGGGCTTTGCAGTATAAGTTCCGTCAAGTTTCTGTTTGTAATGTTCTACTGTATACTTTGTATCAGTTGATGCCTTCCATGTAGCCTTTATGGTAAGGTTCTTTGCAGGCATTTTTGAAGGTACCTCAACACTCCATCCGTTAAACTCGTAGCCACGTTTTGTTGGTACGGGTGATGTTATCTCCTCCTGATATTTCACCGTGCCGGAAGTATATGTTCCTTCATCAGCACTTCCGCCATTAAAATTCCATGTCAAAGTATAGGAATTTCTTTCATAGTAATACTTAATCACTAATGAACCGTCTGCTTTTATCTTTTCGGTCTTTGTCACAGGTGAGGTAAAGCCTTTGTATGTCTTAACTTCAGGTGTTACGCTTGTGTCTGTTGTTCCTGTAAGTTCATATGCTTCGCTTGCTTTCTTATTGTATGTTCCGTCGAGTTTCTGTTTGTAATGTTCAACCTTATAGGGTGTATCCGTTGAAGCTTTCCACTGTGCGTAAA
>JAEEGL011540645.1_pt1 | contig 13169 bp, 8 predicted proteins | sample 9134231 | NCBI WGS metagenome assembly JAEEGL01 (sample SAMN16246548, study PRJNA631951) | gut metagenome | biome: gut microbiome; feature: rumen; material: fiber-attached | host: Bos | place: Iran: Karaj | collected 2018-10
GGTCGTAAACCTATGACTTACGAGTCTAATTCCCGAGAATAGAATCGCAAAACCCGAGAATAGAATCGCAAAACCCGAGAATAAAAACGCGAAACCCGAGAATAAAACGAAAAACATCCTGCATACCCTGCACGTGCTGGGTATGCAGGATGTTTTTCAGTTAAAAACAGAAAAAATGATAGCAACGAGCCCTTGTCAACTACCCAGAAGCCACTTATTCACCAAGGGCAGGACATACGAAACAAACCCTTCACCACATTCTTCTGATACGCAGGCGTATACATCAAAAGTGAAGGATTAAACCCAATCGCAGTCTCTTGTGCTAACGACCGATTTGGGTTAAACACGAATCCTCGATAGAAACAAATCCGAAAGAGGTCTCTTCGGACGTAAATGGAAGGTTAGTGTATAAGTTAGACCTGCGTCAGCTAAGGTAAACCTGCAGCGGAAGAACTATCTAAACTCCCCTCCCTTGGGGAGGGGTTGGGGGTGGGTTCTTGGGTTGGGGGTGGGTTCTTGGGGTGTGGGTTTGTGGGTTTACCGTACTAATAGTACTTCCGGAACTGGATGTACTCATCGCAGCGGGAGACGTAGGTGGCGGGGCCGTCGGCGTTCGCCTTCTCGAAGTCGGCGAGAGCGGCAAAGGCGCGGTACTGCTGGGTTTCCCTGTTGACTATCCTGACGAACTCTGAGCGTTCACGATCCCACTTCTCCGTGCTCCAGCAGTCGGGATTGAGATAGACGTAGGCCCGCGCGAAGAGCACCCGCTCCTTCAACTGGCGGCTGGTGGTGCGCCCAGCCTTTCGCAGCAGTTCGACGGCCTTCTGCGCATAGTCAACCTCGTTGGGCTGCAGCTCGTCGTAGGGGCTCTTCATGTCGTGGAGCAGGAACCAGCAGTCGCCGGAGTAGTGAGCCTGCGCATAGCGGATGGCGAGGTCGTACTGCCGCTGGTAGAGTGCCTGGCCGTTGAGAATGAGCGCTTCGCCCTCCATCCGCTGCATCTCGCGTGCGAAGGCCAGCTTCGGGTTCTCGGTGGGTGCCGGCACATCGTCGCCCCACTGCTGCGCCTCCGTCAGCCACTGGCGCTTGACCCACGGCTCCACGTTCCAGTGGCGCAGTGAGGCATAGCGTGCATAGCCCTTGTCGGCATAGTAGCTGACGGACACCTGTGAGAGCCATTCGATGGCCTCCTGCCACTTGCAGAGTCGCAGGTGCTTCGTGCCGATGAGGTCGTTCAGGACGTCGTCGCTGATGGCACTACTGCTGTTCTCCTTGATAAACTTGTCGAAGGCGGTCATAGCCGGACGCTTGCAGTATGCAAGGTGGGCGAGGACAGCATCGACGGTGGCCGTGTCGAGGAACGCCTGGAAGCCGCCGCCCAGGAAGCTCTCGAGCTGCAGCACGGTGTGCTGTCGGCCTGCCTCCTGGAACTTCGGTATGACCGTCTGGCGAGCGATGCGCGTGTAAGCATTGCCGTAGTAGGTGTGGGCACTCTGCATGCCCTGCAGCCAGCGCAGCTCGCCGGCCATCATGTTCTCAAGGCTCGCATTCAGGGGCTGGACGGCAAACGTGATGTAGTCGTTAATGATGCGGGCGACATTGTTCATACGCTCAGGCCCCTCGTAGCCGACGGCCTCACGGATGTCGGACAGTGCTTCCTGCCGGAGTCCCAGCATGTACTCTAACCAGGCCTTGGCCGTCTGCCACATGATGGGCAGCTGCGACTTCTGCTCCCTGACGGCCTGTGCGCAGAGTGCTACCATCTGCTCGGCCTCCTCATGGTTGATGTCGCGCACGAAGAGCTTGCCGTAGCCGTCGTTGTCGGCTGCTTCCTGCACATTGTTGACGAAGTCCTGCAGCAGGAAGGGCAGCACGGCGGAGTTGGCATCGCGCAGGTATTCCTTGCGGATGGCTTCGAAGGAGCGGCGCTCGTAGTACTGCGTCATAAGGCTCGCCCAGTCGCCCTGCCGTGCGAAGATCTGGCCGGCCTCGTCGCCACGGCCACACTTCCGCAGCGCACCGGCGTAGATGTTCTCCATCATGTCCTTATAGACCGTCTCGATGAAGTCCTTGGCCGTCTCTTCCCAGAAGCTGACATTGTCCTGATGGCGACCCATGAGCATGTTGCAGCGCATGTAAAGCAGGGCATGCTGGCTGCGCAGGCGCGTCTTCACCTTGCTGAGGGCATAGGCACGGACGCTGCTGAGCGTCTGGGCACGCTCGGCGAGCTCCTCCTTCGTGGGATATTCCCACGTCTCCTCGCTGACCTCTTTGGCGCAGTTCAGGTACTTCTGCAAGTTCTCGACGTAGCTCACCATGAGGGCATCGTCCTTGGCGCGGGCGGCGGCGATGACCTCGTCGGCGTCGAAGTAGAAATAGGTGTCCTCCGACTGTCCGAGGTAGGCTTTCCAGTTTTCGCGCGTCGTCTGGTCGGTACGGTGGCGGAACTCCGTGTCGTCGTAGATGTTGAACAAGTAGTAGTTGTCGGTACCCATCCAAATGCAGGCGCCGGCACGCAGCACGCAGGTAGCCGCAAGCACGCTAATGATGATAAATCGCTTCATAGGTCTCAGGGGTATAACGGTTAATGTTTTCAGTGTCAAGGTGGTAGACGACGATGTTCTGCCGCAGCGCGGGGCGCCGCTTCTCGACGATCGCCTTCACGCGCAGAATCTCGTCGGCTTCGACGGCATGCTCCACGCGCACGCCGTGGATGTTGCGCTGCCAACGGTAGACCGGATAGGCGGCGGCGAGCTGCAGCGGGTAGTCGGCCAGGAAGCGCACGTAAGGGCGCACGTCGCGCTCATCGAGCACGGGGTTGCGCTTCTCGAAGTTACGCGGGTCGCCTGTGTTGTAGATCATCAGCACGCCGTAGTCGACTGGCGGCACAGGCATGGCGAGCTGGTGCAGGCGGATGGTGGTCGAGAGGCACATGCCACGGGTGGCAGCCTCGCAGCGCACGGCCTCGAGAAAGCTGTAGTAGGTGTGGCGGCTGCGCTCGGTGTAGTCGCAGTCGATTTGCAGCTCTTCGACGCCGTGGATGTCGTTCGTCCTGTTCATCTGCGCCACGCGGGCAACGAGTTTGCTGGCCAGTTCTTCGCCATCGCCAACGATGCTGTCGCGCATGCAGTCCTCAGTGATGTAGACCGTGGGAACGAACGCTACGCCTTCGGGCAGGCTGTCGGTGAAGGCGATGGTGGCGTTGGGCATGGGCTGGCCGTCGTGCATCACCACGTCGAAATAGCGGCAGTACACCTTATTAATATGATAGTGGTGCAGGAACGCCCGTTCCACACTGTCGAGACGCCACTCCGTACGCCAGTAGTACACGGCGTTCTCCACGTCGGCGTTCTCACGCTGTCGGCACCCGATAGCCAGCAGGCACAACAGCAGACAGATGATGCTCCACTTCTTCATTGCAGCCGCAAAGTTACGCATTTTCTTTGAATTAAGTGCAAATAATCTATTTTTTTTCGTGCATTCGCCCCCAGATTAGGTAAAACGCAACATGAGCGTGGCCCTTCGCGAGCCGGGAAGTGGCACTTCGCGAGCCAGGAAGTGGCACTTTGCGAGTCGGGAAGTGGGCCTTCGCGAGCCGGGAAGTGGCCCTTCGCGAGCCGGGAAGTGGCACTTCGAGGCTTTCGAAGGGACGGCCAGTCGCCTCTGGTTCGAACGCTTCTGACTATTTTTTGCTGAAAAGTTTGGTGGTATGGAGAATTGTTTGTAACTTTGCACACGTACCCAGTTGTCACTTGATATTTGTTACGATGCACAAAAATTGATCCCATGACGAGAAGAATCATACGGTTGTCAATGTTACTATGGCTCAGCTGGATAGAGCTGATGCCGGCAGCTGCCCTTGACCTCAGAACAGCAGAGCTGAAGATACCTGCAGACGGGAAGTCACTGTGTACGACCTACCTTCAGGAGGCTATCGACCGTATAGGGCAGGCGGGAGGCGGGAGGCTGACATTCGCACCGGGTGAATACCTCACGGGCACCCTCGTCATGCGCTCTGGGGTGGAGCTCTATCTGGAAGAAGGGGCAACGCTGAAGGGCAGTACTGACCCGAGGCATTACATCACTGCCAACGCTTCAGGCGTCGGCGAGACGCCCGATATCGACAATGGCAGTGCGCTCGTCTATGCCCATCGTGTGGAACGCGTATCCTTACGGGGCAAGGGCTGCATTGACGGACAGGGGCTCCAATTGGCGCTCTGCATCGACAGCCTTCATCATACAGGCGAGATGCCCGACCCCAACTATAACCATCGGCGCCTGAGGCCCAACAACCGTCCGAAACTGTTCTTCTTTCTTGAATGCTGCGACGTGACGGTTGAGGGGCTCCGACTGCAAAGTAGTGCAGAGTGGGGGCTGGTGTTCAACAAATGCGAGCAGCTGGCCATCCAGGACATCACCCTATGGAACCGTGCCTATTGGAACAATGACGGCATCGACCTGACGGGGTGTCGGCATGTGCGAGTCAGCCGTTGCCAGATAGATGCTGCCGATGACGGCATCTGCTTCAAGTCGCACCATCCCGATGAACTGAACTACGACATCGAGATAGCCGAATGTGACATTCGCAGCAGTGCTTCGGCCATTAAGTTTGGCACCGCGTCTTATGGGGACTTCCGTCGCATACATATCCACGACCTGAAAGTGCGTGACACCTTCCGCTCGGCCATCGCCATCGAGAGCGTCGACGGGGGCGAGATAGACAGCATTCTCGTAGAACGAATCGAGGCGGTGAACACGGGCAATCCCATCTTCCTGCGATTAGGTCAACGGGCAGGCGACAAGCCGGGCGCCTTGCGTCATGTCACTATTCGCGACCTGACATGCGAAGTGCCTTTTGGACGCCCCGATGAGGCATACGACTTGCGTGGGCCGGAAGTCAACTTCTTCCATAATCCCTTCCCCAGCAGCATCTGCGGCATCCCTGGCAACAGCATTCAGGATGTGACGATCGAGGATGTGGCAATATGCTATCCTGGACGAGCAACCAAAGGTATGGCCTACATGCCGCTCTGGCGTGTGAGCGATGTGCCTGAGCGAATCAAGGATTATCCTGAGTTTTCGATGTTTGGGGAACTGCCCGCATGGGGATTCTATGTGCGGCATGTGGAGGGCATCACCTTTCGCCATGTCACGCTGACACTGGCCGACAGAGATTTCCGACCAGCCTTTGTCTTCGACGATGCCAAGCGGGTGACGCTTGAGCGTGTGACACCTTCTGCGGCTGATCAGTATTTCTTTGAAGGAGGTGAGGAGGTAAAAGTAGAATAGTGTAAATAAAAGAAAACTAAATGTAGACAATGAGACGACTCCTTACACTGCTTGCCGGCCTGCTGTTGGTGGCAACACAGGCAACGGCTCAGGCCTCGTTCGGAAAGGCCGAGAAGATGAACGATGGGTGGCGCTTCCTGCGCATCGACTCCATGTGGAACATCCGCGAGACGGCGGATATGAAGGAGGTGGGCTTCGACGACAGTCGCTGGCGCACCGTCACGCTGCCCCATGACTGGGGCGTGGAGCTGCCAATGTCGCCCGACAAAGGCAGCTGTCAGGGCTACCTGCCCGGTGGCATCGGGTGGTACAGGAAGGTGCTGCAGACAAGCCACGGTGAGGGGGAGCGGCTCTTCGTCTTCTTCGAGGGTGTTTACAACCACTCGGAGGCCTATCTGAACGGTCGCCTGCTGGGTCGTCGGCCCAGCGGCTTTGCTTCGTTCCTCTACGACCTGACACCTTATCTCAACGCCGATGGGCAGAACGTGCTGGCCGTCCGCGTGGATCACTCGCAAGAGGCCGACAGCCGCTGGTACACAGGGTCGGGCATCTATCGTGACGTGTGGCTCATCACCGCGCCTGAGGTTCACCTGGCACTGTGGGGCACTGCCTACAGGCTGGTGAGCATCAACAACAAAAAGGCTGTGGTAGAGGTGGACGTGGAGACCACCGACGACTGCCCCACCCCATCGCAGGGAGCGGCAGCACTGAGTGCCACCGTGGAGCTGGCCGATGATGGCGGCACCATCGTGGCAAAGACCACAACCACCATCGGTAGGCAAGCGAAGAAGACGGTGACACTGACAGTGAAGAACCCACAGCGCTGGACGCTTGACAAGCCCTACCTGTACACGCTGACCACCACGCTCAGCAATGGCGACCGGAGCGTGGTGAAGGCAGGTTTGCGCACCCTTGACTTCTCGGCCGACCGCGGTTTTGCCCTTAACGGACAGTGGATGAAGGTGAAAGGTGTCTGCGTCCACGATGATGGCGGCGTGCTGGGAACGGCAGTGCCCGCCGAGGTGTGGCGCCGACGTGTGCGTGAGCTGAAGGCCATCGGCGTCAATGCCCTGCGCATGAGTCATAACCCGCATGCTCCTGCCCTCTACAACATCTGCGACGAAGAAGGGATGCTCGTGATGGACGAGGCATCGGACGAGTGGGAGTTTCCTAAGCGTAAGTGGATGAAGGGCTGGAACCAGGGGGCTCCGGGCTTTGAGGGCACCTACACCTATTTCGATGAGTGGATAGAGCGCGACGTGGCCGACATGGTGCGCCGCGACCGCTGCCATCCCTCGGTGTTCCTCTGGTCTATTGGCAACGAGGTGGACTATCCCAACGACCCCTATTCGCACCCCGTGCTCGACGGCGACGGTAGTTTCACGCAGCCCATGTATGGTGGATACAAGCCCGAGCAGCCTCATGCCGAGCGTATAGGCCATATAGCCCAGCGCTTGGTCAAGGTGGTGAAGGACATCGACAAGTCACGCCCCACGACGGGTGCCCTGGCTGGCGTCGTGATGTCGAACGAGACGGCTTACCCAGAGGCGGTCGACGTGGTGGGCTACAACTACACCGAGAGCCGCTACGACGAGGACCACGAGAAGTACCCGAAGCGCGTCATCTACGGATCGGAGAACCGCCACGACCTGGCAGCATGGGAGGCCGTGCGTCAGAAACAGCACATCTTCGGGCAGTTCCTCTGGACGGGCATCGACTATCTGGGCGAGAGTGGCACATGGCCGGCTCGTGGCAGTTCCGCCGGCCTGCTGGACCTGGCCGGGCAGCGTAAGCCTATCGGCTGGTATCGCGCCGCATTATGGAGCGACAAGCCCGTCTGCTACATCGGCACCTCGTTGCTGAACCGTGGTGGCAATGGGGCACAAAATGGGCGGAGGTCACGGAGAAACCAGTGGAATGCGCCGTCGCCCTATGCAACGGATGCTTGGAACTACCGCGATGGCGACCGTGTGCGCGTGGTCTGCTTTACCAATGCCGACAATGCGCGCTTGCTGCTGAACGGACAGCCAGTGGATGCCCAGCTGCAGCGCGATGAGCTCACGGGCATTCTCTACTGCGAAATGGACTACCGACCAGGAACCCTGCGCTGCGAGGCGGCCAACGGGGCAAGCTATGAGATAACGACTACGGGGCAGCCGCATGCCCTGCGTCTCTCGACCGACTCCGTGGCCCACGTGTTTGTCGAGGTGGTCGATGCGCAGGGCCATCGGGTAAAGACTGCCGACAACGAGGTGACGCTCTTCGTTCAGGGTGCCGACTTGCTGGGCATGGAGAATGGCAACATCATGGACGCCACGGCGGCCGGGCGACCAACAAGGAACAGGCTCCGCGTGTATGGCGGACGCCTCGTGGCCTATCTGAGGCCACAGGCTGGCAGCGAGGTGACGGTACGTGCGTCGGCACCGTTCCTGGAGTCCGGCGAGTTACGGTTTGGAACACCCGCAGCGCTGACTAATAACTGAGATAGGGACGCAGGCGCTCGATGACCTCCGGCGGGAAGTCGGGCAGCAGGTGGAGGTCGGCGATGTCGCCAATAGCCCCTTGGGTGCGACGGTAGTCGACGATGGCACGTGCCTGATAGTAGTTGATGTAGGGATGGCGCTTCAGCTCGTTGAGCGTTAGGCGGTTGATGTTGAGACGGCGTGGCTGTGGCTGCGTGATGGTAAAGAAAGCCTTTGCCTCGGCAGGGAAGTTAGAAATCTCGTCGAGCTGGTCGATGCTCACGTAGCCACCAAGACGCTGACCATAGTCGGCAATGCGGCGAGCAAAGTAGCTGCCGATGCCAGGGACGGTCATCAGCACTGTCGTATCGGCACTGTTCAGGTCGACAGTCTCGCCAACGACGAGCTTGTGGCGCGTAGTGCTGGGGCGTGGCTGCTCCTGCTGATCCTCGACATCGGCCTTGTTTTCGTTGAACAGGGTTGTGGCCGGCAGATAGTCGGCAGAGATGTGGATGTAGGGTTCCAGCTCACGGTACTGCTTGGTGGTGAGGCCATAAAGGCGTGCGAAGTCGGACTTCTTACGATAGACGCCGCCATGGGCACGGTATTTGTAAATGTTCTTCACCTGCCAAGGCTGTAGCCCTAAGCGCAGCAGTGCGGTGCTGTCGGCGGTGTTAGGATCAAAGTCGAAAAGCTCGGCACGCCGCTCATCGGGCTGCCGATAGACGATGGCAGGCCGCTGACGGTCGACGTAATTGACCGAGGTGCGCCCCTGCCGCAGGGGTTGCCCAGACTGTAAATCCTGTTGACGGAGGGAGTCGGCAGCATCGGCCATCGGTTGCTGTGGGGCCTTGCCTGTCAGAGTGATGATAAGGAGTGCGACAATGGCGACTGTCAACAGCGTGAGCAGTACCTTGCGGTCACTCTTATGGATATAGGCAAATTCCCTCAACCAACTCATAGCACACCATACTGGTTGAGGAAGATGCAGAGGATGCCCACGGGACAGACGTAACGGACAAGGAAGAGATAGATGCCGAAGAGCTTCGCGCTGAGTGTGCCGTCGTTGGTGAACTCGGCCTTTACGATGCGCTTAGGCACGAACCAGCCCATGAGGATGCAGGTGAGGAAGCCACCGATGGGCATGAAGATCTGGCTGGTGGTGTAGTCGAAGAAGTCGAAGAGCGACATGCCGAACAACTGGATGCCTTCGTAAGCGCCAAGCGACAGCGAGCAGACGATGCCCAGCACGATGCAGACGGCGGTGACAATGGAGGCACCACGGGAGCGAGAGATGTGGAACTCCTCGTGGAGATAGCTCGTACACACCTCATGAAGCGAGATAATCGACGTCAGGGCTGCCAGGGCGAGAAGCGCGTAGAAAAGAATGGCAATGACATAGCCAACAACGGGCATGGCACCGAAAGCCTCCTGGAACACGTTCGGCAGGGTGATGAACACCAGCGAGGGACCGCTGTCGGGGCTGACGCCCACGGCAAAGGCTGCTGGGAAAATCATCAGGCCCGAGAGGATGGCCACGAGGGTGTCGATGAGGGCTATCTGTCCGGCCGACTTGGTGAGGTTCGTACGGCGGTTGAAGTAGCTGGCATAGGTGACAAGTGCGCCCATGCCTAATGACAGTGAGAAGAAGGCCTGTCCGAGGGCACCAAGGAGGACGCTGCTGTTGACGGTCTGCCAGTCGGGCTTCAGCAGAAAGCTGATACCCTTCGAGGCACCAGGCAGCATGCACGACGCCACGACAATGACGAGAAGCAGCACGAAGAGTACGGGCATCATGAACTTCGAAGCTTTCTCGATGCCTTTCTCCACACCACGGACAATGATGAAGTGGGTGGCGAGGAGGAAGACGACGACCCACACGGCAGGTATCCACGGGTTGCTGACGAAGTTGTTGAAGAATGTTTTCGTGTATTCAGGATCGCCCTGCAAATGGCCTGCCGCCGAGGCATAGATGTACTCTAAGCACCAGCCAGAAACCACCGAGTAGAAGCTACAAATGAGGAAGCCGGTGAGGACACCCATCAAGCCAATAAGCTTCCACGGGCCACCACCCGCAATCTTATCGTAGGAGCGCACGGCGTTAGCCTGCCCACGACGGCCGATGATGAACTCGCTGACCATGCAGGGAATAGCCAGAAAGATGACGCACGCTATATAAATAAGGATAAAAGCGGCACCGCCATTCTGTCCCGTCATGTAGGGGAATCGCCAGATGTTACCCAGTCCGACGGCAGAGCCTGCCGTAGCGAGAATGATGCCCAGCATGCTGCCAAAACTTGCTCTCTGTGTTTGCTTCATAATAGTCGGTATGTGATGATTCTGGCTGCAAAAGTACAAAAAAAAGATGAAAAAGGAAAGATGGGGCATGAAAAATACGAAAAAAGTTGTAACTTTGCACGCAAATTTGCAAAAGGATGAAAAAAACATTCGTTTATCTGCTACGGCACTACCCGTTGTCGCTGCTTTGTTTGGCACTGGTGTGGTACTTGTCGCTGGTGCTGGACGTGCCAGAGAATCCGCTCAGCGATGTGGCGTTCATCGACAAGTGGACCCACTTGGTGATGTATGGCGGCACTTGCTCGGTCATTTGGTTCGAGTACCTGCGCTGTCATGAGCAACTGAACGGTTGGAAACTGTTCCTACTAGCGTGGCTCGGCCCTGTGCTCATGGGCGGTTTGCTGGAGCTGTTGCAGGCTTACTGCACGACGAACCGATCGGGCGAATGGCTTGACTTTTGGGCTGACGCCTTGGGCGTGACATTGGCCGTCGGCGTGGGGCTGATACTCAGAAAACTGAGACAATAAGCGACATTCCCCCCACCATTTTTCAATGAAAAGCGAAAAAAAATGCTCCTTTTGCTGTTTTTTTCGCTGTTTTTGGTCGTTATTTCCAAAAGAATCGTTATCTTTGCAAACGAAAACCCTCTTTCTTAAAGGAAGAGAAGCTATTCTCTTTTGGTATGTAACTGGAAATCAGTGCAACTATGGAGCAAGCGGCGAACCTGAAACAACCGAGGAGCCATGCTATGGGGCATGGTGTCCCCCATTCTTGCGCCGTCACTTCTCCAAACGACTCTGACGCTGCCGACACCCGTGAGTGGTTTCCCATGCGGGTGACCTATAACCGCGAACTAAAAGTGAAGTCGTGTCTCGACGAGTTAGGCATCGAGAATTTCTTGCCCATGCAATACAAGATTGTCGACGACCGTAAGGGCCGCCGTATGCAGCGCGTCCCAGCAATCCATAACCTATTGTTCATCCACTCTGACGAAGACACACTGACCACCCTGAAGCGCACACAACGTGGACTGGAGCCCCTGCGCTACATGACACGACCGCTCGCCGGGGTGCCGGGCATGAAAGAGATTATCCGCGTGCCTCATCTGCAGATGGAGAATTTCATGCGGGTGGCCACCATTGACGACGAACGGGTGATGTTTCTCGACTACAACGACTTTATTGCCCGTCCCGGACGCAAGGTGAGGATCACTGAGGGACTATTTGCCGGCGTAGAAGGTGTCGTCAAACGCATTAAGAACAACCGCCACGTGGTGGTACAGATTGAGGGCGTAGCTGCCGTGGCCATTACCTACGTGCCTGCCAATTGCCTGACAGCGGTGGAGGAAGACGACGATAAGTGAAAAGTGAAATTAGTAACCAATAACCATAACTTATGAGTAAATATTCCAAGCAATTAGAAAACCTACCGTTCGACTTGCTGCACATCGCACAGTCGTTCGCCAACGACAACAAGTCGCCAAAGATTGAGCCCGCTCACCTGCTGCGTGCACTGTTGCACAAGAGCGCCGGACTGGTGAACTACATCGAGGACACGCTTGATGAGGACTATTATTATATGGTGGACTGGGCTGACATGCGCATGAAGCAGTGCGACAAGTCGCCTTACGCCATGAAGGGCATCGAGCTCTCACACGACACCGAGCAGGTGGTGAAGGAAGCTATGGAGATAGCCGAGAACGCCGGGCTGGAAAATGTCGACGGCCCGTGTCTGTTGGCCGCACTCGTCAGCCCGGGCATCGGTTTCAGCTATGAGCAGCTCAAGACGCTGCCCATCTCGCCCGATAAGATCAAGGCGCAGATTATGAGTGGCGCACCCGTCAAGACTGCAAGCGGCTCTGCCAGCGGTAGCAGTTCTTCCTCGTTTGCCGCAACGTCGCAACCCGCCGACAACGACTATTGCGTCGATATGTTCATCGAACTGCCAGAGGCGCCCGTCATCGGCTTCGACAGCGAGGTGCGCAACATCACTGAGACGCTGGCTCGCAAGGACCGTGCCAACCTGCTCGTCGTGGGTGAGACGGGCGTGGGTAAGACGAGCCTGCTCCATGCCATCCTCCAACGTGTACGCGACAAAAAGGTGCCGTCATCTCTCGAAGCACTGCAGCCCTTCGAGCTCGACCTCATTGCTTTGTCACAGGGCGTCAGCTACAAGGGCGAAATCGAGGACCGCTTCAAGCAGGTCACCACACAGATCACTTCACTGACGCAGCCCGTGCTCTTCATCGAGAACTTCCACCGGGTGGAAGACAAGCAGTCGGTGCTCAACGGTATTCTGCCCGGACTGAAGCGCCTGTTGCAGAAGAATGCCCTGCAGGTAGTCATCACCTCGACCGTCGACGGCTACACCAAGGACATTGAGAAGGACAAGGAGCTGACAGCCTACTTCGAGAAGATCACTGTCGAGGAGCCTAACGAGCAGCAGACCGTCGACATCATCCTGGCCAAGCGCAAGGGCTACGAGGACTTCCACCACATGACCATCAACGACGACGTGCCGGCAGAGATTGTCCGACTCGCCAAGCGCTACATGCCCGACCGCCGCTTGCCGTCATCGGCACTCGACCTCCTCGATCGCGCCATGGCCTCAACGAAGATTGCCAACGAAATGGCAGCCCTCGCCACCAACGAAACGGAAGCCGCCCCTGCGTCAGAAGCTTCTCCTGCAGAAGTCATCCTCCAAAAGGAGGCCGTTCGCGACGTCGTCGCCAAGATGACGGGCATACCCATGGGTAACATCCAAAGCGAGGAGCGCGAGAAGCTCTCGAACGCCGAAGAGACGCTCCACAAGCGTGTCGTCGGTCAGGACCACGCCATCAAGAGCATCCTCGACGCCATCTTCGAGAGCCGCTCCGGCCTGAACAAGAAGGGACAGCCCATGGGCTCGTTCTTCTTCCTCGGCCCGACGGGTACTGGTAAGACGGAGCTGGCCAAGTCACTGGCTAACTTCCTCTTCGACGATGAGACGGCCATGCTGCGCTTCGACATGTCGGAGTACAAGGAGGAGCACTCCGTGGCACTGCTCTACGGTGCACCTCCGGGATACGTCGGCTACGAGGAGGGCGGTCTGCTGGTGAACCAGATTCGTCAGCATCCCTAC
>JAEEGL012776556.1_pt1 | contig 13169 bp, 30 predicted proteins | sample 9134231 | NCBI WGS metagenome assembly JAEEGL01 (sample SAMN16246548, study PRJNA631951) | gut metagenome | biome: gut microbiome; feature: rumen; material: fiber-attached | host: Bos | place: Iran: Karaj | collected 2018-10
CAGATTATGAGGGAGTGCGACATCGTTGTCACCAATCCTCCATTCAGTTTATTCCTTGAATTTGTTGACCAAATTATGGAGTTCGGGAAGAAGTTCCTTATCATTGGAAATAAGAACGCTATTCCGTGTAAAGAAATCTTCTCCCTCATCAAAAATAATAAGATGTGGCTCGGTTTCACTGTACCGGAGGACTTCGACCAGCCGGAGGGTTTCGAGAAAAAGTCTCTGAAGGGGCTTACTAGGTGGTTTACTAATCTCAACCATAGTAAACGTCTTGATGGAATCTATTGTCCAGCAAAATATACTGGTCGGGAAGATAAATATTTTACATATTTCAATAGGGATGCCATAGAAATCGGACATTACACTTCTACAGGGAAATGGGAAGGTTCGGTAGATGAACTCCCTAACGATTATTACGGTGTTATGGGTGTTCCCATCACCTTTCTTGACCAATATTCACCGGAGCAGTTTGAAATCATTGAGTGTTGCGAGCCTGCTATCGAACTCTCTAATTTGAAATCTAGAAAGGATTTTAAAGAATATAAATCAAGACAGGTATATATAGATGGCGTGTTATGCCAAAAAACATATCATAGAATTTTAATCCGTCGCAAGAAGTAAAACTTCTATTTCTCAATCCATCAGCCAGTATTCAGTGATAATGATGCTGGCTGATGTTTTGGGGCAGCCAATAAAGCGCCATAGGCCGGAAACATTCGGAAAATAGCGTTATCTTTGTAACATGGAAGAGGATAAAACCCTGTCACCTCTATAATGAACCAGGGGTCACTTAAAACATTTCAAAATGGCAAAGAACAAATCTTTCCAGGTGTCTCTCGATGCGGAGACGGTCATCAATCCGCTCGAAATGACGAAGAAGGAGTTCACGCTTGCTGAAATCGCCGAAGGCTACGCCGACAACTCGATGAAGAACATCGGTGGCGTGGTTGCGATGAACGGTGAACTCTGTGTCCGGCCTCCGTATCAGAGGTCTTACGTGGTGGCCAACAACCAGGCGTGGAAAGCCAGACTCATCCACTCCGTTCTCAATCACCGTCCAATCGGAGTCATGTACTTCGGCAAGGTCGAAAACCGTTCTGACGGATTCACCTACAACAACATCGACGGCCAGCAGCGCATCATGACGCTTTGTGAGTTCATCAACGGTGACCTGTCCATTGACTTCATCGAAAATGGTGTTCACAAGACCGGTACGTTCCACGCCCTCCCCAAGAGGTGGCAGGAACTCGTCAAGAACTACAAGGTCGAGGTCTACATCTGCGAGGGAAGCGAGCAGGAGCAAATCAACTGGTTCAACACTATCAACCAGCCGTCTTCCATCCTCACCCCTCAGGAAGTCCGCAACAGTGGTTTCTCCGGCAAGGTCTGGCTCGAATCAGCGAAGAGCTATTTCTCCTCCCCTCGTGCGAACTACTTCCACGAAATCAACCACAAGGCATCCAGGTACTGCATGGCGAAGTATGCCAATTTCTCCGACGGCGCGAACGGTGACGGAACTCGGCAGGAGTGTCTTGAACGTGCTATCGAGTGGGCATGCTACGGTACGGAGTTTATGAATTACGAAGACCCCGTAACGGCTTATATGCTCGACCACTGCGAGGATGAGAACGCCAACGAACTCATCGACCACTACAAGAAGGTTATCGACTGGGCTTGGGATACGTTCCTCAATGTCGAGAATCCTGTTCCGTATGTTTCGTTCAGAAGCGTCGACTGGGGCCGTCTCTATTACCTCTATCACGAGACCACCTATGACACGGCTTATGTCAGCAAACGTGTTCGTGAACTCCTCGACAACTATGGCGAGATGTCCAGACCGGCAGGTGCTTACGAATATGTCCTGCGTGGCGAGAAGGAGGAAGATGAAATCCTTATGGGCTTCCGTTCCTTTGACAAGCAGATGATTGAGAAGCGTTACATCGAACAGCGTGGGTGCGACCCCATCAACGGCAAGCACTACGAGATGTCCGAACTTCATGCCCACCACATCATCGCCGTCGAGAATGGAGGAAAGCGTGACTACGACAACCTCGTGCTTCTCTCCCCGGAAAACCATCGCCAGTATGCCCACGGTGGCAAGGTGGACTATCGGATGATGGCTCAGATACGTGACAAGTGGATTTCCGAAGGGATTCCATACGTCCAGTACGAGACCGTCTAAATATCGACCCCCGGAGGCCAATGACTTCCGGGGGTTTACTTTATAAAGGGCTGCCCCGCCTGCGCCACGCTCACCGGGGTTTCATTTATATTTGTTATCTTTGTATTGTAATCAAAAAAAGAAATAGAAATTATGGCACACAATCATCCATTTTTTATTGGCGAGCGTGTCTGGGACGACTACATCAGCGAGTGGGCGACCGTTACAATGCTCAAAGGCGATAACGAACTTGTCTTGAAAGGCGACGGAGGAGAACTCTGGGATGCTGGGTACACCGAAGTTTATCAGATTGCTCCCGGTCTGCGGACTGCCTGCTCTGGTGACATCGTGTGCTACGAACATCGTGAAACGGAGGATGAATACCCCTACTACTGCCCTGCTCGGACGGAAAACTTCTTCGCCTTTGAAGTCGTGGAAACTTCTTGCGACGATGACTTCAAGGAGGGTTCTGCGTATGAACTTGTCCAGAAGTTGCAGGATGCGGTTTTGTCTATCGACGGTGCGGAGAAAATGACCGTCCCGGTGTTCGTCGAAGATGAGAACGGTCGTCTGGAAAACATCACCCACATCTGGTACGACCCCACCAGACAGATGATACGCCTAACCGTCGGTGGTGTTGAGTTCCAGGATTCTGAGGAGTAGTGCCCAGGTCCTGGGGCTGCCCCGCTTGCGCCATAGGCCAATGAAAGTCAAGGTTTTTCCCTATCTTTGTATTGTTAGAAAAAGGAACAGATATGGAAGACAAGAACAAAACTCTCGCCAACAAGATTTTCAAGGCCATCAAGAGCGCTCTTTCGGATGCTCGCAAGTACAACAAGGAAAACGGATTCACCGACACACTTTCCTGGAGCCGTCGCCGTCAGCAGGTAGACATTTCCGTGTGGGACAATACGGAGTGGAAGAATGGCACGAAGGTTGTCAAGTCCTACTGCATCGAAGTCAACAATTCAAAGGTCGGGGAGTGCAGAACCCACTACGATGTCCGGGAGGTATTCAGCGAACTTCGTAACCTGCTCAACGCACAGAAGAAGGTCAAGGGTTGGAGTGGACTGAACTTCCTCACCGAGAGTGTCAGCCTTGAAAGTTGCACTTGGAGTGGCTATGAGGTGAGCATCATTCCCAAGGTCTGTCTTGCTGATGCCGCCTGCTCGGAGTACAAGTCCCTTATGAACTTCATCAACAAGTACGGAAAGGGAAAGTACGGCAGTCCGGTGAACCTCGGCAACTACGAACTCTTCAGTGCGGCAAAGGGCGGAAAGCGTGGTCGCCTTTGGGATGAGCATGGTGAGCGGCTTTTCCTTGACAACAAGCCGAAGAAGAGCACCCGCATCCTTGAGGAACTTCGCAAGGCACGCTCCACGAAGGACATTATGACTTGCGAAATCAAGGAGGAAGATTACCTTGACCCGGAGGAACGCAGGTATTCCGAGTATGCCGAGATTGAGTGTGAGGGTGAGCATCGCAGGTATCTCCACGTGGTAATCAAGACCCCCACCGGCAGGGTTAAGTATGACCAAAAACTCTATTAGTAGTACCCGAATGAGTACCTCCTGGTGGTAGGGGGGTACTCCGGGCTGCCCCGCCTGCGCCACACCACCGGCAATATCAATTATTTCCACTATCTTTGTTATGTAAAAAGGAACAGATATGACACCAAGAGAATTACTTTCACGAATTCAGCATCTCATTGAGGTCGCAGGCGTTGACCCCGATAAGGAGATTTTCGTTACCAACAACACCGAAGGAATTTACATCGGCCCGCAAATCGCCAAAGTAGATTGGTTGTGGGAGAATCCGGTGGAGGAAGATGACTACACCAAAATCCTGAACATCATACTTGAAGTGGAATAATATGGCAGATACTATCAAACTTTTAATCGTGGCAATAAGCATCGGTGCGTTCATCACCTTGTTCTTGTCCGTGGTCGTAGATTGTGTTGTCCTTTTAGCCAAGGCAATCGCAAAAGAACCGGTGTCTATGAATTTTGTCGGGCGATTTCTCTGGCTCGGTTTTCTGGGAATGATTATAACCTTATATTTTCTGGATTAAGATATGGAAATGGAATACGATTGGAAAAGCGTACTTGAAAACGCAAACAAGGATTTGGAAAAGGACGGCTATTCGTTGCGTATCACCGAGCCGGAGGAGGAAGGGTTCTTCAACTGCGAGATTTGGTTGAACGGCGAGTTCGTGGAAACCTATGCCTACAACTACTACGAGAACGAACTTGAAGACCTTATCACGGATGCCTGTGCTTATGTGTCTTATGTCAAGCCGGGATACACCGAACCTGAGAAATCATATAGCAGGGCCGCAAAGAAAATGGTCGCCGAGCAGATTATCGGGATGCTGGAAAACAATGTCCTGCGTGATTGTGGAATGGAATCCTTTATGGGTTGGCTGGAAGACGGCGATGCGTTCTACAATACCATATACGCCGAGAACTACACCGAAGAGCAGATTAAGGAAGCGATTACCATCGCAAATGAAATCGCCCCTATGGTGGATGAACTCTCGTGGAAACTGAATGTCGAACCGGGGGAGTAATCTCTCGGTTTCCGGGCTGCCCCACTTGCGCCACACTCCAATTCGTTTCCGGGAAAACCACTATCTTTGTTATGTAATCAAAAGGAAAGAATATGAATACAAACGGACACACTACTCTGAAGACCGGAATGAAGGTTATGTATCGTGGTTGTTGGGGACAAGACGCACCGAAGGAAACCACCGTGGAGGGCATTGAACTCTGCGAGTATGAACACGAGAAATACGGAGAACCTGTTGATGAGGTTGCCGTAAGGGACATCAAGCGGTGTTGCGTAGACCTCTCCGACGGACACTGGGCGTATGGTTATCAAATCACTGAAATCATCGGATAATATGGAAAACGGTTCACCTTTCGGCCTATACATAGACTATGATTGTGTCGAGGAGTTTGACTATATCGAGGATGCGTATCAAGCATATCTGGTAGCGTGTGAAGAATATCCCGATTCAGTCATTGATGTTCTTTCTGCTGATGGGGAAACATCCTACTACGGCATTAACTAAAAACAAACAAGTATGCTCTCAAGAAAACACTACACTTACTATCAGCCGGTCGCTTACTTTGACGACGGCACGAACATTCAGTATGGAGATGTTCCAGAGGAGCTGTGGGACTTCCAGGTTTTCAAGACCGAGGAAGATGCTTACAACTGGCTTATCCAACACGACTACGACCCCGATGAGTGGATTATCGAGGAGTACCACGACGACGACATTGAGGAGCCGACCTTCATTGACGAGTATGGTGACGAAATCGAGGAGGACGAGTAATGAACAAATACAACTACACGATTATCGAGGGTTGGTGGCGACACAACGGCATCTGGGACAGAGAGGAAATCTGCCAGAACTACGGAATTCTGTATGAGGATTTCGACGGCGAGCAGGAAATCTTCCTCAGTAGAACAGACGACTGGTGAGAGAATCTGACCGACGAACAGAAACTCGAGGTCTACAACGAGTTCTTCGAGGAGTGGTAGTACCCGAATGAGTACCTCCTGGCGGTAGGGGGTACTCAGGGCTGCCCCGTCTGCGCCACACAACTGATGGTGTCAAAAGAAAAGTGTATCTTTGTAATGTAATCAAAAAACAGAATAGATATGGAATACAGAGTTGAATGTGACCTTGAGAACTTCGGTGCGTGGCAGGGCGCTAGGGATACCCTTGATACCCTTATTGAGAGGGGTGACTGCGACGAAATCCAGCGACTCATAGAGGATAGCTTCCCTAATGAACTCCCCACGGAAACCGACATCAACGACTTCCTTTGGTTTGAGTGTGACTTCATCGCCCAGCATCTTGGCTATGACGATTGGGATGCCTATGTGAATGGTGATGAGGAAGACGATGATGATGACCACGAGGATATGAACGGCACTCCCATTATGGTTGGTGACAAAGTTCGTTGGGACGATGAGGCCGGCGTGGACGAGGACGGCAGTGACATCATCTTCACGGTCGTTGAGGACAATGAGGACGGCTACTTCAATATCGCCTACGAGGGAGAGAAAAACCCGGAGAGGTGGGCATATTGTGGCGAACTTGAGGTCTTGGAATAGGGGGTAAATCCCCGATTCCGGGCTGCCCCGCTTGCGCCACATTCATAGAGATGTCAGGGAAATACCCTATCTTTGTACTGTAATCAAAAGGAAAGTATATGTTCGCAAAGCACAAGCACATCACAAAATTCTTTGAAGAGGTCGTTATCAATGAGGGTAAGACCGATGCCCAATCCCATATCGGATTCGTGTGGGATGCCGGGAAACGCACTACTGACGGGGTGGCTGAAACCTTTTTCGGTGGCAAGGTTATCAAGTATCCCTACAACACCGAGTTCCCCCATAGCCGTTATATCTATGTGTATGCCGGTGATGGGTATGAGGAGATTGCATACAAGGTTTTCAAGAACTGCGACAAGAGCCATTTCATTATTGAGGATGTAAGCGGTCAGCGTGTCCTTTGCTGGGAAATTGAGTAATATGGACTACGAGGTTAAACTTTTAATTTGGAACGCCAATTCAAAGGAAGAGGCGGAGCAGGCAGTCAACGAGATGCTGGATGCCTATGATATGCACAACTTCACTGATGTGGAAATTAATTGGCCGATAGGCGGCGAGGTGGTTCCTCATCCGTAGCGCCGAATAGACGGACAAGTCAAGGAAAACCACTATCTTTGTTATGTAATCAAAAAGGAACAATATGACTGAAAATCTTAAAAATGCGATGCTCGGCATTAACGAGTTCGTTTGGATGGCTATCAACTACGATACCGTCCTCTACAAGTTCAAGTTCTCCGATATGGAATCCTACATCCCCCGTTTCGTGGCGGAGCCGGATTGGAACTGCAACACTGACCACCTCGCCCAAAAGTGGCTTGGGATTGCCGAATCGGACGAGTATGGCTACGGACGACTTATCAAGTTCTTCCTTGAACTGGACAACTCCAACAAACTTATCCTTATGGAGTGGATTATGGACAACCCGGTGGACGGTCGCAAGCTGTCCTTCCCTAAAACGGAGGAGTAAGATGAAAAACTACGAGGTTACTATCTACTACACCACCTATGTCACGGTGAATGTAGCCGCCAAGAACGAGGACGAAGCACTTGCAGATGCCTATCTGGAAGCCGGGAAGCGGGAGTACGACAATCAACTCCTGAACCACGCAAGTGAAAGTGGAACACCTGAAATCTACGAAACGGAGGATTAGGTATGTTGAAAACCGTAAAAGACCTTAAGGCTGTCCTGTCCAATGTCCCTGATAATGCGAAGGTCGTAATCTCTACTCCGCAATGGAAACGGAGTGGGTTGTTGGGATGGCAGTTCGTTGAGCGTTCTTTGACTGACAAAAATGAGCCAGTATTGTTCTTGGATACTAAAAACTTTAGATGGTATGACAAAGAGAGTCGAAATTAAAGAGTGGAGCTACGGCGTTGTAGTTCTTGAAGATGTGCCGGAAGATGCCTCTGACGAGGAGATTCTGGAGATGGCACAGGAGAAGTACTACGAGGGAAACGCTTACTGGAACGGTGGCGACTTCGAACTCGGTAAAATCTACGACGATTAGCGTATGGGACTTCGAGCAACAGTTATCAAAAAGTACGAGATTGAGTACGGCAACACCTCAGGTTTCAACTACGAGTCAAGTATGCTTGCTGACCTCATCTACGAGTTCTGCGAGGACTATTATGTAGGTGATGATGAATTCGGCGGGTACAGCACCAGTGAAATCTGGGAGGTCAACAAGGAGGACTTCAAGTATATGCTCTCCGAAATCAAGAAGATGACGGACGAGGAATTCGAGGAGTTATTTCCTGACCCTATTGGGCGTGAGGAGGTCATCAGCGTCTTCGAGGGCTTCCTGAACGAAACGCCGGAGGACAGCAACTATGTCCGCATCGGATGGCTCTAACAGATATGGGCGGTACTCGATTGAGGCCCGCCCATTCGGGGCTGCCCATCTTGCGCCACATACGGAACGAAGTTATCCTAAACCACTATCTTTGTATCAGTTAAGAAACACAGGTATGAATAACGCATTAAAAGAAAGAGGCACACAGCTCAGGCTTGACGCCATTGCCTACATTAAAGATTATCTCAAAAAGGTTAATCGCAGTATCGTTGTCAGCCACGGTGCGCTCAGTTATGTTGACTGGGATTACGCTACCTCCAGCGATGACTATGACGAGATGCAGATTGTCCCGGAGATTGAGATTACGATGATTACCCTCAGCCGGGAAGAGGAGGTGAGGTTTATTAACGCGAAGGGTGACCTCATTTTCCCTTCCAGCCTCGACACTGAAGAGCTCCTCTACGCCGTGGATTACATTGATTCATTGGAGGAAGAAGCGCCTGGAATCGAGGAGAACGAGTAAAAACCATTATCTTTGTAATATGAAAAAGATTGAAGTTTATCCTGCCGGTTTCAAGGTCTATGATGACAACGGCAACTTGCTCGGTTATGAGTGTGACAGCTGTGGCGAGGGATTTGTTTTCAAGGATGAAGATGCGTTCCTCAACAGACCGGACGATATCTGCTATATTGCGGAGCACGCTTTCGACGACATTGAGGGCGATTATATGACGGTCGAGGAAGCTGAGGCCGTAGGCGAAACCCACAAGACGATTGTCGAGCAGTGCAAGGAAGAGTGGGAAGATGATTATATGCTTACGGAAAAGCAGGCAGAGTATTTCGCAAGAGATGTCTTTGGTCTTGCAGAGTGGGCTTGCATCCAGACCTATCTCGTGGAGAACTTCGCTATCGAGGATTGTATTGAAAACGATGACATCCTTGGAGGAGGTATCTTTACCCAGTTCCAGTACGAGGCGATTATGAACGGTATGACACCCAAGGAGTTTTCCAAGCGTGAGCTGTCGTACGGAGAACTGGTTGCGCTGGACGAGGAATTCGACAACGCTTTCATTGTGGACGAGGACTGCCAGGATGATTGGAGCGACAAGGGTCTGGGAGCGAACGCCAGGCTTACTTATGTTGAACTACGGAGAACCGGTATGATTTCCGGGCCCGACGAATTTGACTGCAACGACAAATGGAGGAAATCTACAAAGCAATAACCAGGGCAAGAGAAAACGGACTGCCCAAGGAAAACTACTGGCTGTACTTCAAGAAAGGTGGTACAGCAGTAGAGGCAAAGGAAAAGGAGAACAAGAGAAACGGCTGGCTTGGGTTCTTCGTCGAGGATGACACAAGGCTCCCAAGCATCGCCAATATAGCAACAAGAAAAGCAAATTGGAGGAAAATGTAATGGAGAGATTAGGACTGGAGAAATGGAGAATTGCCAAGGTATGGGAGTCATTCGCCTATATGGATGAGCCAAGGTCTTACTACGACAAAGAGAAGGTTGATGTAATTTTCTACGGCCAGAACAAGAAGATTGGCAGACCCAGCGCCAAGGACAAGAAGGTAAAGAAATAAACCACTATCTTTGTACTATGGAAAAGTATTATCAACCAATCGACGGAAAAAACATTACTTTCGACAAGTATGTGATAGCGGAGGTATTCGGGGCCGCTGGTGAGGTCATCGCTTCCAGGGACATTTATTTCGGGAAGGGAATTGACAAGTACGCTTTCTACAACACCGGAGAACTCTGTGAAGTACGAGTAGAGGACGGTCGTCAGACTATCTGTGTGAACTGCTACGGAAACCGGCGTAAGGATGTCCTGAACTGGCTGAAAACCTATCTCACCAACGGGATGAAAGCGTATGGCTGGGTAACTGACATCGTTGAGGACAGGGACGACTATTTCTATGCCGCATTTTATCAGGAGGACGCAGAATGAATAAGAAAGACACCATCAGGATGTACCGTGAGTGGCGTAAAGCAAACGGTAACCAGAAGCCCAACCGTGTCATTGTCAAGATGTACTGGGAGGACGACGACAACACAGACAAGGGCTACCAGATTGACACCATTGGTCTGGAGAATATGGACTCGCCGTGGTTCAAAGATGACGCCTGTATCCTGTGGTATTCCAGTTCCCTTGCCGGTCTGTTTGATTTGATGACCCCCGATAACGGTAGTGATTTTATCGTAACCGAAGTTCTGGAGTTTTACAAGGTATAGTTTTCACTTTGAAATATTTTTTGTATATTTGCAACAGCCACTCGGTCACCAAAGACCACTTCGTCCGCTAGACGCGAAGTAAAATAACGTGTGCGGTAGCGTATAGCTCAAGAGGAGAGCAACCCGGGGCGTGGAAGATATCAGGGGCGGTTCCTGATTACGCGACTATTTATTGGAGATATGTTAAGAGTAATAGTAAAAGACGGTGATAATATCGAGAAAAGCCTGAAGCAGTTCAAGAGGAAGGTCATGAATACCAAACTCATCAAGGAACTCAGGGACAGGCAGGAATTCGAGAAGCCTTCAGTCACCAAGAGAAAAAAGAAGTTGAAGGCATTGTACATTCAGCAGTTGAAGAACGCTGAAGAGTAATTTCCTTTTTAGTTACATGTGAGAGGCCCACGTCGTGATGATGCAGGGTTTTCTGTTATATTGGGCTGCCCGGTCTGCGCCACACTCCGGGATGTATCCAGAGAATATGTTATCTTTGTAATGTAACAAAAAAGGAAAAGAATATGAAGAACATTCCCAACTTTGAACCTCTCTTTGACGAGGTTGTCGCCTATGTCCGTGAGCACCAGGGAGAAAAGGGTTACATTGACACCCAGGACAGGACTCTTGACACCATTTACACTTTCAATTTCGACGAAAACGGAAATGCGTATGAGGCGAAAGTCCACGGCGTTCGTGTTATGGACTACGGCGACGAGGGTTATGACCTTGAAGTAATCACAGAGCCGATTATGCGTACCTACGAAACTGTTTATTCCGATGAGGATTTCCGTACTTACGAGGAATGGGAATCCGTGCGTTGGTCGGAGATGCCTTTCATTCACACCTTGCTTTCTATCGCCGAGTGCATTGAAGAATATGCGTAATATGAAAAAGTTAGTTACCGTAAACGCTATGTGCGATGAGTGGGATGTCCCTACATTCCTGCGTAAATTGGCTGACTTCGCCGAGAAGAACAAAGAACTCATAGACGAGGAAGATTACTACGAATATGAGGATGAACTTGGTACTGCAGAATTTGACTACGAATAATATGAAGAACATCAAAATCCCCCAGCGTGTAGGTAACAGTATCGCCAAGCACGCATATCTGGAGCTTATCGCCGACTCCATCAGAAAGATTACCCGTTACAGTGGTTTGTCACATATTGAAATGCGCGGTTATGACAGAGATGAAGACCGTGTACACTTTCAGTACGGAGGGAAGCGTTGTATTCTTTACGGTGCGTGGACTCCGGCTATTGACGACCCAGCGAAGCCTGACACCATTACACTTCAGGTCAAGGCGTGCGTTAACGGTACAACGGATGTGTACGACCTGCCGATTGATGCCCGTGACTTCCGTTTCAAAACACTTGACCGCATCGCCTACGAGATATATGACTATTGCAAGGGCGAGAACGATGACGATTACGAGGACGCCCGCAAGGAATACATCGCAGGTGGAATGGACAACTACCGTGAGTTTATGTCCTAACCCAGTCCCCTTCTACGGGGGATTTGGGGCAGCCCAGCAAGCGCCACACTACAACCCATATCCCGGAAAATCCTTATCTTTGTAATGTAATCAAAAAGGAATAGAGATATGACACCTACAATGACACAAATGCTCGGTTGGTTTGATGAGTTCAACAAGCAGGTTTTCAACAACGAGCTCCCCAAAGTGAAGATAACTTTCAACAACACTCGCCGTATGCTCGGTCAGTTCTACTGGGGCAACGGCAGGGGTATCGGTATCAAGATTTCCCTGTTCTGGGATAGGACGGTGGATGAGTTCCGTAACACCCTCCTCCACGAGATGTGCCACCTGTACTGCTACAACAAGGGGTGGATTCGTGAGGGACACGGCGCCCGTTGGAAGGCTATCGCCAACTATGCCTACCGCAAGACCGGTCTGTTCATCCAGCGTTGCGAGGACAGCAGCAAGTGGGTTCCTGCCGGTACTGCCAACCAGGAGAAGCTGGATGCTGTCAAGGAGAAAAGGAACGCGCCTGCCATCATCGTTGACCTTGACTACGGTGACCACCATTTCCTCGTAAAGACCACGAAGAAGGTTCTCCAGTCCAACGACACCACTGACTGGGACTGCAAGATTAAGACCAGCGCAAAGTCTTACAGGGTCGTATTGACCGATGACCCCCACTTCGTACGCTACCAGACCTCTCGTTCCATCCACAGGGGATACAGGTACAACACGAGAGAGTATGAACTGACCGTCAAGACAAAGCTGGACAAGGGTATCGAGGTCAATCGCCTCAGCGAGCTTTTCTGGGGCAAGTACGACTGCCTCGGTATCAGGTAGAACTCAAACGAGTACCAATAACCCCTGGGAAACCTCCGGGGGGAGTTGGGGCTGCCCGGTCTGCGCCACGTTTCCTAAAATTAAGGAAAAAATCCGTATATTTGTACTGTAAGAAAGGAAAGAATATGAAAAAGATTTATCTCATCAACATCGACGACGTAAACGGCTACATCGACGAGAACGGACTTTCGGATGACGAAGTAATGCAGGTCATTATGGGAATGGACGAGGAAACCTGCAAGAAGATTGTCGAGAACTCCCGTGACCAGTATTCGGATGTATATACCCTTGTGGAGTTCGAGGCGGAGTTCAATTATGACATCGACCACGTTTTCAACAGCGACAGATATTTCATTAGAATGTTTTAGCGCCGAGAGCCACAACATATCAAAATAAAGTATTATCTTTGTATTGTAAGAAAGAACAACAATTCATAACTCATTGAAAATCAACAAGTTACATGGGATTAGATGTCTATTTTCACCACACAAAAGTAGCCTTCGAGGGTAACGAATCAAACCCCGACGACTTCCG
>JAEEGL013592884.1_pt1 | contig 13169 bp, 9 predicted proteins | sample 9134231 | NCBI WGS metagenome assembly JAEEGL01 (sample SAMN16246548, study PRJNA631951) | gut metagenome | biome: gut microbiome; feature: rumen; material: fiber-attached | host: Bos | place: Iran: Karaj | collected 2018-10
TGCTCATTGACGTTTAGCCTTACTTATTACATTTTACTCTGTTGGGGTTGTCGGAGGCGGCGCGGGGATAGTCTGCGCAATTGGCCGTGATGGAAAAGGGTGCTAGGGTAATAAAGTTTTCCATGCTGCCACCTCCTTTTTGTTTGACACGCGGTGGATATTTGGTTTTCTGTAATCCACCTCCGACGTGCAAAACCCGTTTTCTCTTCGATTCAATCAATCGCGGAATTAACCGCGTCACGTTTCCGGCACTTTTGCGGCTCCTACACAGCATTGGAACCAGCGCCGACCAAAATACAGATCTTCCGGTTTATACAGCGTGCGGGGGAACCGATTGAAGATCTGTTCACATAACCAAAAAGCTCCATAAACGGAGAAATAACTATTAAGACCCGGCAGCGTCATGCGACGTCGCCCACCCCACACGCTGTTATTATATCAGGGCCGCAAACCCTGTCTATAATACCTGATTATACCTTCCTGACCAAAAATGACTAAAATGCGCCTCCTTCAGAAGCCCCGCTTTCTCTGTTTTTACGGATGCTTCTATATATTCTTACGGATCAGCTCCAGAAAGAACAACAACTTTTGCAAAACTCTTTTTTAACTTCCGTTTTCCCTTATACAATTCGTACTGAGTATCGGCAAAACCTAAAAAATCCATACTGCTGAATAGTAAATGCGTTCCCCGCAAGTGGTAGAGTTCAGGGACTAGCCCCTAGCTCCGGCACAAATACGGGGAACGCAATAAGAAAGTAGCAAATATCTTTCCTACTGTCAAGGACAAATGCAGAATTCGATGCCTTTCAGCATAATCGCAGATGATGAACATCTCGAGCGTTTTCGCTCTATTCTGAAGAACAACTGAATCACAGATCATTACGATCCTGATTGCAGATTGAAACTTGCAAGGTAGTAGTATATACTATTATGGGGTTTTATAGGATTAGAACCGAATAATCATGACGACTGACAGCAACATCTTTTTCACAAGCATGTCACAAGCATCCCGGAACATATCCGTTTTATTGGACACCCCTAATGGCAAAGTATTAGTGTCCCACAGAAGAACTCTACAAAATACCGGTTTAAATGATACCTACAGTTTCTCATTGATACGGGAATCGCATTGATTATCCTTGATAAGGCGGTAGCTCAAGTGGCAATCGTTGAAATGAAAACACGAATACCGGGAAAGTCCTCACCTGACGGTTCCTTATGGCTTCCGCTGTGGATGCACAGCAAGGATACGGCAGGGATCATTCTGCTGCTGTTGGAAGAATGGCTGCCGAAGCATTTTATTGAGCTCTGCGGATTTGGCATAGATGACTTGAAACGTCTTTGCTGCTTCTTTGCTCTCGTCCATGATTTGGGAAAAATCACGCCGGTATTTGCATCGCGGATCACAGCGACGATCCCGGAGGTCCGGGGAATGCTGGAATGCCTCGGTCTCCAGGTCGGCATCACGAAAGATTACTCCGACGGAAAGAAATCCCCGCATGCCAGGGCGGGCGAACAAGTATTACTGAATCTCGGGTGTCCTAAAGGAATCGCCGCAGTAGTCGGCGCACACCACGGAAAGCCTCAGGACCGTATGCATCAATGGCAGGATGAATTGAAAGCCTACTACGCGAATCTCAACGGTAAAGGCAATGACGACAGGTGGGATGCCTTGCGAAAGGAGTGGTTTACGGCCGCTTTGGAAGAGTCTGGATATGCGGCGGCAAGCGAACTCCCCGAAATCCGGCAGCCTGTTCAGGTGCTTCTCACCGGGCTTCTCATCATGGCAGACTGGATCGCCAGCAATACGGACTATTTTCCGCTGATTTCCATTGATTCCTGCGGTGATCTTTCCATGTATCCAGCCCGTGTGGATGAGGCATGGTCAAAACTGGCACTGCCGGAAGCCTGGTCTCCCCAATCCTATGTCATGGACGGAGATGGCTTTCATGACAGATTCTCATTTGTTCCCAATGCCGTCCAGGAGATGATGCTCCGGGCTGCAAATGAAGGGCACAGCGGTATATACATCCTTGAAGCGCAAATGGGCGTAGGAAAAACAGAAGCGGCGCTGGCAGCCGCCGAGATTTTGGCAAGCAAGCTCCACTGCAGCGGTGTCTATTTCGGTATGCCGACCCAAGCGACTGCAAACGGCATATTTGGCCGTCTGGCACAATGGGCGGACAAGCAGACGGAAGATACCCGATTGGCGATTCGATTGGCCCACGGTATGGCGGAACTGAACGAAGATTACCGTGCATTTTTCCGTGGCAGCGCCAGCGTGAACGAGGATGGTTCGACTGAGGAAAGGCTGATTGTCCATGAGTGGTTCGGCGGGCATAAGCAGGCACTCCTGGCGAACTTTGTGATCGGCACCGTGGACCAACTGCTCCTTGCCGCGTTGAAGCAGAAGCATGTCATGCTGCGCCACCTGGGTCTCTCCGGCAAAGTGGTGATCCTGGACGAGTGCCATGCTTACGACGCATATATGAATCAGTACCTGGAACGGGTGCTGAACTGGTTGGGCTCCTATCGCATTCCGGTAATCATTCTTTCTGCAACGCTGCCGCAGGAACGGCGGGCAAAGCTGATCGAAGCCTACCTGAACGGATCGCCGGCAGCGGGACCGGAAGACTGGCGGACCAGGCGGGCCTATCCCCTGCTGACCTGGACCGACGGCAGAACTCTGCACCAGGAAACTGCAGAGGTTACAGAAGTCGGTAAGGCAGTCAGAATAAAACATATTGAAAACAGTGAGTTAGTTTCCCTGCTCAGAATGGCGGTCGCAGAAGGTGGATGCTGCGGCGTGATCGTGAACACCGTCCGTTATGCCCAGGAACTGACAAAAACCCTGCAGGATGCTATCCCGGAAGCGGAAGTCATGCTGCTGCACTCCCGCTTTGTCGCTCCGGATCGGGCAGATCGGGAGAAGGAACTACTGACCCGGATCGGAAAACATTCCACACCGGAAGGCCGGCGCGGACTGATCGTGGTAGGAACGCAGGTCATGGAGCAGTCCCTGGACATTGATCTTGATTTGCTGGTCACGCAGCTTTGCCCCATGGATCTGCTGCTGCAGCGGATTGGGCGTTTGCATCGGCATCAGCGCACAAGGCCGGAAGCGTTGCTTGATGTAAGCTGTTATTTGATGCCTGTAGATGAAGGCAGCAGGGCGGTTTACGGCGACTGGCTTCTGATGCGCACCGGGAGCCTGCTGCCGGACGAGATCATATTGCCCCATAGCATACCCGAACTCGTACAGGAGACCTATCAACACCCGGACGATGCTTTCCTGCGGGATGAAGCAAACAGGAATGCCTGGGAATCGCATACCCGTGCAGTGGAAATCCAAGAGCAAAAGGCGATGAGCTTTCGGATCGATGGTCCTCCGCCGGACAACGCACGGCGGATCCGCACGATTGATGGCTGGTTGAATACAGAGTATCCCGTTGATGGTCCCACAGGGGAAGCGGCAGTAAGGGATGGGCCATCCGGCATCACTGTGCTGGTCATGCAGGAGCGCAGGGATGGCAACATATCTTTCCTTCCCTGGCAGCATGGCGGGGCAGCGGTTTCTCCTACTCACATGCCGGACGAAGAAACAGCGCGGAGGATCGCCGGGCAACGGCTGACCCTGCCTCTGCAATTCAGCAGCTTTGGCCGGGAAGAAGCAACGATCCGGGAACTGGAAGCTTTGAATCAGGCCAAGCTGCCGGAATGGCAGAATTCAAGCTGGCTCCACGGAGAGCTTATCCTGCTTTTTGACGAACAACTGCATACAACTCTGTGCAGCCAGGAACTGGTCTACACAAAAGAACTCGGTCTGATTTATTACAGGAAGGAGGGAAATGGCGGAAATGAAGTATAATCTTTTGGATGAGCCATGGATACGGGTGATGGGTGAAAACTGCGCGGTCACGGAAGTATCGATCACCGATGCGCTCATCAATGCACACCGGTATTCCGCTCTAGCCGGGGAAACACCGGCCCAGGACGTGGCGATTCTGCGCCTGCTGATAGCGATCGTACATACGGTGTTTTACCGGGCGGATGAAAGCGGCTGTCCGGCCACGTTGACCGGCTATGACGATGCTTTGGATCGCTGGGAGGCTCTTTGGCATGCTGATGCGCTGCCGGAAATGCCAATCCGCAGTTATTTAGACACATGGCATGACCGATTTGATCTGCTGGACCCTGATCGGCCCTTTTACCAGGTACCGGAAGCAAAGATCGGAACACCGCATACGGCAGCGAAGCTGAACGGAACGATCCTGCAAAGCGAAAACAAGATTCGGGTTTTTTCCGGTCGAACATCAGAGACCAGTGGGACCCTGAGTATTGCGGAAGCAGCCCGCTGGTTGATATATCTGCAGGGTTTCGATGATGCGAGCGTAAAGCCAAAGACGGAAGCTGGCAAGAAGAACGTCAAGAACAAACCCGGAAGCGCAAGAGGATGGCTGGGCAACCTGGGTGTGATCTATACGTTGGGCGATAGCCTGTTCCAAACAATTATGCTGAATCTCTTCTTCCTGAAGGATGGCGCAGAACTGTACTCCAAGCCGAAACCATGTTGGGAGCGCGAATCTCCATGGACAACGGAATACGCGCATATCCCAGTTCCTGACAATATTCCGGAATTGTTTACACTCCAGTCACGACGGGTCCTGTTGGAGAGAGTGGAAAATCGGATTACGGGATTCACGGAATACTGTGGGGATCTTATCGATCCCAAAAACGCATTCAATGAACCAATGACGGTCTGGAGGCCAATTAAAGAAAAGAACAAGATCGTCGGATACATACCCAAGCCTCATGCTGCCGCCAGGAAACTGTGGAGGGATTTTTCAACAGTTGCAATACAGACGGAAGAAAACAGGCGGCCTGGGGTGACGAATTGGCTGACCTCTCTGCAAGAACAGCGATGCTTGAGTGAGGCTTTCCTGATTCGTTTTTCCGCAGTAACTGCTCATTATGATTCAAGTGGTAGTTCCGTTACAGATACCACCAGTGACTCGCTCTCGTTCCATGCGGACCTTCTGACAGAAGTTGGAGGGGCCTGGCAGCTAAAGATCAGGGATCAGATTGAATTTGCGGACAAGGCTGCATATGCCCTGTCCATTTTGGCAGGTGAACTGGCTATTGCCGCAGGAATGCGAGAGATCAGCAATGGCAAAGCAGTATCTGCTGACCGCATGAGCGCAGCGGATAAGGCAAAGGCACAATACTATTATCGCATTGACGAAGCCTTCCGCAAATGGCTACTTAAACCCGAAGCAGGACAGAACGCTGATATTCGAGATGAGCTCTGCTCAGAATGGAGAACAACTGCGGTTCGTATCGCCCGTGATGTTGCCAGGAAAGAATTGGACAGAGCTGGATCGCCTGCGATGACGGGGAGATGGGTCGAAACGGAAGAGAACGGAGCCGCATCGAAGCGCCATTACTCAGCGGCGGAAGCGTATAACCGATTCGATAGCCGCATGAAAATACTGACGGAAGGGGGAGCTTGATATGGCTGCAGCGGGAAAAGACGTTCGGGCTTTCGCCGCGAAAGCGCTGATGCGGCTGCTGAACACTTCAGATGCATCTTACCAAAAAGCATCTCTGGCAAATCTGCGTCGGGGCGTCGGACATACCCCGGGGGAGATTCCTCAGCTATGGGGAGAATACCTTCAGGAGATGCCGGAGGAGATGTATGGGCGGTACGGGCAGCCCAGCCGGGAGGAGTGGGCGATATACACTGCTCTCACTCTCTTCGCCCTGCATCAACAGGGCCGGGATCCAACTGCGGAGCCGATGCATAGCCAAGGCAAGTCAATAGGTACTTCCGCAGCGCTTTTAATCGATGATGAAAATGTAGAAAACCGTGAGGATACCATGAAGCGTATCCTGCGGAAGCTGAACGCAGCCGCCACATCGAATTCCGTCGATGCGCTGGCCCATTACCTGCGGAGCTTGGTTCAGCTTCTTCGGACACAAGGTATCCCACTGGATTATGTGACTCTCGCAGGAGATATTTACGACTATCAGTTTCCCGAACGCATCAATGCAGTAAGGCTGCGTTGGGGTCAGGATTTTTACGGAACATACTACCGAAATACAAAGAGAGAGGATGAGCAAGATGAAGAAAAGTGATCGTTGCTATATTGACATTCATGTCCTGCAGACCGTTCCTCCCAGCTGCGTAAACCGGGACGATACAGGCAGCCCCAAAACCGCCGTTTACGGCGGCGTGACGAGAGCGAGAGTCTCCAGTCAGGCCTGGAAACGGGCGATCCGGCTTTACTTCGGGGATCATTTTGATGCCGACAGCATTGGGACCCGCACCAAAAAACTGGTAGGAATGATTGAGGATGCGCTCCTTGCCCTTGACCCGAAGATGCCGGGCAAGGATGCCAGAAAAAAGGCGGAAGAAGCCTTGAAAGCCGCTGGTTTCTCCCCCAAAGGCGACGATGGCAAGGTCGGTGCGCTTTTCTTCATCAGCAAGTCTCAGGCAAGATCTCTTGCAGAGCTGGCGATGAAAGAGGTAAAGGAAAAGGAAGCATACAAAGCCGCATTGAAAGACACGCCGGCAGTGGACATGGCGCTTTTCGGCAGGATGGTTGCGGATGACCCCTCCCTGAATTATGATGCTGCTGCGCAGGTCGCGCACGCCATTTCCACCCATGCAGTGCAGAATGAGTTTGACTACTTCACCGCGGTGGATGATCGTGCCCCGGAGGACAATGCCGGCGCCAGCCATATTGGGACGACGGAGTACAATTCCGCCACTCTCTACCGTTATGCCACGGTCAATGTAAACGAACTTGCTTCCCTGATCCCGGAGGAAACAACGGAAGCCGTCAAGGGATTCGTCGAGGCGTTCTGCTGCGCCATGCCCACCGGCAAACAAAGCACTTTTGCAAATCGCACCGTTCCCGATCTCGTCTATGTGACGATCCGAAATGATCAGCCCGTAAACTTCGCCGGGGCATTTGAAAAGCCGGTCTGCGCTGAAACCGGCGGTTATTTAGCCGCCTCGGAGCTTGCTCTCGCCGAATATGCACGGAAGACCTACGAATTGTTCGTTCCCTCTCCGGTGCTGGCCTTTGGCTGCAGTCGTGGGGACGGACTCAAGGAACTTGTCGAAATGCTTCCGCTGCATACCATGATCGACCGCATAGGTGACTATGTGGAGGATCGCTTGAAGACCGGGGCTGCGAAATGAGCACGCTTCTGCTGCGACTGGCGGGACCGCTCCAGTCCTGGGGCACGGAGTCCCGCTTCAACACCCGGCAAACGGGTGTCACACCCTCGAAAAGCGGTGTGATCGGTCTCCTTGCTGCGGCGCTGGGACTGCGCAGGGATTCGGATTTGGCCTGCCTGCGGCAACTTCGTTTCGGCGTCCGCACGGACCAGGAGGGAGCTATGCTCCGGGATTTTCAGACCGTTCATATTCCGAAGCGAAACGCCCCGGAGATAACCTATCGTTATTATCTCGCAGATGCGGTATTCCTGGCAGGACTTGAAAGCGATGACGAGCAATACCTGAAAGAACTGGAATCCGCTCTGCGTGCGCCTGTCTGGGCGCCTTACTTGGGGCGCCGCTCCTGCCCGCCGACGCAGCCTCTTGTCCTGGGCATCCGCAGTCTGGAACTCTATGACGCTCTTGCAAGGGAGCCGTGGCAGGTATCGGAACGGAAAAAGGCAGAGTGGGCGCGAAAGAATGCCGGCAAAATGCCCGAGCTTCCGATCTTTATGGATGCGGACGGTAGCGGGTATGGGCGGACGGTCGTTTCGGATGAGCCGATCTCCTTTGACCAGCGGGACCGGCGTTACGGTTTCCGTGCGGTGGAAGGAATGCGGCCGATCACTCCGCCGGATGCCATACCCACAACCGACCACTTTACGGAGCACGATGCGTTCGCGGAATTGGAGGGATCGTGATGCTGCTATCCAGAATCGAGCTTGATCCCCAGCGCCGCGAAACCATGAAGGCGCTGGCTTCCCCGAATCTGCTCCACGGCGCTGTTGAGCAGTCCTTCTCCGGCCCCAGGGAGCGCAGATTGTGGCGCATCGATACGCTGGCGGGAAACATGTATCTGCTGCTTCTCAGCCGGGAATCGCCGAATCTGACGGCGCTTTTCCGCCAGTTCGGCCCGGAGGGAGAGGACCCTGTCTGGGAAACGAAGGACTACACGCCGCTCCTGGATCGGATCCGCGAGGGGAGCCGCTGGCATTTCCGACTGGTCGCCAATCCCACCATCAGCAAAACCGGAAAGAACGGTACGGATGTCCGTGGAAAAATCTATGGACATATCACGCCGGAATATCAGAAGAGGTGGCTGCTGGATCGGGCGGACAGGCATGGGTTTACTATGGTCGAAGAGTCTTTTCAAGTCGTTCGCAGTCAATGGCTGCGTTTCCGCAAGGGCAGCGACGGCGGCAGACCCGTCACGCTGCTGGCCGTCACCTATGAGGGCAGTCTGACCGTCACGGACCCGGAGCTGTTCCGCCAGGTTCTGGTGAACGGCCTCGGACGAGGCAAGGCATACGGGCTGGGAATGCTGACCGTCGTCAGGGTAAAACAGTCGGATTGATGATTCCCCGCACACGCGGGGGTGATCCCCATGCCCTGAGAGTGTGGCCCAGTATCGTGAGCTTTTCCCCGCACACGCGGGGGTGATCCCTGTGCGTCGTGAACTCGCCAAGCAATGCTCCACTTTTCCCCGCACACGCGGGGGTGATCCCCTGATCTGCCAGGGCGAGATCCTGACGCTGGGCTTTTCCCCGCGCACGCGGGGGTGATCCCCAGCAGGACCCGGAGACCGGCGAACTGACCTGCTTTTCCCCGCGCACGCGGGGGTGATCCCTTATCCAGAGCGGACTTGGCGGCTTCCTTCATCTTTTCCCCGCACACGCGGGGGTGATCCCAATGTGTGGGCTGATAGTGGGGATGTGACGGTCTTTTCCCCGCACACGCGGGGGTAATCCCAACGCCAACACCATCAACGCTATCCAAGGATTCTTTTCCCCGCACACGCGGGGATAATCCCAACGGGGAAGCCATGTGGCAGGACACTACGCACTTTTCCCCGCATATGCGGGGGTAATCCCGACAAACCGGGGGCGAAATGACAAGGGATGAATGATTCCCCGCGCTCGCGGGGGTGATCCCCCTCCCTCGCGCCAAATGAGGTGGAATAATGACTTTTCCCCGCACACGCGGGAGTAATCCTGAGCCTGAGAAAAGGCTGGAGGTGGCCCGGTTTTTCCCCGCGCTCGCGGGGGTAACCCCGAAATTCTGCTCCTGTGCTGTGTCGCTGTTCCCTTTTCCCCGCACACGCGGGGGTGATCCCGACGTCCGGGAGATTTGGCAGTTACCGCCAGACGTTTCCCTGCATACGCGGAGGTAATCCCAGGTTTTGGCCGTCTGCACAGGTCAAGTCGAACCCTTCCCCGCACACGCGGGGGTGATCCCTACGGTATCGGCGGGCTGACACAGGAAGTCGCCTTTTCCCCGCACACGCGGGGGTGATCCCTCCACCAGCACGAAGAACAATCCCTTTGACAACTTTTCCCCGCACACGCGGGGATGATCCCAACCCCTACGACAAGGCAGCCGGACAGACGGGTTTTTCCCCGCGTTTGCGGGGGTGGTCCCGGCATCGACTATAACGTTGAGATGTACAACGACTTTTCCCCGCATACGCGGGGGTTATCCCCTGTCATGCAGGACTCTCAGGATCACAGCCCACTTTTCCCCGCACACGCGGGAGTAATCCTGAGCCTGAGTAAAGGCTGGAGGTGGCCCGGTTTTTCCCCGCGCTCGCGGGGGTAACCCCGAAATCCTGCTCCTGTGTTGTGTCGCTGTTCCCTTTTCCCCGCACACGCGGGGGTAATCCCAACCGGGAGGCCATGTGGCAGGACACTACGCACTTTTCCCCGCACACGCGGGGGTGATCCCTCGGCTTGCCACACAAACCCTTCGCCGCAAATCTTATCCCCGCGTATGCGGGGGTGCATACGATTCACTGTTACAGACACAAATCGGAGGACCGGATGTTTAAGCGGACGTTACTAAAACTATGTGCACTATTGCTCAGCATCGTAATGCTGAGCCAATGTACTGCCTGCAGCTTTGGTGGAAATGCAAAAGATGCTTTGGGAAAAGCTAATGATCTGGCAACCCAGGTAGGTCAAGGAGTCTCATCCTGGACCGTTCATGCATGGGATGACGCATCCGAATGGGTAAAGCATGCCTGGGATGATTCAGCAAATTGGGTTCAGAAAGCTTGGAAAAACAGCGCCGGTTGGACAGCCACCAGTTGGGATGCTTTCGTGCTTTGGATAAATACAATTGCAAAAGGCAATCCATACCTATGGATACAGGATTCGGTATTGGATTACGGAATCCCCGCATATGAGAGTTTCGCCGCATTACGAGTCTTTTACAAGGAAGAGCCGAATGAGGAACAGCTTCGGACTCGATACGACGAACAACTCGCAGAATTATCCCTGCTGGAAAAGGACAGGGAAACGCTATGGGGGCTGTTGAAGGACTGGTCTGAGATAAGAAAGCTCCCGCTTCTAAAGACGGGGGTTCTCGCCCTGCCGTTTCTGACCCGGCTTTTGTTCACGGGCGAATCTGCAATCGGAGGCGATTCCGGAAGCACGGTTTTTTCCGGACCCGTGGTTGCGCAATACCTCCTCACTTCGTTGGAAACCATCGGGATTGACTCCGAAGATTCGGCAGACATGCGGATCCGAATCCTGAAGAAGGATCTTGAACAGCTTACCCGACCTGTGATTTTAGGCGATCAGGACCAGAACGTCATGGTCACCGATGATCGCTGTTATATCGAGAACTTCACCTATCATGACGGCAAGTATCAGATCATATTGATTGCCACAGAAACGGAGTCTTCTTCCGAATATCCTCTGATCCGCGGTAAATCTTTGGAACAGTCGGTCAGCAAGTACTTCGACCATACTGAATTCCTGGGTCCGATCGAAATGAACCAAGAACAGGATAAGCTTGCCCAATGCATCGTTTTTTCTACTTCGCTCGCCGAAACCGCAGTTACTGGGTATGCCTTAGCCCTCTGGACTGACAAATATGATTATCTTTTGCTCGCCATCACCGATCAGGAACGGAAGGATGAAGAGTTTCGTGAATGGATTGATTCCATAACCACGGAATCAGAGGCATCTATATGCTTCTCTGCAGACATGCAGACAGATGGTTCCTTTTATGGCATCAATCAGGCTTCTCAGCAATACACGATCAACCGCAGCTTTGACGAGGCGAAATTCCAGGTCCCCAAAACCGGCCATGGTTGGGCAGCAGAACGCGGCAACAATTTGATCGACAATCTGAAAGGCTTTATCAAAGGCAGTCACTCTACCGTGGTCGGTGACAACAATGTACTCAATGGTCCGGATCGCGTTACTGAATATGCAAACGGCACTAAGCTGTTCATTCAGACGAAGTATTACGCCAGCGCTGCGCAGAGCATTGCAGCCTGCTTCGATGACGGGCAATTCCGATATTACGATGCAGAAGGCAAGCCTATGGCGATCGAGGTGCCTGCCGATCAATACAACGCTGCCATAGAATACTTCAAGAACCGCATTCTGAATGGCGAAGTCAATGGCGTCTCCGACCCGGAACAGGCCTTTGAAATCGTAAAAAAGGGCAGCCTGACATATCAGCAGGCTCGGCATATCGCGAAAGCCGGAACCGTCGAATCCATTCTTTATGATTCCGTGCATTCCTGCGTCACAGCCGGAACCGCTATGGGGATCAGTGCCGCTGTCAGTTTTGCAGTATCGGTTTGGAACGGTGAACCGATCGAAACCGCAGTCAAGGATTCTCTCCTTCACGGATTACAGTCCGGAGGGACGGCATTCATTATCGGGGTCCTATCTTCCCAACTGACCAAAACGGGCATTGATACCGCCATGATTCCCGCCAGCCAGGTGATCGTTAAAACTCTCGGACCGGATGTGTCCGCCGCAATCGTAAATGGGTTCAGGCCTGCGGGCAGTTCCATCTATGGAGCTGCTGCAATGAAAAGCGCTGCCAAGCTGCTGCGAGGGACTGCAATCACATCGGCGGTTACATTCATCGTGTTGTCCGCCGGCGATATTGCGGACATCATTCGAGGAAGGATTTCTGCGAAACAGCTTGCAATAAACATGTCTTCCATCGCCGCAGGTATCGTTGGCGGTGCTTTGGGATATCTCGGTGGAGCCGCTTTGGGGACAGCCATAGCTCCCGGGGCAGGAACCGTTGTCGGGATCATTATTTCTGTAGCAGCCGGATGGGGCGCCAGCGAAGGTGCTAAAGCGATCACAGCTCAACTTACCGAAGATGACGCTGATGAAATGATTCGCATTATCAACGAGCAATTCACTCTGATCGCCGCCGAGTATTTTCTGAATGAAGATGAAGTCAATCTCGCAGTTGAGAATCTGCAGGGGCTGATCTCTTCTGAGATGCTGAAGAGTATGTATCAATACAGAGACCACAGTGGATTTGCCCGCCAGCTGATCGAAATGGCAATTGATCCCATCGTGGCTACCAGAAGCGTTGTGACTCTTCCGTCAGAGGATGAATACTCTGAGTACCTGGTTGAGGTGCTTGAAAAAGTATACGAGGATGTCAACAACGAAGCGAATATCGATTAACGATCAGGAGCGCAAGTATGGATACCGTTAAAACTCTACTGAACACATTGAAACGAAAACATCTCATTGACGATGTGAACAAGGCTCAAAACTCTGTGCTTACGGAACATGTTACGCTGAAGATGCCGACTGACCTTTTCATTCGTGATGCCATTACCGGTTTAGGCACCATACTAAAGGAAGATTTGGAGAATCACTATTACATCACCAGCATTAGAACCGGCACACTCGGAAATGTGTTATCGTACGCGATTATCATGCGTACAGACAACTCAGCTGAAATCACCGTCTATGCCCGTGAAGGGCTAATCAAGCGTGGGCTGGCGAAAAAGGCCATGGATAGAATCGTCGGTGTTCTTCGTTGATATCTTTTGCCCATCAGCAAAGGACGTAGATTCATATCTCCGAAGGGATGCGTTACCTATGAGAATGAGCAAGAAAAAGGCAAGAAAACTTGCTGATGAATGGTACAAAAGAACTTTAGAGGAAATCCGCAA
>JAEEGL014385125.1_pt1 | contig 13169 bp, 9 predicted proteins | sample 9134231 | NCBI WGS metagenome assembly JAEEGL01 (sample SAMN16246548, study PRJNA631951) | gut metagenome | biome: gut microbiome; feature: rumen; material: fiber-attached | host: Bos | place: Iran: Karaj | collected 2018-10
AGCACCGTGGGGAACAGCTGCTTGAGGTTTATCAGGAGGGACGCCATTTCTCAGCCCTCCCGCCGCGCGGCGTCGATCAGCTTCTGGATCTCGTCGGCCTCCTCTCCCGTCAGCCTGTTCCCGGCGGTGAAGGCCGCCACAAAAACGGGAAGGGAGCCGTGGAAGGAAGCATCCACGATCTGCCGGCTCTTCGCCGCGTAAAACGCCTCACGGGAAACCAGGGAGGACACGATGCCGTCAACATTCCGAAACAGGCCTTTTTCACAGAGCTTGCGAAGCACCGTATAGGTCGTGGGCTTTTTCCAATGCAGCTCCTGCGCACAGAGCTTCACAAGCTCACCGGAGGTCACCGGCTCATGGGCCCACACGATGTCCGCAAACCTTTCCTGCACGGCTCCCAGCTCTTCCATCTTCACGCCCTCCTTTCGGTTTATCCGAGTAAACCTCTAAGGGCAGTTTACCCCGATAAACCCGCTTTGTCAAGTAGAAAAAAGGGCCGCCCCTGCCGCTCCCGAGGGAGTGCAGAGGCGGTCTTTCCCGTTCATCGTAAAAGCTGTTCGTAATACTCCCTGTCCTCGTCCTTGAAGACGTTGAAGATCACCCGCTCCATGGAGGCAGGATGCGCCTCCAGCCAATCGCAGACGGTCCGCACCGCGATCTCCGCCGCCCGCTCGTTGGGAAAGCGGAAGACGCCGGTGGAAATGCAGCAGAAGGCCAGGGTCTTCACCCCGCTCCCCAGGCACAGGTCCAGGGTGTTGCGGTAACAGTCCGCCAGGTCCTTTTCCAGGGCGGGGGTCAGCTCCCCCTCCACGATGGGGCCTACGATGTGGACCACCTTCTTCGCCGGCAGATTGTACCCCTCCGTCAGCAGGGGGACCGCCGTGGGCTGCTCGTAATCCCGGCCATAACGGGCCCGCAGCGCGGCCATCTGCCGCCAGCACTCGGCGCGGAGCTGCACCCCGGCGCAGGTATGGATGCAGTTGTCAATGCAGCTGTGACAGGGCACGAAACAGCCCAGCATTTGGGAATTGGCGGCGTTGACGATGGCGTCCGCGGCCAGGCGGGTGATGTCCCCCTGCCAGATGGAGAGGAGGGCGGCGGAGGGATGGCCGCTGCCCTGCGCCGCCAGGGTGGGGATATCCGCCGGCGTGACGACGCCCGCTTCCCGGCTCCGCGCCTGCAGATAGGCGTCCTGCACTTCCAGCACCGCGGCATCCATCTCCTTGGGCATGCGGACATTCATGAGGCTGCGCAGGATGCGCTTCTTCCCCTCCCCGTCCTGGGGTACGGGCAGGTTCCGATATTTTTCGGAGTCCGCCTTGAAGGCCTCCACCAGGTAGTCCAGCCTTTCGGCCTGGGTCGTCGGTCTCATGGTCACGCGTCCCCTTCCCTTCGTCTTCACCGGCCCAGGATCATGCGGTGAAGGATGTAGTTCTTGAGGCCCAGCTTCTGCCGCAGCTCCTTTTCCAGGAAGATGTAGAAATCGCACATCCGCTTCACCTGCCCGTCCGTGGGCTTCCGCATGGCGAAGCGGGAGAGGATCACGGGCTGACAGGCCTGCTGCATGGGCTCATGGCCGGGCATATCCCCCAGGAGCTCGTCCGCCTTGGCGGAGAAGCTCACGATGGTGTCCGAGGGCTGCATCTCCAGCCCCAGGAAGCTCAGCTGCCGGATGATCCGCCGGTAGCACTCGTCGGCCCTGGTCCGGTTGTCCGGATAGCGCCGGATGAGGCGGTAGTAGAAATTCTCCACCTTGAAGATCAGGAGCACGGCGCGGACGCCCAGGAAGACGAGGAATGCGCCCAGGTCGCACAGGAGGACGATCAGCACGATCCGCCACGTCCTGCTCCCCTTCGGGGCCTCGGTCTTCTCCCCCGGTTCCGGCTCTTCCGGCTCCGGCTCCGGCAGCTCCGGCTTGGGGATCTCCGGCGTCACGGGCGTCTCCGCGGGCTTGGGGTCCCGGACGATGGGGGGATCCGTCTCCACCAGCTCGTAGAATTCCCATTCCACGGGATCAAAATCCACCCAGCCCACGCCGTAGAAATAGACCTGGGCCCAGGCGTGGGCCGTGGCGTTGGTGGCGATGTAGCTGGTGGTGTTGGGCTTCCTGTCCGCCTGCTTCAGGCCGTAGCCGGTGACGTAGCGGGCCGGGAGGCCGGATATGCGGGCAAGGATGGCCATGGCGGTGGCGTAATAGGTGCAATAGCCCTCCCGCTTCTCCAGGAATGCGGAGAGGAAATCCCGGTCCAAGGGGCCGTCCCCCGGCGTTTTGGTATAGGTGCAGTTCTCGCTGATCCAATGCTCGATGGCCAGGGCCTTATCATAATCGTTAGTACAGCCGGCGGTGATCTCCGCCGCCAACTCCCACACGAAGGGCTCCACCAGCTCGGAAACCTGGGTGTACCGATCGGCGATCTCGTCATATTCCCTGTCCTTGGAGGAAGCGGCCAACCGGATCAGCTGCCGCATGTTCTCGTCGAAATCCTCCCGGTCCCGGGCAAACACCCGGGTCTTGATGACGTAATTCATGCTGATGTCCGGGAGTTCCTGGGTGAACAGCTCCCCCTGGGAGTTGAAATAGACGCTGTTCACGTCGCCGAAGGCGGGCATGGCCAGCCCCTCCATCTTGCCGCCTGCAAAGAGGGAGCGGATGCGGTTCACCAGGGAGATCTCCAGGGAAGCGACACGGGTGACCTTCCCGTAGGGCTCGGCAGCCTTTCCGGAGGAGGGAAGGCCCACGGCGAACACCTCCCGTCGCTTGCCCCGCCACAGGGGGCTCACAAAGCGAAAGCGGCCAGTGGCACCGGTGTCATACCAGCCGTAGCCGTTATAGCTGTCGTAGACCGCCCCCGACAGCAGGATGGGGGTGGAGGTCTTGACCCGCATGACCGTGCGGTTGTTGGGCTCGATGTCGCCGCCCAGGGTCATGCCGTGGGGGGCCAGGCCGGAATAGCCCAGATCGAAGCCGCCCTCTCCGTAAATGCCATCCCCATAGAAGGAGAAGACGTCCCGCACATCCTGCACAAGGTTCACCAGGCCCTGGGATCGCCAGGCGCCTTCCGTCTTGGGGCCGAAGGCAAAGGCGAAGAGCACCACGATGGGCGCCAGGATGAGGGCGGTGAACTGCATGGAGGCCGAGGGCATCTTTTCCTCCCTGCCCAGCTTCCGATTGATGCTGTGGGCGTTGGTCCTGGCCAGGAGCACCAGGGTGGCGATGAGCAGCAGGGCTGCCGCCGCCAACATCTGCTGGGAGCCGGAAACATACATCCAATAGAGCAGCGCGCCGCTGAGAAGGATCCACACCGGCAGGAAGGGAATGCGTCGAAAGAAAACATAAAGCACTAAGGTCACGGGGAAGGAAAAGGCCAGATGCACCAGGAAGAGGCTGCCGTTTTCCGAATAGGGCAGCGTATAGGGATAGGCCGCGCTGTACCATTCCGCGAAGCCCAGACAGTATTCCTTTACAGGCTCCCAGAAATGGAAGAAATAGATCACGCCTGCGCCGATCACGGCTACCGCCCCGATCAGCGCCGGGGCGATCCACCAGCGGCGGCTCAGGAGGAAGATCAGGGACAGATCCACGAAAACATACAGCAGGCAGTCCAGCAGTCCCGCATCCTGGCCCATGGCAGGCAGGAGAGCGGAGCAGAAGGCGCAGCCTCCCAGGAGGCAGCAGACCAGCTCCGCCACCAGGGAGAGGGAGAGTTTTCCGTTTTCTTTCATCCTGCCTCCCTCCTCAAAGTGCTGCCAGCTCGGCGGCCACGTCGCAGCCGACGGGCAGGCGCACCGTAGGCGTCAGCCCCGCGTCGGTATGGTCGTCCCCCACCAGGACCAGGGTGACCGCGCTGAAGTAAGGCGCCGCCTCGGCGACGCCGGCTTCCAAAGCTTCGCTGTAGGCAGAAGTGATGACGATCAGGGCGCTCCCGCCCCGGCAATCCTCCAGGGGCAGGTCACCTCCGGCAGCTTTGTCGGTGAAGGGCAGCAGCGCCAGCCACCGGCGGACCTTTTCAAAATCCGCCATATCCGGGGCTTCCTCCCCCTGGCGCACGCCCTTGGTATCCCCCAGGGCCCGCAGGGTCGCGCTGCGGTGCCGAGCGAGACAGTGGAGGGTGATGCAGGCTGCGGCCTCGCAGACGGTGTCCGCAGCGGCCAGGGCCGCCTCCCCTTCCGCACCGTGGGCAGTGTTGTCGATGAGGATCGCCACGTTTTCCCTGGCGGGCTTCTCATACTGCCGGACATAGAGTTCCCCATGCTGTGCGCTCTTTTTCCAGTGGATCTGCTTCAGGGGGTCGCCGGGGCGGTAGGCCCGTGCGCCGGAAACGCTGTCCCCGCTCTCAGAGGCGCGTAGATATCGCTCCCCGAAGAGCTTTTCATCCGCCATATCCGCATAGAGGGAATCCGGCGCCTCCGCCCGCGGGTAAACGGTGAGCTCCGGCTGGCGGTAATATTTCAATTTGCGCATATCGAAGCCCATGGGAAGCAGGCCAAAGATATCCGTGATGCGCATGGTGGTGACGCCGATGGGATAGACCCCCCGGTAGGGCATGGTAACCTTGAAGTCGAATTCCTTGCCGGTGAAGGGCAGCAGGCTGAAGGAAACCTGGGCAGCTTCGCTGGGGGCCGCCATCTCCACGTCCGCTTTCATCATGCTGAGGGGGAAGGGTTTCTCATTGCGGATGGAGAGATGGAGGGCCGTTTCGCTCCCCTTGACGGCGGAATCGACGTCCAGGCTCTGGGTATAGGCGAAGGTGCGCAGCGTCCACTGGTTCAGCGCAAAGATGAACGCCAGAAGGAGCACCTGGGCAATCAGCAGGATGAACCAGAGGCGCATCCCCGTATACAGCCCGGCGACGAGGAACACCGGCATCAGCAGATAGAAGATGATCCGCAGGGCTTTCATGACACTGCCGGGACCTTGAGCTCCCGGATAATGGAACTGAGGATGCCCCGGCGGTTCTCCCCCCGGAGGCCGCTGCGGCGGTCCAGTACGATCCGGTGGGCCAGCACGGGCAGGGCCAGCTTCTGCACGTCGTCGGGCATGGTGTAGTTCCGCCCGGCGAAGAGGGCGCTGGCCATAGCCGCCTCCGTGAGGGCGATGCAGCCCCGGGGGCTGACCCCCAGGCTGATGCGCTCGTCCTTCCGGGTGGCCTCCGCGATCCGGACGATATAGTCCAGCACCGCGTCGGCGCAGACGACCGACTTCCGCTCCTCCCGCAGGGCCAGGATATCCTCTGCGGAGGCCACCGGCTCCAGCTCGTCGATGGGCCGGGCGCGCATATTGCGCTTCAGCACGTCGATCTCCTGCTCATGGGTCGGGTAGCCAAGGGAGAGCTGCAGGAAGAAACGATCCAGCTGCGCCTCCGGCAGCGGATAGGTGCCCGTGTGCTCCACCGGGTTCTGGGTGGCCAGGATGATGAAGGGCGAGGGCAGCGGATAGGTGGTGCCGTCGATGGTGAGCTGGGCCTCCTGCATGGCCTCCAGCAGGCTGGACTGGGTCTTCGGGCTGGTGCGGTTGATCTCGTCCGCCAGCACGATCTGGGCCATCAGGCCCCCGAAGCAGACCTCCCGCTCCCCCGTTTTGGGATTGAAGGCCGTATAGCCGGTCACGTCGGAGGGCAGCAGATCCGGCGTGAACTGGATCCGCGAATAGCTGCAGTCCAGGCTTCGTGCCAGTGCCGTGACCAGGGTGGTCTTGCCCAGGCCGGGCACATCCTCGATGAGCACGTGGCCGCCGCATGCCAGGGCCAGCAGCAGACGCTCCGTCTGCTCTTCCTTGCCGACGATCACCTTCGATATGTTTTCCTTGACTTTTTCCACGAGCGCGATGGCTGACATTCGATCACCGCCTTCTTGATTTGACAGGCACAGAATAGCATCTGCGGGGTGATATTGCAAGTTTGGATCTGTCCGCGGACGGCTCCCGGAACCGGAAAATCGCTTGATTCATTCTCTGCGTCTGATTTTAATCGATTCAGCAAATATCCTCGCAGTTTATATGCTTTTCCCGAATGATTCCCCCGGTTTCAACGGCATTTCCCATCGATTGACAGCCGGACGGCATGCTCCTATAATGTGAACAGAAGACCAATCGGAAAGGATGGCGTTTGATGGGCAAAACAGGAACGGGCGACTTCGTGGAATTCCGGAACGTGCGGAAGGTCTATCAGATGGGCGAGGTCAGCATCGAAGCGCTGCACGACGTGAGCTTCACCATTGAAAAGGGAGAGATCTGCGTGATCGTCGGCCCCTCCGGCGCGGGCAAGACCACCCTGCTCAACATCCTGGGCGGCATGGACCGGCTCACCTCCGGGCAGGTGCTGCTGGACGGCGCGGAGATCTCCGCCTTCTCCAAGCGGGAGATGGCCTCCTATCGGCGCTACGACGTGGGCTTCGTGTTCCAGTTTTACAATCTGATCCAGAACCTCACGGCCATTGAGAACGTGGAACTGGCGACCCAGATCTGCCGGGATCCTCTGGACCCCATGGCGGTCATGGAGCGGGTCGGTCTCCGGGACCGGGCGCTGAATTTCCCCTCCCAGCTTTCCGGCGGCGAGCAGCAGCGCGTGGCCATCGCCCGGGCGCTGGCGAAAAACCCGAAGCTGCTCCTCTGCGACGAGCCCACCGGCGCGCTGGACTACGTTACCGGCAAGCAGATCCTGAAGCTGCTTCAGGATACCGCGCGGCAGACGGGCATGACCGTGATCATCATCACCCACAACAGCGCCCTCACCGCCATGGCGGACCGGGTCGTCCGGGTCCGCAGCGGGACCGTGGCGGAGCAGTTCAGGAATGCGCACGCAATCCCCGTGGAGCAGATCGAGTGGTGACCATGCATCGTTCGTCCGTATGGATCCTATCGGTCCTGCGCCAGATCCGCGGCACCCTGGCCCGGTATCTCGCCATCTTCGCGATCATCGCGCTGGGCGTCGGCTTTTTCGCCGGTCTTCGCGTCTCCACCGACGCCATGCTGAAGACCGCGGACCGGTATCTGCAGGAAAAAAAGCTGTATGATTTCCGGCTCCTCAGCACCCTGGGGCTCACGGCGGAGGATGCAGCCGCCTTCGTCGGCCTGGACGGCGTTGAGACCGCCGTCGTTTCCGTAAGCGCCGACTTTCTCTGCGAGGGCGGCGAGGGAGAAACGGTCTTCCGCGCCTGCCTTCTGACGGAGGAGCTGAACCGGGTCGATCTGGTCGCAGGGCGCCTGCCCCGGGCGGGCAGCGAGTGCGTGCTGGATGCAAAATACTTCGGAGAGGACAGCATCGGCGCGCAGCTGACGCTCTCCGGCAGCAACCCGGAGGACACCCGTAAGCTCTTCGCCTTCGACGCCTACACCGTGACGGGCCTCGTCAACGTTCCATATTATGTCAACTTCGAGCGGGGCAATACCGCCCTGGGACAGGGCAAGCTGGCAGGCTTCGTCTGCCTGCCCGCCGAGGGCTTCGATACGGAGGTCTTCACGGAGATCTACCTGTCCCTGGGAGACCGGGGAGACCTCTATTCCGAGGAATATGAGACCGCCGTGGACGGGATGGAGCCTGCCGTCCGCGGGCTGCTGGAGGAGCGGGCCTCACTTCGGTACGACAGCCTGGAATCGGAAGCGCTGGCGCAGATCGAGGACGCCCAGGCGGAGCTGGACGAGGGCCGGGAGGCCTGCCGCAGCGCGCGGGCGGACGCGGAGAAGGAGCTGGACGACGCGCTGGCGCGGCTGAAGGACGCCCGGGCGGAGCTGGACGAGGGCCGGCAGGAGCTTTCCGACGGGAAAGCGGCGCTGGCCGACCGCAGATCGGAGGCGGAGACCCGCTTTGCCGACGCCCGGCGGGCGCTGGACGAGGGCTGGTTGGAGCTGGAAAACGGAAGAGCGGCGCTGGCAGACCGCCGGGAGACGGCGGAGCAGGGCTTCGCCGAAGCCCGGGCAGAGCTGGAGGACGCGGCGGAGCAGCTCGCGGCTGCCGGAGCGGAGCTGGCCGTCCGCAGGGAAACGGCGGAGCGGGGCTTCGCCGAGGCCCGGGCGGAGCTGGAGGACGCGGCGGAGCAGCTTGCCCTGGGAGAGGCGCAGCTGGAGCAGTGCCGGAGCCTCTATGCGGCGGGAGAGGCCCTGACCAGCGGGATCAACGGCGTTTCCCCCGACCGGCAGTACGGCTCCCCGGGAGAGCTGATCGCGGTCCTGTCCGCCGGAGAAGACCCCCTGCTCAATGCCGCCGCGGACCGGGCCCTGGCGGATCAGGGCATGACCGCAGCGTCCTTCTGCGACGCCTGGACCCGGGCCGAGACGATGCTGGGCGGGCCGCTGAACGCCGAGTCTCTCGCCGCCATGGCTGCCGGGCTGGACGACGCCCGCGCGGAATACGGCCGGGGCACGGCACAGCTGGAGGCGGCAGAAAGCGCGGCGGAGGCCTCCTTTGCGGAGGCGGAGGCGGAGATCGCAGAGGCGCAGCGGCAAGCGGACGCCGGCGCTCAGAGGCTCCGCGCGGCAAAGGAGACGCTGGGGGCTTCCTTTGCGACGGCGGAAAACAGGCTTCGGGATTCCGAGGCGCAGCTCGCCGCCGGAGAGTCGGCCTACGCAGAGAACCGCAGGGCCGCTTATGACGCCATCGCGGAGGCAGAGCGGGAGCTGGCGGACGCGGAGCGGCGGCTCGTCGAGGGGGAAGCGGACTACGCCGAGGGGCTCCGGGAATACGAGGACGCCCGGGCCGAGGCGGAGCGGGCGTTTGCAGACGCGGAGCGGGAGCTGGAAGACGGACAGCGGAAGGTGGACGACGCCCGGGAGAAGCTGGGCGAGCTGGAGAAGCCCTCCGTCTACGTGCTGGACCGCACCGCCAACGTGGGCTGCGCCACCCTGGACAACGACATGGGGATCGTCCGGGGCATTTCCCGGGTATTTCCCTTGTTCTTCTTCCTGGTGGCGGCGCTGGTGTGCGTGACCACCATGACCCGCATGGTGGATGAGCAGCGCACCCAGGACGGCGTGCTGAAGGCGCTGGGCTACGGCAGCGGCGCCATCGTCGGCCAATACCTCTTCTATGCGGGCAGCGCTTCGGTGCTGGGCTGCATCGCGGGCTTCCTTCTGGGATCCCGCTTCCTGCCCATGGCGTTGTGGAAGGTATATCAGATCATGTATTCCATCGACCGGCCGGTGGCCTTCGTGCTGGACTGGAAGCTGTTCGCGGACTGCACGGTGCTGTTCATGCTCTGCTCCATGGGAGCCACTTATCTGGCGTGCCGCCGGAACCTGAGGGAGTCGGCGGCGGAGCTCATCCGGCCCAAGGCCCCGCCTGCGGGCAAGCGGATCCTCCTGGAGCGGGTTCCCTTCCTCTGGAAACGGGTGAAGTTCCTCCACAAGGTCTCCATCCGAAATATCCTCCGGTATAAGAAGCGGATGGTCATGATGATCCTGGGCGTGGGAGGCTGTACGGCGCTGCTGCTCACGGGCTTCGGCATCCGGGATTCCATCCAGCACATCCTGGACTATCAGTACGACGAGATCGAGGTCTACGACTGCTCCGTCACCTTCCGGAAGCCGCTGACCGGATCGGACCGGGCGGATTTCCTCGCCGCCCACGCCGACGAGGTGGCCGGCGCCGCTTTCCTGCACGTGAGCGCCATGGACCTGACCGCGGGCGGCAGGACCCTCAGCGTCAACGCCGTGATGTTCGAGGAAGAGCCGGAGGGCTTCATCGATCTGCATCGGGGGGAAGAACCCGTCCCCTGGCCCGGACCCGGCGAAACGGTCATCGACTACCGGCTCGCAGAGGACTGTGATCTGAAGGCAGGCGACGTCATCACCCTGCTGGATGCGGAGCTCCGGCCGGTGACGCTCACCGTGTCCGGGATCTTCGACAACTATATCTACGACTACGCCTTCATCAGCGCCGACACCTTCCGGGCGCAGTGGGGGACCCTGCCGGAGATACGCACCGCCTACCTCGACCTGGCGGAGGGGGCGGATCCGCACGCCGCAGCAGCGTCCATCATGGGCGAGGACAGCGTGATCGCCGTCAACGTGCTCAACGACACCCGGGAGCGGGTCGGCCGTATGCTGGCCAGCATGAACTACGTCGTACTCATCGTCCTGGTGTGCGCCGGGGCGCTGGCCTTCATCGTGCTGTATAACCTGACCAACATCAGCATCGGCGAGCGGAGGCGGGAGATCGCCACGCTGAAGGTGCTGGGCTTCTATGCCAGCGAGTCGGCCGCCTATGTGTTCCGGGAGAACATGGTGCTCACGGGCGTCAGCGCGCTGGCGGGTCTGCCCATGGGCTACGCTCTGCTCTGGTATGTGATGCGGCAGATCAAGATCGGCAGCTTCTATTTCGGCTGCCGCGCCGCGCCGCTGAGCTATGCCGCCGCAGTGGCGCTGACCTTCGTTTTCGCGGCGGCAGTAGCCTTCCTGCTCAGCTTCAAGCTGGAGAGGATCGGCATGGCCGATTCCCTGAAGGCCATCGAATGACGGAAAAGGGATCCCCTTCCCCAGCACGGCACAAAGCCCTTCGCTGCAGGCATGCAGCGAAGGGCCTTTCCATCCGTCCCGTCCTCCTCTTCCGTTTATTCCGTGATCAGCGGCGGGATCGGCGGCGCCGGGCGGCGGAGAGGCCCGTATGCTGCCGGGCAGCCGATCCCGCTTTCGGGCGAACGGGTCTTGAAAACGCGCCATGCCGAGAGTAGAATGACCCCGATCGAAAAAGGAGCGCTGCTGTATGCTGTTTCAAACACTGGACAAACTCAAGCGGCAGTCGATACTGGCCGCCATCCTCATGATGGCTCTCGGCGTGGTCATGCTGATCTGCCCCGAAACCTATGTGAATACCCTCGTTGTGACCGTGGGCTATGGGATGATCGTCTTTGCGCTCGTGGAGATACTGGAATTCATATCGAGCAAAAAAGCCCCCATCCACTACATCATCTTCACCGGCGCGCTGATCATCGCCATCCTCGGCGTCTTCATCCTCATCTACAATCAGGATCTGCTGAAGGCCCTGGGCTGGCTGTTCGGCTTCGTGCTGCTGCAGGACGGTCTGTTCACCCTGCTGAACGCACTGCTGTTTGCCCGCCGCTCCAATCGAAGGGGCTGGTGGATGCTGATCGTGCTGGCCGCCGCGCTCATGGCGCTGGGCATGCTGATCTTCCTGAACCCCTGGTGGGATTCCCCGACCCTGCTCATGAAGGTCATCGGCAGCGCGCTGCTGTTCTCCGCCTTCGTGAGCGCGCTCAGGCTGATATGGGTGTGGCCGTTCAAAAATGAGAAGGAGAGTGGGGAAGATGGCTCTGAACGATAAGACCCACAAGCTAGTGAATGAGCTTGAGAACGAGAAGGAGCAGATCAAGCGCAGCACGGAGGAAATGAGCGCGGAGCTGAAGCGGCTTCTCAAAAGCGAGATCGAGGCGTTTCAGCAGCGCGAGAAGCACCGCTCCGCCGAAATGCTCGCCATCTTTGCCAGGCACAATTTCTACGCCAACGGCTTCACGCCGCAGGAGCTCCGGACGACGCTGGAGGACCTCGGGCCCACCTACGTAAAGATCGGACAGATCATGTCCAGCCGGGTCGATCTGCTGCCGCGCAGGTATTGCAGGGAGCTGGAAAAGCTGCGCGAAAACGTTAAGCCGCTGGACCCGGCCGTGGCAAAGGCCGTCATCGAACAGGAAACCGGCAGGAAGATCGACGAGATCTATGCCGAGTTTCAGGACGAGCCCCTGGGATCCGCGTCGATCGGTCAGGCCCATTACGGCGTGCTCAAGGACGGCACCCGCGTCGTCACCAAGGTACAGCGTCCGCTGATCGCCGACATGATGCGAAAGGACTTCGTGCTCCTCAGCAAGCTGGCGGACCTGGTGAATATCGTCGAGGAGGATTCCGACGAACAGGTCATCGACTTCAAATCGGTGATCGCCGAGCTCGAACAGGTCACCAGGGCCGAGCTGGATTTCCGCGTGGAGGCGGAAAACACCCGTCTCTTCAAGGAAAAGTGTCTCGACGGCGAGGAGCTGATCTCCTGCCCCTCCGTCATCGACGAGCTGACCACCGCGCGCATCTTCACCATGACCTACATCGACGGCTGCTCCGTCGCCAACACGGACAAGCTGGCCGCAGAGGGCTGCGACCTGGACGAGATCGGGCGCGTGATCGTGGACAGTTACCTGCATCAGGTGCTGGACGTGGGCATCTTCCACGCCGATCCGCACCAGGGCAACATCCTGGTCAGCCACGGCAAGCCCTATTGGATCGACTTCGGGATGATCGGCCACGTGACGGACAAGGATATCGACCTCATCCAGGCCGCGGTCAAAGCCCTGCTGCTGCAGGACGCGGACGCTCTGGTCAACGCGGTCATGGGACTGGGCGCCGCCTCGGAGAAGACCGATCGGGCCAGGCTCACCCAGGACGCGGAAGGGTTCATCCGCAAATATATGTCGGTCAAAAGCGTCAGCGATATCGATATGATGGCGGTGTTCGACGAGGTCATGGGCCTGGCCGCCAGGAACCACGTGTCCATGCCGGGGCGGTTCACCGTCCTAGCCCGCTCCATCACCACCATGGAGGGCGTCATCGAGCAGCTTTGCCCGGATCTGAACATCTACAGTATGCTGTACGCCAAGATGAAGGAACGGGCGCAGCAAAGCACGAACATCCAGCGGGAGCTTTTCGAGAAGGGCAAGGAGCTGTTCAACGCCGGCAGGAAGGCGGCCCGGATCCCCGCCCTCGCTTCCGAGGTGCTGGACGCCATGGTCAAAGGCAAGGCGAAGGTAGACATCGAGCTCACCGGCTACGAGGAGCCTCTGGATCGGATCGGTCGCTTCGTGCGGTATACGGTGCTGACGCTGGTGGCCGCGGTGCTGTTCATCGGCGCCTGCATCCTCTGTACCACCGATTTCAAGCCCCTTCTCCCCAACGGCGTGCCCCTGTTGGCCGTGGCCGGGCTGGTCTTTTCCATCGCCCTCGCCATCTTCTCCATCCGCAAGCTGAAATGACGAAGGCAGGTGAATGCAAATGAAACGAACGCCCCTCGACCAGCGGGAGCTGCCGGATTACACCCGGGGCGAGGAGATCATGAACATGGTCACCCACATCGTGGGCGGCGGCATCGGCGTCCTGGTGCTGATCCTCGGCATCGTCCTGGCCGCCCGCAGACGGGACGCCTGGAGCGTCGTCAGCGTCTGCATCTACGGGCTCACCA
>JAEEGL016528545.1_pt1 | contig 13169 bp, 15 predicted proteins | sample 9134231 | NCBI WGS metagenome assembly JAEEGL01 (sample SAMN16246548, study PRJNA631951) | gut metagenome | biome: gut microbiome; feature: rumen; material: fiber-attached | host: Bos | place: Iran: Karaj | collected 2018-10
ATACTCAGCCACCGTAAGTCCGGCAAGACCTACCCTCATTCTGGCTCCGGGCGGCTCATTCATCTGACCGAAGACCATCGTGGTCTTGTCGATAACGCCTGACTCCTGCATCTCGTGATACAGGTCATTACCCTCTCTGGTACGCTCGCCTACACCGGTGAATACCGAATATCCGCCGTGCTCAGTAGCTATATTACGTATAAGTTCCTGAATAAGGACTGTCTTGCCGACACCTGCACCACCGAACAGACCGATCTTACCACCCTTCTGATACGGGCAGAGCAGGTCGACTACCTTGATACCCGTCTCAAGCAGTTCCGTATCGGTAGCCTGGTCTACATACTCGGGAGCGCTTCTGTGGATAGGATCATATTCATCAACATCGGGAGCCGGCTTATTGTCTATGGGCTGACCGAGTACGTTGAAGATCCTTCCCAAAGTCTTCTCACCTACGGGAACCGATATGGGACCGCCGGTGCTTATGGCTTCCATACCGCGGACAAGTCCGTCCGTGGGACCCAGAGCTATACATCTGACGGTATCATCACCCAGATGCTGGGCAACTTCCACAACCAGCTCTCCGCCGTCTCCGAGCGGGATCTTGATCGCATCATTGATCTCGGGTAATTCCCCCTCGGGAAACTTGATGTCCAGGACAGCACTTATGATCTGTGTGATCCTGCCCCGACTTTCCTTATTAGTTGTCATACCTTTTTCTCCTGTTTTTATTTTCTTATGAAGCGTATGTGTTCACATCGATCACGATATGGCGTTTGCACCTGCAATGATCTCCGTAAGTTCCTGTGTGATGGCGCCCTGCCTTGCACGGTTGTACTGCAGTGACAGTTTGGTGATCATTTCTTCCGCATTGTTGGTAGCGGAATCCATGGCCTGCATTCTAGCGCCGTTCTCACTTGCTATGGCTTCTATCATCGCTCCGTATATCAGACTGTAGATATACTTGGGTACGATCATCTCCAATGCTTCATCTTCATTGGGCTCAAAGTTCATTACGGCTTCTGCGCCCTTGCTTTCGGTTTCTTCTGTCAACTCACCGCCGGGATTTTCGAGTTCATCCTCGGTGATCGGAAGAAGCTTTAATAATGTAGGCTCATGAACAACAGTATTCTTGAATCTCGTATACGCCAGATAAACCTGTCCGATCTTGCCTGCCATATAATCCTCAAGGACACGGTTTCCGATCTTCATTGCATCGGGATAAGCGGGAGCTTCGATCGCATCGGAAAAATCATCCACGATCTCAAATCCTCCGCGCCTGAGTCCGTCACGTCCTTTTTTACCGATATTGTAAACGGATACGGATGAAGGTTCAAAACCGCCGTCTCTTACCAGTCTTACAATATTGGAATTGTAGCCGCCTGCCAGACCTCTGTTGGAGGTTATGACTATGATGCCGACCCTGTCGGAATCACTTTCGGTCACATACGGATGCTCTATACCTGTGGTCTTGGACAATACCGATGTAACTGTCTGATATACGGCATCAAAATACGGCTTGGCATTCTCGGCACGGCCCTTGGCACGCTGAAGCTTGACCGTAGATACGAGCTTCATGGCCTTGGTTATCTGCTGGGTACTCTGTATACTGCCTCTGCGCCTTTTTATGTCTCTCATTGAGGCCATAATAGTTACCTGTTCCTTTTATTTGAACTGACTCTTAAACTCGTCTACTGCCTTGCGGATCTTGGGATCCAGTTCCTCGGAGATGACCTTGGTCTCAGCGATCTCTCTGGGGATCTCAGGATACTTGGTATCGATGAATTCAAAGAATTCTCTTTCAAATCTCGTAATGTCCGCTGTGGGAATATCAAGAAGCATCTTGCCTACTGCAACAAAGATGATCAAAACCTGATACTGTACAGGCATCGGCTGATACTGAGGCTGCTTTAAGATCTCGCGGATCCTCTCGCCCTGCGCCAGCTTCTCTCTGGTATCGTCATCAAGTTCCGAACCGAACTGTGCAAATGCTGCAAGCTCTCTGTACTGTGCAAGCTCCACACGGATAGGTGCCGCGATCCTCTTCATCGCCTTGATCTGTGCAGCACCGCCGACACGGGATACCGACAGACCTGCGTTGATAGCCGGTCTGAAACCTGAGTTAAACATCTCGGTCTCAAGATATATCTGACCGTCGGTTATGGAGATAACGTTGGTCGGGATATATGCGGACACATCGCCTGCCTGTGTCTCGATGATGGGAAGAGCTGTGAGCGAACCTCCGCCGTACTCTTCACTCATACGCGCTGCTCTCTCAAGAAGTCTTGAGTGCAGATAGAATACATCACCGGGATATGCCTCACGTCCGGGCGGACGTTTAAGGAGCAGTGAGAGTGTTCTGTATGCAACGGCGTGCTTACTTAAGTCATCGTAGATAACAAGTACGTCCTTGCCGTTCTCCATCCACTCTTCACCGATCGCACATCCTGAATAAGGAGCGATGTACTGGAGCGGAGCCATCTCCGAAGCCGTAGCGGCAACTACGGTCGTGTAATCCATGGCGCCGTATTCTTCAAGAGTCTTAACTATGTTTGCAACGGTAGAAGCTTTCTGTCCGATCGCTACATATATACAGTTAACACCCTGGCCTTTCTGGTTGATGATCGTATCGATGGCAACCGCAGTCTTACCTGTCTGTCTGTCACCGATGATCAGCTCACGCTGACCTCTTCCGATGGGAACCATCGAGTCGATAGCCTTGATACCTGTCTGAAGAGGGGTATCAACCGACTTACGGGTTATAACGCCGGAAGCCACGCGCTCTATCTTGCGGTATTTGTCTGTCTGGATCGGTCCCTTGCCGTCTATGGGCTGTCCGAGAGCGTTTACAACACGCCCTAACATGCAGTCGCCGGCCGGAACCTCAACAACACGTCCCGTGGTCTTGACTGTATCGCCCTCGCTGATATTGCCGGCATTTCCCAAAAGAACCGCACCGACATTATCTTCCTCAAGGTTCATGACCATGCCGTAAACCTCTCCGGGGAACTCCAAAAGTTCTCCCTGCATGGCTTTTTCGAGTCCATGAACACGGGCTATACCGTCAGCCACCTGTATGACGGTACCGACTTCCGATACCTCAAGAGTAGCTGCGTATCTGTTTATCTGTTCCTTAATAACGGAACTTATCTCTTCTGGTCTCAGATTCATAGATCCGTACGCACCTTTCTTATATAATCCTTATACCTGTGCCTGCAATAGATCCCTGGTCAGTCCTTCCAGTCTGGTACGGACTGTGGAATCAACTACCGTATCACCTATACGGATCAGCATGCCTGTGATGACGTTTTCGTCAACGTTGTAATGCATCTCCATGGTCTTGTATTCGGTAGTACCGAGCAGCTTATCTTCAACTGCGCTTCTCTGGGCATCCGTCAGTTCTTTGGCTGTGGTCACCCATGCAACTCCTATCCCTTCGTGCTGCTTGACGAGATCGATAAACCTGTCAAATATGGCTTCGATCTGATCATATCTGTCTTTTTCGATAACGATACGTATCAGACCCGTAACCTCGGGTGAAACCCTGCCTGCAAAAGCTTCTTCTGCAAGCCTGAGTTTCTCCTCACCCAGCACCTGAGGGTGCAACATGAGCTGTCCAAACTGCGGATTGTCATTAAGTATGGTCTTAATGGCTTCTATCTCTTCTTTCCATTCGACGCATTTGCCTGATTCGATGGCCATGTCAAACAATGCATCAGCGTATACCGAAGATACTAATTTAGCCATGTGGACTGACCCATCTGCGCAAGCGTCTCGTCAATGATCTGATCCTGCACGGTCGTATCGATATTCTGACTTACGACCTTTCCTGCCATCATGGATGCGAGAACGACCATCTCCTTCTTGACGTCATCCGCTGCCTTTTTCTTTTCGAGTTCGGCTTCATTGCGGGCCCGGTCTATGATAGCGGATGCTTCCGCACGGGCCTCATCAAGGATGTGCTTTTCATTATCAAGCGCTTTTCTGCGCGCCTCGGCAAGTATCCCTTCCGCTTCTCTCTCGACCTTGGCAAGTTTTTCTTCATACTCTGCCTTGAGCTCACTCGCTTTGGCCATGTCGGCAGCCGCATCATCCAGTTCACCCTGTATCTTCTCCTGACGCTTTTTAAGCATATCCCTTACGGGATTGAAGAACAGATAACTCGCGAGCATGAACAGCACGAACACCGCGATGATCATAAGCGCTGCATCAGCCAAGAGCTGCATATCCAGATCGAATAATCTTGTCATGGGGACACCTCCTCCTTTCGTAGATTTATAGAGGCTCCCTTATACCAGAGGCTTAACGAACATAAGCAGCATGGCAACAAGCAGACCATACAGACCTGTGGTCTCGGCAACTGCCTGTCCGAGAAGCATCGTAGATGTTACATCGGACTTGGCACCGGGATTACGGCCAACTGCAGATGCAGCATGTCCGGCTGCGATACCCTGGCCTACACCGGGACCGATACCGGCGATAACTGCGAGGCCGGCGCCGATTGCGGAACAACCTAAGATAAAGTTTTCGTTAAAATCCATTTTCTTTTCCTCCGTAGAAAGTAGTAGTGTGAACCGTTATTCGGTAGTGCACGCGTTGGTTATATATGTCATGGTCAGCATACAGAATACATATGTCTGGATGGCTCCCGAGAAGAGATCCAGATATACGTGAAGTGCTGCCGGCCAGATGACCGCTATCTTACCCAAAAGACCATAGATCAGGGTAGTCATTACGAGTCCCGACAATACGTTTGCAAAAAGACGCAGCGACAATGATATCGGAACAGCGCATTCGCCGATGATATTGATTGGCGCCCATATCGGCCAGGGATCGCAGAGATTCTTGATCACGCCCTTGACCTTCTGATGCTTGAACTCGTTGTAATGGATCAGCGAGAAAGTGATAAGACCGAGAGCAAGCGTCGTACCGTAGTCAGCCGTGGGCGGACGAAGTCCGAACAGGCCTGATATGTTGCTAAGCAGGATAAAGAGAAAAATCGTTCCGATGTAGTTGCGGAACTTGGGCGACCATTTGCCCATGACTCCTTCCACCATGCCGTCGAGTTTCTCAACTACGAGTTCGATGATGTTCTGGAATGTTCCGGGTACTTCAGTCGCACGCTTCATTGTGACATGTGCAGCTATGAAGAAACCGATGAGTACCAGGAATACTATCAGAATACATACATGAGATGTCGTGATCCATACGGTCTGACCGAAAAGAGTATAGGAGAATACTCCGTGGATCATGAAATCAAGATTGTCTGCCGAGAGCAGAATTCCCTGCCCCATACTTTCACCTCCGTTTAATGATTCTGTCAGTAACTTTGTGAGTATACGGCTGTATATATGCCGCAGGTTTCATACCCATATATCCGAGGAAAGCCGCAAACGGGCTTGCAAATTTTGTAAAATACAGCACTACGATAAGTACGATGAGCGCGGTATATCTTATTATATATCCGCTGCCGACCAGGCGGGCTGCTTTTTTCTCATCGGTGCCGAGAGACTTATCGAGCACATACCACATGTGGTATACGGATAAGCACGCAAGCAGCGCTCCGAGAAAAAGTCCTATCGTGTACGATGCTTTGTCGTGGACGAACCAGACTCCGACAAGCTCGCACAGACATGCAAAAAGGATGATCCCGACCCACATGTCAGTCACGGTTTCATATGATTCAGATGTCCCGTGTCTGCTCTCCGTCATCATCCGAATTATCTCCATCGGCCGGGGGAAGCGCGCGGTCCCTGTTTCTGACCGTAGTGCTCTCATTCATCAGTTTGCGCGCCAGACGGTATACATTGCCTGCGCCTGCTGCCGCCCCGATAAAGAACATCACAATGAAGATCCAGGATGTCCCGAACTTACCGTCCAGCCACCTTCCGGCCATTGAACATAAGAAGATGGGGACCAGCATATCTATGCCAAACTGAGTTATCGTTATCAGTGCTTTCATAAAAATAAAAAAACAACTATTTTATTATAACCTTTTTAAACTGCTATGTCTATGCTTGACTTCACTGTTTCATGAGCGTAACTTATATAAAAACGGTCTCCCCATTCACCCACGGAGGTAGTCTTCATGTCCATCCCGCAGTTATACCGTAAGCGCCTGATTCCATCAGAATGTATCCCGTTAAAAGACGATGTGATACTGCGCTTCGATGCGGATCTTATCGTGACTTCCTGGAATACCCTTCATCCCAAAAAAGAACTGCACCACGGAAGCAGCTGCTATTATCTGGACAAAGGCTGGAAAATAAGCCGTTTCTTACGCGAAGACGATTCGCTCATGTATATCTACTGTGATATAGTTTCTTTCGACATGAACACCGAACAAAACACCCTGACCGTCACCGATCTGCTCGCGGATGTGATCATATATCCGGACGGATTTGTCAAAGTCGTGGACTTGGATGAGCTCGCAACCGCAGTACGCGAAGGACTTATGACAGGCGAAGAATTAAACACCTGCCTGGTCAATCTCAATTCTCTTTTGTCTGAAATATATGCCGGAAAGTTAAGAGAACTTACGGCTCCGCTTGATTCTTACCGCTGAAAAGATCATGGACCGATCCGCTTAATCGGACCGCCCCCATATGAAAAAGTAATTTAATAGAAATAATGCCCGCCTATGACGTAAGTGGGCGAAACTGCCGAAGTGGGAGTCCTGAAATACAGGCAGCTCCCTATATTGTTGACGCCGCTCATCGCCGCATCGGCCGCGCGGTAGCAGCTCTCATCTGCGCTGTCCAAAGAAAGCGCGAGCGCAAGCCTGCCGCTTGATGCGGGCGTAAACTGCTTGCGCTGGTAAATCACTCCGACCATCGTATCGGGAAAAACAGAGCTTGCGATCCTGTTCATGACCACGGCGCCTACCGCAACCTGTCCGACATAAGGCTCATTGCCCGCTTCGCACCAGATCAGGTTTGCGAGAAGCTTCCTGTCGCCGTCCGCATACGATACCGACGATATATCCCTCCACTCACCGGCTGCCGCCTGGGCGGAGATCTTTTTTTCTTCCTCAAGTTTAGCTGTCAGAGCCTCTATATCTTCTTCCTGCTCCGAAAGTTTTGCTTCGTATTCCTTAAGCCTCTCCTCGGCCGCTTCGATCTCATCCGAGTATTCGCTCACTCTTTTGGAGGTCTCGTCGACCATGTCCTGAATTTCTTCATGCTGGAGACGCACGGCTTCCTTGTACTCGTCAAGCTCAGCCTTTTCATCCTCAAGCTCCATCAGCTTGACTTCATGCTCGGACTGAGTTTCTTTGAGCATGCTGCCCGTCTCAAGAAGCTTGTTGATATTGTTCTGGTTATATTCGGCGAACATCTCCATGTAGCTGCCGCGGTTTAGGTAATCGGAATAGGTCCGTCCGCCTTTTAACATGGCCAGATATACGACATCGCCGCTTTCATAGGCATATTTGATCTGGGCTTTGACCAGCTGATACTGCTCGTCGGCTTTGGCCTTTAAATTGTCGATATCAAGCGCCAGTTCCTCGATCCTGCCCCAGGTCGCATCGATCTCAGTCTGCTTGGAGTTTATGTTTTTTTCAAGAGCCTCGAGAATGTCGCCGGACTCGGTAAGTTTGTCATTTAACGCATCCAGCGAATCCTGAAGTTCACCCTGGCTGCTCGTCATCTCGTCTATGTCGCGGGATGTTTCATCAATCTTGTCCCTGGTATCCTCATATGCATCGCGGGCATCATCAAGCTGATCCTCGGTCGTGCTCTTGGCCGCATACACCCCCTGTACCCGGCACGCAAAAAAAGTACCCGATAAGATGATCGTACACAGAGCATATACACTTATGATGCGCAGTTTTCTCATATGACGATGCCTGTTATGCCGGTCTTATCCCTCGATGAGCCTCACGCGGCGCATGTGTCTTTCTTCTCCCGAAAAAGGCGTATCGAGAAATGTCCCGGTTATGGACAATGCAAGATTCAGTCCTATGATCCCCGCGCCCATTGCAAGAACATTGGCATCGTTATGAAGTCTTGTAAGCCTTGCGGATTCCGTGTCAGAGCAGAGCGCGCATCTGATGCCCGGAACCTTGTTGGCAGTCATCGATATGCCGATACCGGTCGTGCATATGACAATACCCCTGTCTGCTTCACCTGCAGCAACTGCCTCTGCGACAGCGCGTCCGTATACGGGATAATCACAGCTTGAGGTATCAAAGCATCCGTAATCCTTGTACTCAAGTCCTCTTTCGTCAAGATATTTAAGTACTTCCTGTTTGAGCGCGAATCCGCCGTGATCGCTTCCTATTGCTATCATATCTTTTCCGTCCTTTCTGATCTGAAAAAAAGAATGTTCAAACCTCTATGATCTTATGTCCTGCGGCTTTGGTGAGCCGGTTCATGATGGCGCTGCCGAGTCCCGTCTCGTCAAAGCTTTCGGAATATATCCTGTCAGCATCAAGATCGTCCATCTGCCTGAGAAGATCAAAAAGCCTGTGTGCCGCCGAAGCCTCATCACCCGATGCACCGAAACTGAGTACGGCATCCGCGCTGTATTCGTCTTTCGTTTCATCAGATGCGATCACGCCGGTCTTTAATCCCGAGGCGGAATCTTCACAGATCTTTTCATTAATATATTTTACCACATCTGAAGACGATCCTTTAACTATGGTAAGCTCTCCCTTGGGCGCATAGTGTCTGTACTTCATGCCGGGCGCCTTGGGCCTTGTATGTTCATCGGCCGAAAGAAGCGCTTCATCCATCGTAACAGTCGGGATGACTTCTTTAAGCATCTCGTATGTGATATATCCGGGACGCAGGATGACCGGATGATCGGATGTCAGATCCACGATCGTTGATTCAAGCCCGATGAGGGAATCATCACCCGCAAGTATCATATCTATGCGTCCGTCCATATCTTCTGTCACGTGCGCGGAAGTCGTGGGCGACGGCCTGCCCGATATGTTTGCGCTTGGCGCAGCTATGAATCCGCCGGAAAAAGCAATGAATAATTGCGCGATCGGATCAGACGGAAATCTGACTGCCACGGTATCAAGTCCGCCCGTAGTCCTCTCCGGTACGCGGTCCGTCTTATGAAAAATGAGCGTAAGAGGTCCCGGCCAGAACTTATCCGCAAGAAGATAAGCCTCATCCGGGATGTCCTTTGCTATAAAAGTTAAGTCTTTTATATCTGCTATATGAACTATTAGGGGGTTGTCTGAAGGTCTGCCTTTTGCGGCATAGATAAGTTCGGACGAGCCTGCATTTAATGCATCTCCTCCGAGTCCGTAGACGGTTTCGGTAGGAAAAGCCACAAGTCCGCCCGCGCGGATGATATCACCCGCACGTTTTATAACTTCTGTGTCAGGATCCTTCGGATCTATACGAGCTATGATCGTCTCAGTTGCCATTGTTTAAGTACTCGCCTATCACGTCCCATATATCGGGAGTTTCCATATCGAGTCTCCACGAAGCGACTCCCGCGATGCCGTGTGTTTCCATGACGCTTAATTTGACTTTTATGGATTCGGCATCCTCCATCCAAACCTGATGAATGGTATCTCCCGAAGTGTATTCTCCGTAATTCTGGCAGGTGGTCTCATCCCATTCAAGCGCTATGTTGTGATCTGCAACATACTGCGCCGCCGTAGCCATATCAACTGCCTGTGAGCTGACATCCGTGCCCGTTGTTTCCCATATCCTGGTATAAAAAGGAATTCCGTTTATGACTTTGGAAGCAGGTACATCCGCAAGAGTATTCTCGAGTCCCTGAGTCACATATCCGATACTTGCAACGCTTCCCGCTTCATCGGATCCCGCATAGTGCTCATCATATCCCATGATGACAACATAGTCGGCATACACGCCCTGCTCGGCGCGGTTATAGAAATTCGTATTTCCAATCGGTACATAGTTGTCAACCGAGAGGATCAGGCCTCTTCTGTGGCACTCAACGGACAGTTCACGGATAAACTCGATGAAGTCGCGTCCGCTCTCGGGAGTGAGCTGTTCGAAATCGACATTGATGCCGTCAAGTTCATATGTGCCTGCAACATTTATCAGATTGTTTATCAGATTGCGTCTGATCGTGGTCGAATGAAGTATTGAATATGTGTCTATGTCGGTTGAAACAAAATTGCTTACAAGTCCCCACACCTGTATTCCCTGTCCGTGCAGCGTCTGAACATACTCAAGTGAGCCGTAGTCGGAGAGGTTGCCGTTATTATCCGATAACCCGAACCATGTCGGCGACACAACGTTGATGCCGTGAGTCTTGGACAGATACGGGATCAGGGTATCATTGCCGGTCGGACCTGCAACGGCATGCCATGCAAGGTTAATAAGCCCGTCAAAATGCGCGCCCTCATATACGGGTTCTTCGTATACGGTAACCGGGATCATGGATTCTGTATCATAATCTTCCAGACGCTTGTTTTCAACATATCCCTTAAATCCGTCCACGGTCATTACACCCGACCACTCTTCCATGGGGTCAAGGATATAGACTTTGTCGCCCTCGGATACGTCTGTTAAGATATCGCTCTTGTTGCCGCCCCGATACCTTACCTGTGTATCCTTGGATATATATGCGATGTCTCTCGACGGCCATTCGGTGTTTACGACCATACGGCGCGGATCATCATAATATGTGTAATCATAATTGGTAAAAAGTTTTACATAGTCGCACGCAAGATACAGCTCGTCGCCGACCATCCGCGCAGGTATGTATGTGGTGGAAACGGGAGCACCGTCTTTGTCATATCCGCTTTCACCGATATGGGCGGTAGTGATCGAAAGCGGTTCTACATAGATGACAAGACCTTCAGCCTCATCAACATAGAATCTCTGGTTGTAATGAGCATATACGGTCTCCGAATCAAAATAGCACGCGCCGTCTATGTATCTGGCTTTGTAATCGCAGATCTCGTCGCCGCTTATGACAGCTATCTCATCATCCGATGTGAGTCCGTAATACTCATTTAAATCCATGCGCTCTCTTGAATAGGAAAGCCGCTCCTTTATGATGTTGCCTCCGTATATTCCTCCGATGACCAGGATCAGTAAGATCGCGACCAGAGCGGGTATCATTTTTTTCATCGATCAAAAACCTCTGCCGTATATATTAGGTACAATGCGCGCTTATATGCCCGCAAACATAAAGCCGGGGCCGGCCGCAGATAGGACCGACCGCCCCCGACTCATGAACCTCGTGTTACATTGTACCAAACAATCCGTGTATCGTCACGGTCAAGCGGCCAAAAAACGCAGGGGGCTTCCCTCAGACTTCTGAACGGCCGTACCGTGCGGCATAAAAGGTTACGGAAGAGTTCGTGATATAAATATCCGTCTAATGCTGTTTCACGGATCGATGAGCAGATGCACCGGCGTATCTTGCGGCAGCGTCATATGTGCGAATACATGAACACTGCGCGGTTCCTGTGTAAAAAGAAAATGAATGTTACTAAAAAAATGGCGTTTGGATTGATTCAGACAAGCACTGAGCTTGAATGACATCCCACAGCGTCCCGTGGGATACGGGGAAAGATATTCCCCGGCTTATGAAATAGAAAACGATACGGTAAAATTCCTTACCGTATAAAAGCTTACGATCCGCCTCCCTTCCGATACGGAATGGCCGGATGCACCTGTAATTTTATGATAAAAAGCGATGTTTTCAAAGTCAAGCAACGGTTCGTTGCTTTTTCAGGCGCCTGCAACATATAGTTACTTTTTTTGTATTGACGAAACACGTCCCAGCATATATAACATACTTATTATGAAATTAGAGAGAATGAACGAACAACAGATAAGATGCACTTTAACAAAAGAAGACTTAAACGCGAGAAGCATCAGGATCAGCGAGCTGGCTTACGGTACCGACAAAGCCAGAAGCCTGTTTAAGGACATGATGATCAAGGCTGCGGACGAGCTTGATTTTGATGCAGGCGATGATCCGCTCATGATAGAAGCGATCCCGATCAACTCAGAGTGCATAGTCCTGACGGTCACCAAAGTTGAAGATCCCGAAGAGCTTGATACGAGATTCGCAAGATTCGCTCCCGACCTTATCGATGACAAATACGACGACGATGAAGCCGAAACGGATGCGGATATGCTCTGGGGCAAGAACATCGATCCCGACATACTTCCCACACTCGATGAGATCAAGGATATCACGCGTGTATATTCTTTTTCGTCAATGGGAGATCTTATATCGCTGTCAGGCATCATAGCTTCCGAGTTTACCGGAAACAGCAGTATATATAAGAGCGAAAAGAGCGGACGCTATTATCTTTTGCTTGAGCAGGCAGACATGGATCCGATATCTTTCGGACGGATCTTAAACATAGCTTCCGAATACGGCATATGCGAAAAGAACATGCCGTCAGCTCATGCTTATCTGAAAGAGCATTGCGAGCTTATCTTAGGCAGTGACGGAATAAAGCAGCTCGCAGGAATTTAAAAAAATAAATCAAAACAAATAAAAGGACACCCTTTCGGGTGTCCGATTTTTTTATGCCCAGGTTTCTTTCTTTTCTTCAAGATATTCCATCAGCTCACCGATATCGATCCCGTGAACCATGGCTGCTTCCTCAAGAGTCTCACCCTGAGAAGCAGGACAGCCTAAGCAGTGCATTCCGACATTCATCAGAAGCGGTGCCACATTGGGCGCACATGATAAGATCTCTCCTATCGTCATATCCTTGGTTATCTCAGCCATCTTTTATCTCCTTATTTATAAGAGTTCCAAACCAAACTAACTATAACTTGATTGTGCAATTTATGCAAGAGTGCTTCATCACGATGATGGCTGTATGAAATATATTCACGGAGTGTACCTGAATGTACTATAAAAAGTGCATAAACTTAAGGGGATTGTTCTTGATTGTTTTATGCACGTCAAATATAATAATGATTACCGCAATTGGTCAATTCTCCTTTTGTTGTGGGAGATTCAAAAATTATTATTAATAGGAGGCATTTACATGAGACCAGAATGGAATGAATTCGTAGGCGGCAAGTGGGATCACGAGATCAATGTACGTGATTTCATTCAGAAGAACTACACTCCTTATGACGGAGATGAGTCCTTCCTTGCAGACCCCACACAGAACACCAAAGATCTGTGGGCACAGGTTCTTGATCTGCAGAAGCAGGAGCGTGAGGCAGGCGGAGTTCTCGATATGGATATCAAGGTTG
>JAEEGL016626628.1_pt1 | contig 13169 bp, 22 predicted proteins | sample 9134231 | NCBI WGS metagenome assembly JAEEGL01 (sample SAMN16246548, study PRJNA631951) | gut metagenome | biome: gut microbiome; feature: rumen; material: fiber-attached | host: Bos | place: Iran: Karaj | collected 2018-10
GAAGAATTAAAAATAGAGGTATAAAAATGGATAAAAAAGAATTATTTGAACTTTCGGATAATGTCCTTCACATGAGACATAAAATCAATGACATAGATTCCTTAATTGAATCTAAAAGTAAAGCTATAGAAATCTCTAAGAAAATTATGGAAAGTCCTATAGACGCAAGGTTAGAGGTGAACGGGGATAATGGCCACGTAAGTACCTTTATTGAAAAAGAAGTTTTTGTAAAGGAAGTTGTAGAATTTACTTTACAGATGTTAGAGAAAGAGGTTATAGATTTACAAAATCAAAGGGCCGAATTAGATCAAAAATTAGTCCGTATGGCGGAGAGTATAAATGGAAATGGCTGATGACGATTTGGATTTAGATTGGGGTAACCTTCCTGATTACGAACAGGAAAATAGAGACTTCTTTAACAGCGAGTTGCCAAGAGAAGTTCGTTTGAATCCAAATGAACATGACATGGTTGTAAGAAAGTCTTGGGCAGAATACGCAAAAGACATAAACCGAATGAGAGCCCAACTTCGTTATATGAAAAAGTCTGTTATGTATCGTGGCGGTGGTTGGGGTTGTAATGTAGAAGAAAACCGAAGAGACATTGCTGAGCAAGAAAAGGAAATCAAAAGACTTTGTAAGTTGAGAGATTGTGCAAAGGCCATGGAAAAAGCAGGCGGACTTAAGATGGGAGAAATGGATAAGAAAAGATGATTAAATGGAGATTTCTTTTTACATTAAAAGGTCCACATGCCTCCTCTCCTGACAAAGAACCTGTTTGTAGTTTTTTGGAAAAATACTCGGAACTTAAATGGATTTCTTGGTGTGATGAACATTTTGCTGATTGCTATTTTGAATTGGAAGGGTATGACGAAAAAGGTGCATGGGAACATTTTAAGTCTTTACCTTGGGTTTCTGAAATAGTTAAAGAGGATGTTTTGCAAAAAATCGAAGTGGTGCCAATCCTTTGCAGAGTTACAGTTTTTCCTAAGGAGAAAAAGTAATGAGAGACGCAGGAGAATTTCAAATAGAATATTGTTTGAGAAAAATGTTTTTTGAAAATTCGGAAAAAAGTGGCAACATGGGCCCTACATTTGCTGAATGCAATTTCGATCTATCAAAAGATTCTGTATTAAAAGTAGGTATCAAAACAACTGTATTCTCAAATTGGAATTATTTGACCATTGACCTAAAACCTTTTAGAAATAATTATTTGGAATCCAAATTGAAGGATTCCTATAGAGGTGAAGAAAACAGTGGACTAGATTGGTTTGAAAATATGAAGGATTAAAAAGGAGTAATAAGTATGGGATACAAATACGAAAGAGACGTTATTGTAACAGAGTACAATCTTATGGGAGAAGACAACTTTCTCAAATTCATTAGACTTGAGCACGATGGGGATTATTCCCTAAAGCATCAAATGGATCTTTCAAAAGGTAAAACCTATCTTTGGCAGGGAAAGCTTCCTGAAGAAATCAGACAAAAGTTTATTGACAAATTAAACGAGGAACCTCATAGCCCTACAATGATTCCTAAAAACCGCATTTGGAGAATAAAGATTGATGGTTATGAATTGAAGGATGTATCAACACCAAACAAAGTGTTCCCTGATTGTTATGAATTTGATCCTTCAAAAATCTTTTTTGAGGAAACAGAGTATCCTGCAAAGATCTGCAAACATTGCGGTAACATCTATATGCCAGATTACGACTTTATCGAAGATGAAGTTATGTGTGAGCACCTAAATTCAATATTTGGTGGCACTTACGAGTATCCGGCAGAGTGGCCTGATTATTGTCCAAAATGTTTGGAAGAACTCTATGAATTAGACATTGCTAGGGACACATACGGTTACTTCAGATCAAAAGATGTAATTCAGGAAGAAAGTAAAAAAGAGTAAACATTATTTGAAAAACAGCCCTCTGAAAAATCCTATATTATAGACATGAATAGTGATATAATTTATGGTATTATTCCAGGAGGAATTTTACTTTTAATTTTTATTATATGTATGATCGTCTCATTCTTTCCAAGAAAAAAGAAACCTAAGTTTTGGGTTGAAATGAATGAGAATGGGGACATAATGTTTTAAAAAGGAGTTACAAAAATGGGAGCAATAAGCAATGCATTAAGGGCTGCAATTGATGCGATTGACGAGTTAGGTGAGAAGGATAGTTTCTTTAATGATGGGTATCATTTTAAGTCTGACCCAAATACAAGATCCGTTGATGATATTACAATCAAGGCAGATGGGGATGAATTTGTTTTAGCTTTTATCTGGAAAAACCTTCCAGGCTATCAACCAAGTTGTCCGAATTTTGGACGTGCACTTAAGAATGCTGGAATGGCCTGCCGTAATGTTTCAGATCTTAAAAAAGTCATAGGTGATTTGCTTGGGCATACTCCGGTAACTCCTGAGTCCACACAGGCAATTGAAAATGCAAAAAAGTTTTTGGAGAATCTATGAGTGAAGGTATAATATTCTGGGGGCTTTTGGTAATTGCATATGTAATTGGGATGATAGTATCCATGTTAGGATCTGATAGCGTCATAAATGATCTTTACGATCCTTCTCATAAGGATACCGTCAAGAAAACAAACAAATATTTGAAGAAAAAGAAAACATATGGGATCTGAGATTTTAAATGAAAAGAATGAGAATACAGTAAAACGCATTCATCTTTTGGTAACGGATTTGTGCTCCCGTAATTGTCCGAATTGTTGCAATAAATGTTATTCTCTGAATGACATTCCTGTAGTCACTGAGGATGAGCTAAGCAAGGCAGAATGGTTGTTTTTAACAGGAGGAGAACCTTTTGAATTTACAAACCCTTCTGCAATTGCAATTGCTTATAAAAAGAAATACCCAAATATCAAAAATGTAATTGTTTATGGAAATACTGCTGAATTCTATAAATATCTTACCGAAAATAATGGTGGCACTTCTGGTATTGATGGTGTAAGTCTTTCAGTTAAGGATACGAGAGATGAAATGGCCTGGTGGAAGATTTTTGACATGATTTACGATTCAGATTGTGTTTCAAGGTTTAATAATCTTAAACATAATGTTATTTACAACTTTACAAGAAGGATACTTGATAGTCGTAGTGATTGGCCAGTTGTAGAAAGAACATGGGTTGATTATAAGGATTGGAAACCAAACCCAGATTCCATTTTTAGAAGAGCATTTTAGGAGTAGCCTATGAGTCAGAGTGCAAAGTTTCAGGAAGAGATTTGTAATCAGTGGTTGGAATGTGAAAACGACGAAATTGATTATCACAGAAAGCAGTTTGGAGATAACCCCACTTCTTTCAAAACTTTTGCATGGGGCTATACAAGAGCATATCAAAATGCTATAAAGAAGATCAAAGATTTGCTTTCTGAAAATCGTTTACTTTATTTGGAAGATAGTGTTGGTGAATTCGTAGACGAAATGGAATACGAATTTAATAAGAGGTTGAAAGAAACAGGAGTCATGGATGATTAAAGAAGAGTTAAGAAAAGAAATAGAAAAGGAAGCAAAGAGAAGAACGCAGGGATTCAGAAATCAAGAAAATTGCATACAGTCCTACATTATGGGTGCTACAGACTTTGCTGAAAAAGAAACTAGCAACCCAGAAATGAATCTTAATCTTTTTCTTTTGGAGGATAAAAAAGGTGTAGTTTATGGTTATCTTGAGGTAGATAAAGATTTCGATATAATGAAGTTGAAGGACATGACCTTTACTGAGGCTATCAAATATCTTTTTGAAAACAAAATTGCATTTAGAAACAGAACCGGATATCCCCCAACACTCCATTTTAAGGAGTCCTAACTTTTAAAAAATTATTCCTAGGGCTTTCGGGTCTTAGGATTTTTTTTGGACAAAACCATTTCAATAGACCCTATATTATAAACGTTGAGGTACTTATGGCTGTAAAAACATTTACGAAAAACAATCGTCAATTCAAAGGAATCTGTTTTACAGACAAGTCCGTTTTGGAGGAAATGGAATATGAGTTTGCAGACTTTTTTGTGGATGACATAAAAATAGTACGACAGTTAAACTTTGGCAAGATTGCTCTTTCTCTTTTTGACAAGGCAATCCTATCTTTCGATCGGGTGCACAATAAATTTCAAACACTTTCTGATATGGAGGAAATGTCAGAAGTAATTGTAGTCCAGATGGGAACGTCATATGACAATCATGATGGAACTTGGGATAAAGATTACGAGGGTACATTGTATGTTTTCCATAATGATTGGTTGATGTGTGATGGAAGAAAATTATTTGTAGCAGATGAAAAATATATAAAAGAATTTATTGAATTGAAAAAGGTGGACATTAATGCTTAAACTTTTTAGGATATCTTTAACAAACGTGGATTACGATGATTACGACGGTGCAATTGTTGCGGCTGAATCCCTATCTCAGGCAAAAGACTTAGCCGAATATGGAAATGACATTTGGGATAGTGAAACTCATTCCTATATTGTGGGTCAAAGATTCAAAAGGGAAGCCAATTTTGCAAGACGTGAAAGGCAAAAATATACAGTCGAAGAAATTGGAACAACTACAAAATACAAAGAACCTACAATTATTTTAAGCTCTTTCAATGCGGGGTAAAAAATGGCAACTTATAAATTAAACTTTAATCAGAGACAGTGCGGAGACTTGGGGAAATGGTACGAAGTTGGCTCCTGTTGTTGGATTATTGATACACTTCCTTCAAGAGAAAAACTTTTGTTAAATGGGTGGTGTAAAGACGCAATCAGCAGCATCCAGTTTATTTTGAAATATTATGATGAACGTAAAAAGAAAAATGTGGAGCTTACTTCAAAAGTTTACAACATGATTGAGCATTTCCAGGAGACCAGTTCCTCTCCGAATTGGGGTAAATTCGATAAAGAGTTTGACAAAATGGTTATGAAATGTCTCAAAGCTACAAACAATAATCCAAAAGATAATCTTAACAATTTGAGGAGTCTTTTGTGGAATACAATGAGTAATAGTTTGATTGCAGAAGTGGAGAAAAAGGAAAAGGAAATGGAAAAAGGTGACAATGGATTTTTTGAAAGAAAAAACTTCACTGTAGAAATTTATTACCCTCTGGGCCAGCATAACTGTAAGGATACTTACAGAAGCCCTACTTACAGAAGCTTAATTATGAATCTAGAAGGTAAACTCAATTTTGGAACTGATGAATATAAACTTCACGTTCAGTACAATATAAATCCGGAGCACAATTGGCCACTTTACGAAGGTCTTTTTGTAAGTCTTTGCGATGTTGATGCAATTGATTGGTATTTGGAAGGACCAGGAAAAAGTAAAATTGACAACGATAGGTTTTTTGCTTCAAAAGGTAAAACTGCCTTCTCTTTGAAATATGAATTGCAGAAGATTATTGGAGAAAAATATTGGATCCGTTCACAGCAAAAAGAAGATTGGGCAGCAGATATTATTTCAAAGTTAAATGGGCTTGCAATTGATGAATTCTACAATTGGCAGAAAAAAGAAAAATACAGATTAAATCCAGAAAAGAAAACTTACCTGTCTGTGGAAATTACAGATGTTACTAATGGAACAGAATGTTGCAAAGTTGACATGGAAGTTAAGTTTGCTGATAATTCAAAGGCTACAATTATTTTTGTATTTAAGGCAACTCAGAAAGGAAGGTTGGATCCAGGATCAAATTTCCGGGACATTTTTGATAAAGTAACTGTTTTGAGCCCTGATTTGGGAATTGACGAGGAAGTAATGACCCTTGAAACATTTAATGAGGATTTTGAGGATATTTTCAAGATGTTTGAAAATGTAGGTCAGTTTCATATAACCTTGAATACATTCTTTACTACAATTGCTCACAAGTGGCAAATGGATTCTGGGGTTAGCGAATTTGATCCATTGAGTGACCATTGCAAACGACACAGCAAACTGGTAAAAGAGGTCATGGAAAAAGATAAAGAAAATTCTCTAAAATGGATTCATTTTAATTATGCATTTAATGAGCCTTTTATGACTTTTGATTCTACAATTTGGGGAACCGCAATCGTTAGAGTTGATTTCCTAAAAGAAAAGGTCGAGGATGCAGCAAAGTATTGGTTTGATTTTAAACTTAAAAATCCTAATACAAATGAATCAAAGGATCAATTTGGTGAATACCTTTTGGATTTCATTTATGGAACTTTGACATACAAGTGTTCAATTCCCTCAAATCCAAATCTGATTGATTGTAAAATTGAGGAAATGGGAAGAGGGGATTTCAGAATCGAAGTTGGAAAACGTTTCTGCAAAATGTCCCAGCACGGTATTTTGGAAAGCCTAAAGGGTGAATTGGTCAAAATGTTTTGGAGTGATGATCACAGACTTCCAAATGATACAAGAAAGGTTTTGAATGAGTTAGGGGCCACAAATGAGCAGAAAGCAAAAGTAGCTAACGAATTTGAAATAGTACGCAAAATAAACCCTTTTTATAAGGAACCTATAGCGGAAGATGATTTTGCAAAGTTTGTTGAGAGTTGCGAAATTGATCTTGCAGCAGGGAATTTTCATTTAATTGATTTTAGAGTTCAAAGATTCTATCATCAAGGGGATTTGCACGAATGGCCAAATGCATATCAGATTACTTTTAAGAGATACATTCCAGAATCCGATTTCGAATACTTTATTGTTAACATCCGTTTAGCCATGAAGAATTCCAGGGTTGTAGATAGTTACAATATTAATGTAACTGATCATTTTAAGGCTCTAGGGGGAGAAATAAAATGTAAACAGTTTACAAATAATACTTACAAATGTGGTGAGGAAGAGAATGCATTTGTAAAAGAAGCTGTTCATTTTATGGGAACAGAAATTGATGCAAAGGCCCTTAAAAAGAAAATTCTAAACGAAATCCATAAAAAGTATCATAGAAATATTATTTGGGAGTGCTAAAATGGGAACACCTGAACTTTATCATTTGGAAGAAAAAGTTTTTAACAAAGGAACTTCTTCATATTATTATACAACTTACGAAATAATGCTCACCCTTTTGGATAGAGACTCACACTATCAGCTTTGGAAAAAGTGTTACGGAGGTCTGGAAGAATCCTTAGCCCTTCTTACCAGAGTTGGGGTCAAGGTATATGTTTACGATGGAAGTAAAAAACAGGAATATACAATTAGAAACTTTTACGAGGCAGATAGTTATAAAAATTATATAGAGGCAGCAAAGGATCTTAATGCAATTCGTGTTGAAGGGGATAGATTAGAGACGAAACGCTGTCTTAGAAAAAAGAGCCCTCTTCGCTCTCTATATGCTGGTGATTTAGGAGAAAAAATTTACAATGACATTCTGGACTTTATCAGGGACAGAATAAACGATGCATTCAAAGTTGATTTTGAAATTACAGAATCGAAATATGATGAAGTTCAACATATTGAATGGATTACTGCGAAGTTTAAGGATTACATTCTTACTGTAGACTTTCATTTTAAGTCAGCAGATATTGATTTAGACGGTCAATATTTAGGAAACAAAATTGAGAATGTTGGATTTAAATGCTACAAAGGATCATACAAGGATTGTATAAAAGGTTTCAGAATTTCAAATACTTTAAAATATAACTACAGGGAGTCCCTTGAGGTCCTGAAAGAGTATCTTAAGGAAATAACTTATCTTTCAGATGAGGTAGTTGGTACTAAACTTATTGCTACATTGAATCAGAAAGTTTACGATGACACCCAGGCATATTTGAAAGAGCACTCTCATTTGACAAAATATATGTATAAGGATTGGTCAAAGAATATTAATGGAAGAGGAAGTGGCACAAAAGTTGAAATTATTGCAAATTGGAAAACAAGCAAATTGGATTCTTTGATTAAGGACTATGATGAATTCTTTAACAAAAAGGTATCCTTGGGAGATTACCTTAGGGCTAGAGGATTGGTAAGTGAGCTTTCTGTATGCGTTGAAGAGGATAATTTGCCAATAGTAAATCTTTTGATCAAGAATGACGATGATCCTCAAATGCTCAAAGTTTTGGATTCCATTCAGGTTACAAAACCCTTTTATAAAACTTTCAAATCAAATCTGTCCACATACCTTAGTAACACTTTTGCAGATAGAGTTATTAAACTTCCTTCTAAGATTTCAGAAGTGTTGGATGATTTGAAGGCAACACCTTATCAGAAAAAAGTTATTGCTGATGCAATTGAAAAGGTTGAATGTCCTTACAAAAAGGATGATGAGGATGATTACTTTCCAACAAGTTCTGATCCTTGTGAAGATTTTGGACCTGGTGGATGGAGCCCAGTTGATTTAATCTATAATTTATAGAGGTTTTTATTATGATAAAAGAGATTGATGAGAATGCAGTTAAGCAGGAATTAAAAGAAACCAAAAAGAGAATTAATGAAATTGAAAAGAAGGAGTTAAAAGACCTTCGGAAAAAGGTCGTCTCAATGGAATTCTTACTTTCAGAATCTATCCGTTGCCCAAAGTGCAAAAAACTTTTTAAGGAAGTTTATGTTGAAAGGGAATTTATGTCTACAAACTATTCTATGGGTGGATACTTTGGAGACGAGGTGCACAGTTGCAATGGAATGTATGCTGAACTTGTATGTCCTTCTTGCGATAATCACTGGAATAAACATTTGCGTACTTGGTTCGGAAATGAAAGTTCAAATTGTGATATGAAACACAAGGAATCCCTAAAATGTAAATATGCGCCTAAAAAAGTAAAAATAAATTCAAAAGATGAAATTATTTTTCCTAAAAAAGGGAATTATATTACTAGACTTGGTTCTGCGTTTTAACTAATTTGATTTAAGGAGATAACTATGGATAACCTCATAGAGGCAAATGAAAAATTAATAAATACAGTAAAAAGCCTTATTGCAAAAATAAAGGATTTGAGAAATGAAAATGAGAATCTGAGAATGCAATTAAATAGTTCTCAGTCAGCCATGATTCTCACAGATGAACAAAAAACAGAAATAGAAAAACTTTTGGTTGAAACAAAAGAAGTATTGGAGAACCCATTGGTAGGTCAGGCTGTTTAAAACAATAACAAAATCCTTCAGCAAATTGGATTAAAGCCCAAAAAAGCTGTCCTTGTTGACTTTGTAGTTGTTATATTTTTGTTCCACATCATATTTGTTTTTGCAGTAGTTATGAATGTAGGTACAAATCATTTGGGCTGCTACAAAGCCACACATTAAAATAATACCTAAAAGCAATCCGTTTGCAAATTCCCTTCTAGTTGTAAAAACTAGTAGCATTGATATTACACCTAAAAAATAGGAAATGAAACACTGAAAACACATTTTTTAACCTCTAACAAATTTAGTTTCTATAATTTGTTACACAAGAAAAAATCCAAAAAAAAGTAAAAAACACGTTGTACTTTTTACAAATTGTCTATAATTTTAATAAATAAATTAAAAGGAGTTTTAATCTATGGATTCTAAATTTTTGATTGATATTGAAAAAATATCAGAATTGAATGGTCAAAAAGCAGAAGCATTTTTTAATTATTTGAAAAATATTTCTAAGAATAAGACCCAGGTTATTTTGAAGGGAACAAAGGAAAATGGTGACTGGGTATGTGATGTTTATGAATGTTCTATTCCTACATCAAAATTCTTTGGAATTAGACTCCCTGCTGTAAATGATACAAATGCAGAGGGTGCAAAGTTGCTTGTGTCTTTGTCTACAAAGGTTCTTCCTTTTGTATTGGAAAATAATACAACTTTCATTTTTGGAGAAGATAAGGTAACTATCAAGAAGGGTTCTTTGAAGATGCAGGAATCTTATGAAACATCCCCTTCTGAAATCGAAAATCTTTTGTCTCAGTACGAAGCAGCCCACAATTCATCAGTGGATGGTGCAATTAAGTTTGAATTGAAAAAGGATTCAAACATTCTTCATTATCTCCAGAATATTTCAAATCTGGAAGCCACATTCTATGTAGGAAGAAATGCTCTTACATACAGAGAAGATTCTTTCTTCTTTAGAACACCTGTTGAAGAAAATCCTGTTGGTGCAGATGAGATTTTCATTAATGCATATTTGGCAATGAAGATTCAGAATGTTTTGTCTTACTGTGATTCAATGGAATTATATCTTACAGACAGCCATACAAACATTCAGGGATTCTTGAATGGTGAAAAGATCGTACAGAATATCTCAGCAAGATTTGAGGAAGTTGATTCTAACCCAACAGATGAAGATCTTGCAGGTATTTCTCCTGTGGATGGTCCTGAGCTTAATAAAATTGAATTGAGTGCAAATTCATTCTTTGAATGCTTTAGTGAATATTCAAGAAGTATCCAGAACTTTATGGATTTCAAAAAGAGTACGTTTAAGCTTTGCAAAAACGGTGCAGGTCTTTCTGTAGGTCTAAACAATGATGGTTCAAATAAGTTGGCCACATTTAACATTGGAGAAGTTGCTCAGGAAGAACCTGATCCTTCAATGTTCTCTAACTGGTTCGTATCCATTCCTCTTTCTACATTGAAAAACATTGTAGAAGATAACCAGACAATTTCATTTGAATTTGACTCAGGTGAGGATACAGCAGTTTTGATTAAATCAGGTGAAAAGGTTTGTCTCTCCGGCAAACTTTTTGATTAAAACTCTAAATTAATCACGAAAATCCTCTTTTCTATATTTTCTCTATAGAGGAGAGATTTTCGTGATTTTAGATATAAAAAGGTATACTCAAGAAGAGTATGATAAGTTTAAAAGTGATAATTTTTATTACAAGGACAACCCACCTGAAATAGAAGTAGAGTTACAGGAATTACAAAGAAGACTTCTAGTAGATCAAGACCTAGACGTATTACCAGAATTCAAAGATAAATTAAAAGTTTATTTAAAGTCCCATCTTTTAGCAAGACTCAAAGGCACATCAGATTATATTGACCCTCTCGAAGTAGAAACCATGTCAGAGGAAGCGGCTGCCAACTTCCTAAAAAGATATTTTAGAAATTCAAACCCAATTGTAGGTGCATCTTTCTCAGGTATTGGCCATTTTAAGGTAACAGAAGTATTATCTGAATTCTTCAAAGGAAGAGGAGTATCCTCAGTAGTTTCTTTGGATGATGTATATGTAGGAAAAGATGGAGATGAAAATTTAACAAAGGAAACTTTACTTTCATATAAGGAATATCTAAAAGAAAAAGCTGATGAGGATGGAGACTATAACCAAGAGGAGATTTTCCTTTCTAATTTGGAAAGAGAATGTGCCTTGTTAAGACAGGTAGAAGAAGTAAAAAATGCTGATCTGTTATTCCTAGAATTTTTAATTTATATTTGTATTTTGCAGGGTGAAAGAAAAGACAAAAAATTAACGGTTGTATTAAACATTGCGGAGAAGATTTTGAATAAAGGAAAAACAGATCCTTTTGAATTAAACTCCTTGATGGAAAGTGCTTTTCTAGATATTAAGTTTTAACTAACTAAATAAAATAAAAAGAGGCAAAATATGAAACTATACGCAAATAAAAAACCTTTGAAAGAAAACAGACAGGGTTGTTTTAATACAGCACTTAGATCAAAAGTTTTGAAGTTTTTGAAGGATGCTAAAAGAAGTGATATATCAATTCAAAAACTTTCAAATGTGGCAGTCAATTGGGTAGCAGATGCAGGAAAAACAGATCTCGAATTTGAATTTACATGTGATGCTGAATCCTATGACATTGTTGCAAAGGATGGTAAGGGTGAGAAGGTAGAAAGTTGGGCTCCAGAAGAATCAGTTGCAGAATTGACAGACGATTTGAATGATACTCTTACATTTATTGATGAGTTTAAGGCAGCCTTGGGATCTTCAACCCCTAGTACTCCTGCAGCAGAAGAGTAATTTTTACAAATAAATTTTCAAAAAACCTCCTGAAAAAGGAGGTTATTTTTTGCTCCTTTGAATCAAAAATCACCTATATTATATACAAGAGGTACAGATAAATGATCCATTTTAATAAAATAGCAGACAATATTAAAAGCAGAGGGGAACTTGCTCCCTGGGCCGAAGTATATAACAACCACATTGATGAAATGAACGATGACAGGACAGGGGTTGGTTGTTGGTACAATACAATCAATTACAATGCTGATATGGTAAACCATAAACCATATATCAGACAATCTTTCATTTGGGACGAAAAAACAGGTAATGTTTGGGAGATCTACAGTGACCAGGGATCAGTTGCCTATGGTACAGAAGAAGCAAACAAACTTAACCAGTACGCTCTCAAACAGTGGAAAAGATTGGTAAAGAAAAATTCAGGATCTGATTTTTAAGGGGTACGAAATGAACGAAAAGCTTTTGAAGAAAATTGAAAAACTTTTGGCCCTCAGTAATTCAAACTATGAGGGGGAAGCAGATACAGCCTTAAAAATGGCATACGATTTGATGAACCAGAATGATATTTCAATGGAGGATATCAAAGTTCATTCAAAGGATGAAACACTCGGAAAGTTAGGCAGTGGGGTCCTTGATGAGGAAGATAAACAGTATCGAAAGTGGGAAGTTTCCCTTTTGAATGCAATTGCAAAAATGTTTGATTGTCAGGTACTTCGGACTTGCTATAACAATTACTTTTACAGAAAAAGCTCTCTTTCAATTATTGGAAGGGAAAGCAACCGCATTACAACAAAATTGATGTATGGTTGGATCCACGACAAAACTATGAAGGAAGCTAAAAGTTTAGGTGGTAGTCTTTCTACACGCAGGGCCTATTGCGTTGGAGTAAGTAATTCAATTTCAAGAAAAGTAGATCTTTTGAAAGCAGAAGCTCCAAAAACAGATAAGGGGGGTTTAGTTCCTGTTGATGAAGTAACAAATTGGATCAAAACAGAATTAGGAAATGTCAACAGACTTGATTGGAGTGCAGGAAGTATAGAGGACGACATTGCCTATGCAAGAGGGGTTGTGGCCGGAGAAGAAACCTCCCTTAACAAACAATTTAACTTAAATGGAATTGAATATAAAGGAGCATAAAAAATGGCATTTTACAAAGCAACAAGCAAGATTAATTTTATAATAAAATCAATTACAGACTTTTTGGAAAAAGTTCCCATGAAAGAGTGGGACAATGAAAATAAAGTTTACCACGAGTGGAATTTTCTTCATACAGAAATCGAAGAAAATTACGATAACTCAGATGGTAAAATATTCTGGGTTGATTCTCACAAAACTCGTATTTATA
>JAEEGL017126168.1_pt1 | contig 13169 bp, 12 predicted proteins | sample 9134231 | NCBI WGS metagenome assembly JAEEGL01 (sample SAMN16246548, study PRJNA631951) | gut metagenome | biome: gut microbiome; feature: rumen; material: fiber-attached | host: Bos | place: Iran: Karaj | collected 2018-10
GACACGTGCCGCAACTGCAAGAGTTGCCTGAAACTCGGCTGCCCTGCCCTTGAGACGCCAGACACCAAGGCAAAGCCAACCATCAATCCACAACTCTGCACAGGCTGTGGAATGTGCGCTGAGGTCTGTCCATTCCACGCCATCGCACAGGCATGAACTACAAAGAGTGCATGGTCATAGGCCATGCACACTAGACTGCATTGGCGCACTAATCAAAAAACACCAATATGACAAAGCCCGAAAACACACAGCAGCCTCCCTCGCCAACCACTCTACGATTAGCGATATTTTCTGCTGTGCTGGGCATATTGTCATTCTTTTTCATTCCGTTTTGCGGACTGACCGCGTTGATTCTCGGCATTAAGGCTTTGAAGAGAATCAACGCTTCTAACGGACGGCTTCTCGGCAAGGGAGAGGCTAAAACGGGAATCGCACTTGGCGTCTGGGCATTTGTTCGCATACCGTTAATTGTTGGACTTTTTCTTCCCCCTTATATTGAGGCGCGCCACAAGGCGCAGGAGATATATTGCTGTGAACGACTTAAGAAGATTGCCATTGTATTCAATATGTATGCCGATGAACATGACGGCTACCTTCCAACTCTTGATTCCGAAGACTTCAAGGCACTGTTGTCAAAAGTCTTTGTTGATCCAAATTTGCAATTTGAATGTCCGCGCAGCAGGAAAAAGTACCGCATATTCGTCAATGGCCAAGAACTTTCCAAAATCAATGACCCTAAAAACACCATCTTTGCCGTCTGTGACAATGCCCACCGATATGACAGAATAATGGTCGCATTCGCTGATAATCATTGCGAAATGCTCCTCCCTGAATCGCATGGCGGCGATGGCTGGGCCGAGGCAGTCAAAAAGGCAATACAGGAATGTCCAGCAGGCGAATTGCCTGTATTGGAAAAATCCCTTTCCGAATGATATCTAACTCACTGGTGTACCGACGTCTTCCGTCTTTCGTGTGTTGTGACGGCAAGACCAAGTACCATGATTTCCACGAAGACTATTTTACCATTATTGAGGAAAGAATATCCAAAAGTTGGATGCGATTATCTTCTAAACTTTGACCGTCAATAATTCCAAGTTGGTACGTTGACCAATTTCTGCCGTCTCGCCATAGACGTCTGAAGCAAATGAAATTTCCTGTAGAGAAGGAATCATTGCTGTACCAAACCCAAAGGAGCATTGTCGATTGATACATTACCGCGCTAATTTCAGTAACACAGAATTCCTCTTCGCCAATCGTGACTATATGTGAACGCTCTGACTTTATTGTCCAACCAGAACTCCTGAGACAATGCGATGCAGGATGTATCTCATGTATGCTATCGCCGCAGTTAACAGCCAACAGGGAAAAATCAGCGGTGTTACCAGAATATTTGTAATGGTGCGCATCACTGCGATTAAAGAAACGTCTAAACCCTTTGTCTTGATCCATCTCTATTCCCATATAACTCCCTATCACAGGCTGGAATGCCAACTTGCAAGGAGGATAGGTTTTTGTTAAATTGCCAAGCATCAACATCACCACTACCGCAACGGACATTGATAAAATAAATATGACTATGCCTATTCTTGGCAACCAAGCATATCGCAATATAAGCATCTCAGCAAGCAGAAGAATGAACATAACCAGAAGTTTAAGCTGGAATGCGGTTAAATTCGACACTCCTAAATACACACAGATCAAATAAGTACTGCTCACGACAGCAAGAAGCAGTATCATAAACGAAGGCAAAAGGTTGAAGGCAAGCCTTATTCCGCGTGACATCCATATATGTACCCACCAGAACATAATGGAGCATATAATGGCACCAGCATTTAGACTTATTATCTTACAAAAAATAAATCCACACAACAACGAGAGGTCAGCTAGGAGTATTCGCTTTTGGAAGACTGGCTCTGAATGCCCCGTAAAGATAAGGGCAAAAAAAGCTGAAACAACGAAGCAAGATGCAAACACATAATCCCGTTGATCCATAGGGGAAGTACGCCATGCATTACAAATATATGGTATGCACAACCCTAACGGAATACAACCAAGAATTGCAAAAATATAGAGAAGATATTTCTTTTCTTTCAACATATCTTCCCCTTCGTCGGATCGGTGGCATAAGCAAGCAATAGGCCAACAAGCCACATAAGCAATACAGCCACGAGCACTTGGAAATAACCTAAGCCTTCGTGCCAGCCAGAGTACAGCACCGACTCACCAACTGGCCAATGATATAGCATTACAACCAACACCAGCCGAATTGCGTTCGCGAATATGACAGCGGGAATGCAAAATAAGTAATGACCCATGCGCCATATCAAACGCCTTTGCTGACGCTTGGCAAGAATGTAGCCAAGAAGCAATAGCGCCTCAAACTGCTGTATTCCGCTGCAGGCATCTGTCACCGCCAAATCTACGTTTTCAAGCCTAATCACCGTCAATGCGTTAGACACATTGAATCCACACAGTCTTAGGAAAAATCCAGAAATTACAGTTGCGATTATACGAAAAGGGTGGCTCACAGCAAGCATAATCTCATTGTGCAGAGGCAGGAACACGCAAAACAGGAAGAGAGGTATCATCACAAGGACGGTCACACGGTGCCCTGATGAAAAACGCAACGGGGATACCAAAAGAAGCCAAAGACAAAAGCACTGCCGCCAAGTGGCGTCAATATTCACTGGCGCCAGCGCCAGCAGGAAGAAGAGTATGAGAATGATGTATGCGCCAACCGAGTCTTGAACGCCACGCGGTCCTGTCGGACGAAGGTATATTTTATGGCATACATCGTATGAAATCAATATCCCAAGAAAGAGCAGTGTCGCTGGAGCCTCCCAATCGTTGGACACAAAATCGCTCCAAGTCATATACAATGTAAATGAAAAGGCGATGGCAAGTGCAATGTAAGTTGAAACGCTGTATTTCAACCTTGCCAAAACTGGCATCGCGGTATTCATTCAGCCTCCGCCTTTTTTTGCTGCTCGATCATACCGTCTGCTTTGGCCAAATATTCAGTCGCTATCTTGTTGTCCTTGTCATATTTAATCAGCTCGGAGCAGAAGTGCTTTGCGACTAAATACCGACGTGCATCAAATTCAGAGACTATATTCTTCTCCATTGCCCAAATCCAGATTTTGCGCAAGTCCTCATCACCATTTTTCTCCCATGATGCGGGGGCAGAGTTGTCTAGCGCCTTCTGCCAATTGCCTTCCAAACGAAAGCACATTGCAAGAAGCCTCTTGAGTGCCGCCGAACCTGGCGCAAGTGTCAAAGCCTGTTCCACAGCCGCCTTTGCCTTAGCAGCATCGCCCATATTCACATAAATAGCGGCCAAAGTCCCTAAAACATTTATGTATCCCGAATAATCGTGATTTATCTTTGTAAGTTTCTCAATTGCCTGCGATTGCCGTCCATTTGAGTTAAGTTCACTACCAGCAAAAAACAGCAATCTGTCATCTGTAGTGTCAATGCTCTCAATCATATCAAGCGCCTTGTCTTTGGTACCGTCCAGCAATTGAATAGCTGCATTGCAGAAAAGTTTCACATGCTCAAGGTCTTTGTCATCTCCTGCCTTTTCGGCAAGCAACCGAAGATCTTCTTTGCGTCCATTTTCGAAGCAGAAAAGGAAGCATCTTGTGAAAGAGTCTGCGGATTTGTCTTCTTCAAGGAGGGCAAAGAGCCTCTTGGCGGCCTCGTCAATGCTCCCTTGAGCGATGAGAACGTTGATTGCAAGCTTTTGAATGCCTTGCGAAAGTTTGACATTTTCCATCTTCTCTAATTGATCAAGGTATTTTTTCGCCTCTGCATAATCGCCTCTGGAATAATGAAAAACAATCGCCACTTCTAAACATGTCGGGTCATTAGGAAGCTTCTGTAAAGTTGTTTTAAGGTTGTTTTCTGTCAAGGAGTTGCTCTGAAGCCTGCCGATAAGACTGATAAGCATAGGAACGGCATTGGGATCATTCGTAAACTTTGCGTTAAGCAAAAATTCCGCCAGGCGCAACAAATCCTTTGCGGACGTGCCCGCCTTGATTCTGTCCTCAAGGTAAAGCAAGACAAGCGTATGAACCCTCGTCCTAAAGTCAAAGAACGGGGGAAATTTCTGGAACCAACGCAAGTCATCCTCAAGGCGATACGTATCGTTGGTGTGTGTGTCAACTAGTATCGCAATAAAAGCAGACAGCACGGTATTCACATACCCGTGGACTGGCTGATAAGCAGCTGTCATGGCATTGAAGTCATGCTTGGCAAGCGCATTAACCGACGAAAGATAGTATGCAGTACTGATATTGTTTTTGCCTGGTTTCTTCTTCCAGCTTCCAGCCAACTTTTCCAGTTTCTCATGCTGTGTTGTAAAAAGCAACAATTCTCCAAGAACCATGGCTATTCTGTTGCTGGAGTATTTTTTTAGGTATTTTTCGAAAACATCAATGGCTTCCATGTACTTGAATTGGTTACTATAGAACTCGCCAAGCATTGGGGCGCCGATAAAGAAGTTTAATTCTGTCACTTTCTTGAGGTTCTTCTCCTCGTCTTCGTACTGGCGCAGCCTTCTGTTCAAATTAGAAAGCGCTATTAATGCCTCTTGCGAGATATTCGCGTCTTTCGATGCAATTAACTCGTCCAGTGACTTAAATACCTGCTCGAAAGTCTGATCAGCAGCAAAATGAGTAGTCTTAATTAGTTTTCCATACGGTTTTTCAACAACATTGGGATTTTCAGAGACGATTTTCTTCCAAAGCTCAATGCCGTTTCTCGGATCTCTAGCCATCAGCTGGCAATAAGCAAGCACAAGCTTTTCGTCCAAGTTAAGTTTAGTGTGTCTGGAATCTGTATATAATATGACAATCCTGCTGAAGAAGCGTCCACGCAAGGACATATTGATAAAATTATGCTCATATTCAGAATTAAGATTGTTAAGGTGACATGCTTGTTGCCAGTAATATGAGCTCATGTGCCAGTCTTCCTGTATGCAGTAAATCTCTGCCAGCTTGGAGACGGCCATCTCGTTGTCCGAATCCTTAGAGAGAACTTCTCTGAAAAGTCTTATGGCCTTGACGTAGTCCTTCTTTTCATATGCGTCAAGGGCGCTCTGCATTGTCGCGACCTTCTCTCTAGATTCCACAATGAAATAGACAACTGAAGCACCTACCCCCAAAAGAATAAGTGCCAATAAAATCAGTATTAATAACCTTTGTCTTTTTCTTTCCATCTCATCTTCCCCGCGATATGACAATACTGACAGAAAATCAGAATTGCTCAAAAGCCTCAAGTCGTGCCAACTTGAGGCTTTTGGTGTTGCTCAATTGGGAGCAATGAATAATATGGTTATGCCTTTTTGTTCTTTCGTTTCCTAGCCACTCCTGCAAGCGCCGTCCCGCCTATTGCCAGTGTCACCAGAAGGCCTGGAAGAGGCTGGCCGCCGAGATTATCGCCGCCACCTTCTCCACCGCCATCGATGATTTCACCATCAAAAGCGTATTGGTAATGAGGTTGATGCTGAGCATGATTGTCAATGAAGAGTGAAAAAAACTGTGGGTCTTCAATGTCATCCACCGCATTATATTTCACAGTGCCATCGGCATTTTCAATTGCGCCTTTTGTTGAGGTGTAAGTATAGATTTTATCGTCTGAGATCCATTCGTAATTATTCCCATGCTGTTGGAGATGCCCGTTCATCTTCACGTAGATGCCAATTTGGTCTCCTTCTTTGAAAGTCGCAAAATCGCTGGAGGAAGACTCAGCAGCACTATTGTTGAAAGGCATCGCAACTGGACTTCCTGCGTTACCGTCCTTTATCGAATAATAACCAATCTCAACTATATTTCCAAGATTAAGCACGCTTGAGTTCGAAGAAACCCGCACAGCAAAATCTTTCAGGACATAATCTGTATTGAAAGTAAACACCCCTTGAGCATAATCAAAAACATCACCGTCTAAGTTAGCCCTTGCAATTGCAGTAAGAGATAAGAGCGAAAATAATAAAAATAATTGACATAAAACTTTTTTCATATTTGATTCTAACAATCTCATTGAATTCATCTCAGTTCTCCCTATCATTATATATTTATTTCCAGAGGGTAAGCACCCTCTGGAAGTTGTTTGTAATTATTTCATAAACTTCTTGCGCTTCTTAGCCAAGCCTGTGACAGCAGTGCCACCAATCACCAATGTGATCAGAAGGCCAGGAAGAGGCTGTCCACCAAGATTGCCACCGCCATTGCCGCCAATATTACTGTCGATAGGATCACCATTGCTGTCGGTGATAGTCGCATCGGGATGGTTTTCAATAACATCGTTAATGAAATCCTCATAGCTCTGTCCTTCTGAGCTTGAAAGAAGTCCAGCCAAGTAATACTCATAGTGGCTTACGCCATCAATCTTTACAGGGAACAGGCAGAAATACTGGTCTTCCAGACCTCTTGAATCGGTGTCCACATTGTTCACAAACACTGAAGCCCCCTCAATGGCGCCAGGAGTGGTCGTGTAAGTCTTGGAGACGGTCTTGTAAACAGCAGTTCCATTGTGTTGACGTGTTCTTCCATTTTCGTCAATATAGGAATTTTTCTTATCACTTGTATATGTTTTCCCATTTACGACATGCTCATAGTGGTCGATTTCTTTTGTCGCTTCATCGACTTTCATGTAGAACCCGATTGTGTCACCCTTCTCGAAGATGACTGTGTTCTGCAGCTTGATGTCTCCGTCCGCGACTGTAATAGCCTGTGGGGCTCCAGCCTGACCATCAACTATCTTGTAGTAGCCAAACTCGGTGACTGCTCCGAGAGCCTGGTTGTTTCTTACATCTATCCTTGAAGCGAAGTCTGTCCAGACATAATCAGATGTGAAATTGAATGTACCATTTTCGTATCTCCATCCTGTGTCAATGTCAGTACGCTGGTATGTCAACATCTGGTTGTTGTGGGCTGTGCCCCATGAGGCATTGAATTGCACATCGCCGCGCTGATAGGAGTATTCAACACCTGTCTGCTCCCCAGTTTGCCTACCAAGCTGACCTGGACCTGACTTTTCCCATGGCTGCCTAGCATTGACTACAAACGCCAAAGCCACACAAGCTGTCAAAAAGTATTTTTTCATTGTATATCTCTCAAATTTAGTTGCTACAGTTTTGAATCCACTAATTCCACGAATAATGCAAAAAAGCACGTTTCGGGATTGCCGATTTGACTCGGACACATTAGATGAGACGCCTTGCGACCGACACAAGCGTCGCGGGCGTCATAGTCGCAACTCAATCATCTGCCGTCTCAGGCAGTATTTATTTTCAACAGTTGCGTATATCTTAAAAACATTTTTATATTCTTCAAATTTAATTGCAGACAAAATTCTGGCAAGAATCATCGCCACCTTGCGCTCTGCACGTTTCTTCAAACGCAGAAGTAATTTGGCAAGTCCCCCAGCTATCAGCAATGAGAACATTATTCCAGGAGTGGGCTGACCGACCTTCTTGCTGAACTCATCAGACAATGCAAAGTCTTCTTCCTCTGCCTCGCCCTCAAAGAGGTCGCCAACCATTGCCGCGGAGACATTATATGAATAAACCGTCGACGATGGAGACAAAGATGTCTCATCAGAGCGCACGATATCCTCCGCCGCCATCAGGCTGCAGCTGAAGACCAGCGTCAAAAGCGCTAATATGTATGCCTTAACTTTCACTGTTTGAAGTACCTACGCACATTACTCTATTGCGTGTTTTAATACTTTTGACTTTTAAAAAAACACAATTTTGGGTTAAATATATCACCTTTAATTATTTTTACAAATTATTTTACTATGATTTTTAATTTTTTTTATGTTTATTTGATTTAATGTAATATAAATGAGAGGAACGTGGGTTTAGTTTTTTAATTGACATTGAAAAGAAGGTACGTTTAGAATTATAATCGACATTAAATTGCAGATATCCAGATAATGGGACCAAGCGACTTGCTGAAAATGGAAGTCGTGGTATATTAAGCAAATCTGATTATTCCCGCATCCAATGATACGGGAGCCGCGGAACAGTCCCCTCCGTCGTGAAAACGGCGGAACTGGTCACATTTATCCGTTTGTGTCCAGAAGGGTTTCAAGGGGGCGACAGTCAAAGCCGAGGCTTAGAAAAAAGGAAAGAGGAAACATGGCAGACGCAAAAAAGACAAGCGTGAAAGGACCGAAACACACAATGTGCCGCAGAGTCGGCTATTGCCTGTGGGGAAAGGCGAATTGCCCGACCAACAGCCGCACCATCAAGAACAAAGAGGGTCAGGACGTCCAGACCAAAGACCGTTCATATCCAGCAGGACAGCATGGTCCCACAAAGCGTCGCGGCAAACTCTCGACCTACGGCACCCTGCTCATCGAGAAGCAGAAGCTCCGCACATACTATGACCTCGGCGAGCGTCAGCTCCACTTCATCTACGAGAAATCCCGCAAGGGCGCTGGCATCACTGGTGACAAGCTTCTCGCGAACCTTGAGATGCGCCTTACCACCGCCGTTTACAAGTCTGGTCTCGCTCCGACCATCTTCGCGGCGCGCCAGATCATCTCGCACAGGCATGTTCTGGTTGACGGCAAGATCGTTGACCGCGGCAGCTACCGCCTGAAAGCGGGACAGGTCATCTCAATCAACCCAGAGAAGTCGCCTGTCATCGCCGACATCGCGAAGAACAACACGTCCGAGACGCCCGCCTATTTCGAGCATCTTCAGGGCGAGTGCAAAGCGACCGTTCTCCACGAGCCGCTTCCGGAGGAAATCCAGAACAACGTCGAAATCACGAAGGTTATCGAATTCTACGCTCGCTAATTTTTGACAAGCGAAAAGAACTCAAATCGTTATGGGCTGTCGCCGTATGTTCAACAACATATTGCGCCAGCCCTTTTTGTTTTCCTGATGCAATTGAGGGTAAAAATCATAGCGATTTTGCTACTGTCCGCGATTATGCTGTTCGGACAGGAGCTTGATGCGCTGATATCCTCGCATGGCAGTCATATCTTGGGCATTTCGCCGAATGCTCTGCTCAAGGAAACAAACCTCAAGCGTCTGACATGGAACAACGAAAGCCACACGCAGATACGCTATGCAAAGGCTATATCGCAGGAGAAATTCACCTTTGACGGCATTCAGATAATTGAAGCTGTTTTCAACTTTCCAGACAAGAACAGGCTTGCCTCCATACAGATTTCAATGTTCAACCGAGGCGATTGCGGCGACTGGTCCAAAAACAAATTCGAAGACGTCGTCAAACACGTCAAAAGGCGCATCGATGAAATCACGAAGGACAGGAATCCTGACTCAAGTTCACGAAGCCTTGGCAGTGAAACAACGAAACAGATACTCTGGAGGACATCAGGCTATGACATGGCGTTGCGCTGGGGGGAAAGCAACAGGGGACCAGAGTTCATAACAATCAATCTGGAGCCGCGCAACGCAATCCAGAAACTGAGTCAAGACATAAAGGCGTCAGTAAAGCCGAATGAACTCGTTAGGAACATCAGACGAGAGTCGAACGGGACACGCTGGATTGACGTGCCGATGGTCAATCAGGGCGACAAGGGATACTGCATGGTCGCCGTCATGGAAAGGCTTTTCAAATACTACAACTCATCAATAGACCAGCACATCATCGCGCAACTGATGGAGGCTGACGCCAATGGCACCGACTTGAACAAAGCAGTGACCGCTCTGAAAGCGTCTGAGCACAAGCTCAAAATCAGAGTCAAAGAAATCTATGCCAACCCGTCCTTCCAGACTCGACAGAATTTCGAGAATATGCTGGGAAAATACAACACTGCCGCGAAGAAAGCGGGAAAGTCGACTGTTGACCTGAAAGAGGCACGGCGCGTAGATTTTCAGTTTGAGTTGTCATTCGGCAAAGTCAACAAAGGCACATACGTCAAGATGCGCCAAAAGGAGCGTCCAGGCGCAGACCGCTTCTTCATCACCGTCAAGGACAGCATAGACCATGGGATTCCGCTCATGTGGATGGTGGTCATCTTCCCTGGCGATTTGCGCCAGCAGCCTAAGCCATCATTCCACGCTAGACTGATAAATGGTTACAACCCAAATACTAAAGAGATTATATATACTGACACATGGGGCCCGGGGCATGAGAGGAAGACCATGAAACTCAGCGAGGCCTGGGCCATCAGCAACATGATACTTAACGTAAGACCACAATAATGAAAAAAGCAGTCAAAGAAGAAAAAACGAGGCCGAGATACTCTGTCGGCATAGACCTTGGCACAACCAACAGCATACTCTCGTATGTCGATTTGACGGCGGAGACGAAGCGTCCGCAGACCCTGGCGATTCCGCAGATAGTCGCGCCTGGCGAGACTCAAGAGCTGCCGATGCTCCCGTCGTTCATATACATGCCGACGAAGGCGGAGCTTGGCAAGGGACTATTTGATTTGCCATGGGGCGACGAAAATGGCATTGTCGTCGGAACCTACGCACAGGCGCGGTCGGCTGAAGCTCCATCACGTGTCGTATATTCCTCAAAGTCATGGCTTTGCAACGAGAGGATTGACAGGCATTCGCAATGCCTTCCGCTCTGCCCTGACGACACAACTGACATCACGAAGATATCCCCTGTTGACGCCGCACGAATCATCTTGGGGTACATGCGAGACGCATGGAACCACAAGATGGCGGCGGACGATGACTCCCTCAAGCTCGAAAAACAGTCGATCGTCATTACCGTTCCCGCCTCGTTTGACGCCGTGGCGAGAGAGCTCACTGTCGAGGCGGCGACAGCCGCAGGCCTTGAGTTCACGCTACTCGAAGAGCCGCAAGCCGCATTCTACTCTTGGCTCGCGGACCATGACCAAGACTGGCGCGACTTCGCGTCAGAAGGCGACGTCATTCTCGTCTGCGACATCGGCGGCGGCACGACTGACTTCAGCCTAATCGCAGTCAAAGACAGTGGCGGTGATTTGGAACTTCAGCGAATCGCGGTCGGAAACCACACGCTTCTCGGCGGCGACAACATGGATATGACGCTTGCCATGTCCATATCGCAAAAGCTCGCGTCCGAAAAGAACATTCGCCTCAATCAGTACCAGTTCATCGCGCTAACCCACGCCTGCCGCCGTGCCAAGGAGGCTATCGGCACAGGCGCGCAGGGCCCGCAGCCTATCACAATAATGGGACGCGGCTCCAGTCTGCTTGGCAGCACAATCTCCACGCAGGTGACGGAGGAGGATTTGCGTTCCGTCCTGCTGGACGGCTTCTTCCCGAAGTGCGGGATTGACGAGCAGCCCGCAGAGGCGCGCCGCAGTGGTCTGCGTTCATTCACGCTTGACTACGCTTCCGACCCTGCGTTCACGAGACATCTCGCAGCCTTCCTGTCGGTGCATTGTCCGAAAGGGGAGGACGGCAAAACGCTAGTTCCAGGCACGGTGCTCTTCAACGGCGGAATAACAAAGGCAGAACTCTTCAGCGAGAAGCTTCTTGAGGTCATAGACTCATGGCGCGACGGCGCCGCTCCATGCAAAGTTCTCGCGCAGGAGACGCCCGATTTGGCGGTTGCCCGAGGCGCCGCATGGTATGGCCATGTCTCGAAAAACGGCGGCATCCGCATCAAGGCTGGCAGCGCACGCTCTTATTATATAGGTATAGAGTCGGCGATGCCTGCGATTCCAGGCTATCAGCAGCAGTGCGATCTACTATGCGTAGTGAACCACGGCATGGAGGAGGGCACTGAGGCGGAGATTTCCGAGCAGGGAATGGCGCTGGTCGTCGGCGAGCCGTCGGATTTCAGACTCTTCACGAGCACAGTGCGCGCGACCGACAGCATTGGCGTACGCCTCTCGCAGTGGGACGAATCGTCATTCACGGAGATGCTGCCGCTGACAGTGTCGTTGCCGATAGGCGACGATGACAAACCTGGAGCGCTCGTGCCTGTGAAGCTCCGCACGGTCCTAACCGCCATCGGAACTCTGCAGCTTTGGTGTGAGGAGATTGGAAGCCAGCGCCGCTGGAAACTGGAATTTGAACTTAGGGACAACAGCATAGCATCGAACAACTGACATGAACAGACTGCAACTCCCGCTTACAGAAGAATCACTGCGCACACTGCGCATAGGCGACTCCGTCACGCTGACAGGAACCATCTACACCGCGCGCGACGCCGCTCACAAGTACCTTGCAGAGGCAAAGGATCCCACGGGAGTTCCAGACATCAGAGGCGCAGTCCTCTATCACTGCGGCCCCGTCATAATCAAAGAGAATGGCATTTGGAAGGTGACTGCGGCGGGGCCGACAACCTCCTCTCGCGAGGAGCCGTACATGCCCACGCTGATTCAGCGATATTCCATCCGAGGCATCATCGGCAAGGGCGGCATGGGACAGGCGACTGCGGCGGCATGCCGTGATTATGGTTGCGTCTATCTTCACACGATTGGCGGTGCCGCGCAAGTCCTTGCATCGTGCATAAAATCAGTCCCATCGGTCTCAAAGCTTGAAGAGTTTGGGGCTCCAGAAGCAATCTGGCGCTTTGAAGTTGAGGATTTTCCTGCTATAGTAACGATGGATTCAACAGGCGCGAGCCTGCACAAGGAGGTCCTTGAGTCATCACAGAAGAGATTTCTGGAGCTGTTGGAGAAATGAGAAGTCTGGAGTCATTCGTAGTTCTGCTGCTGGCCGTCATACTGAGCGGCTGCATCACAATAGAGCAGACCATCAAAATCCGCTCGGACGACACGCTTGTGGCAAACTACTCATACTCCTTCCCCAGCAGCCAGCGTGAGGCTGTGATGGCGGCGGCTTCCAGTTTCTCCCCCCATGGAACATTTCTGGACGAGGAGGCCATCAAAGCTTTCTTCGCCTCAAAAAACGCCGAGATAACATCATATAAACTAAACGAGAGGAACGGCATCACAAACGTTCAGATAATCGTCATCGCAAAGGATGCCGCCAAGGCAATCAACGCTGGCGCGTTCGGCGCGATGAGGCTTGTCGCAAAGGAGAAGCTCTTGCAGCTTGAGATCCCAATGCCACCGAAGGAAGAGCGGGAAAAGCATAGAGCGCGTGCGGAAAAACTCATGCCAGACGCATCTGTCTCCCTGACGCTCCTCGCCCCTCATAACATCTCCATCTCCAATGGCAAACAACTTTCGGACGAGATGTGCTCATGGCACTTCACATCAGGCGGCAAGGACTC
>JAEEGL010058309.1_pt1 | contig 13168 bp, 5 predicted proteins | sample 9134231 | NCBI WGS metagenome assembly JAEEGL01 (sample SAMN16246548, study PRJNA631951) | gut metagenome | biome: gut microbiome; feature: rumen; material: fiber-attached | host: Bos | place: Iran: Karaj | collected 2018-10
AGTGAAAGATCTACGCCGTCAGCTGCGATACGATCGTTAAGTGGCTCAAGTACTCCCTTGTTAACAAGTGAAACATAACCAGGAACGTCCTTGATAGTAACTACGTCGAAATCAGATCCAGAACCTGAAAGCTGTGTTCCAAGTACTGTGCTGTAGTCTGTTGATCCAAGGTCAACCATCTCGATTGATACATTTGGATGAGCTGCTGTGTAAGCGTCGATAAGTGGCTGATAGTAAACTGTGCTTGATACATCCCAAAGAGCCCATTTAAGATTTACTGGCTCGTCAGATGCTGCTGTATCAGCTGCTGCCTCTGCTGCTGGTGCTTCTGCTGCTGGAGCCTCTGCCTGTGTGTCTGCTGCTGGCTCAGCTGCTGGAGCTGTCTCAGCTGCGCTGCCACATGCTGTGATGCTGGCTACGACCATGGCCATAGCAAGAATTGAACTAAGAATTCTCTTTTTCATGGAAAAAACCTCCCTTTACAATTTGCCGTTTAACGGCTGTCTGTTAGTTTATAATTATTTTATAATTTGCAAGGCCGATAAAGAATGTACATTCTTTAACTCTTGTTTGCAAAAAAATGCAATTTTTTTATATAAAATTGTATTTTATTTATCTTTCCCCTGCTCTAAACTATAGCTATGCGAGGACATAGACATTCTATAAGGAACAAAATAATCATCTGGGCCATGGGCTTTGCCCTTGTACTTGCCCTGTCTGTAGCTTCCCTTAGCTATGTACTTTCTGTTCGCTATCTCAAGGAAAATCAGCAGCAGTCAGCACTTACCAATATACATATTCTGGGCAACGAACTTGATTCTGATATCAGCAGTGTCATTACCTTTACAAACTGGATCTGCCTGGACAGCACCCTTGAAAACTACCTCCAGACTGTGAACAAGGCATATGCCCAGGACCCTCACACCGGAAAAAAGCTATCTCTTTCCGCCTGGAATCACCTAAACAACGAGTTCAATATAATAGGCGTCAGAAACTACGTGGACAGAGTCCTCATCTCCACCCCTGACGGAAAGCAGTTCCTACAGGCAATCTCCAGCGGAGATGCCCAGAGTTCTGTGAACAATCCCATGACCATCATGGACACTGTCTTTTTTGATGAGCTTGTAACGCCCTCTTCTTACAGATGGATCGGCCCTGTGGACAACCCTCTTACCAGAAACGGAAACCCAAAAGTTATCCCCGTCGTCCGTCCCATATACAGCTCCTCTTCCTCCATCGTACTCGGCTGGGTTTACCTGGATATTCCCGAGCGGGTAATAACAAACGCCCTAAGGAGCTTTGTTTTATCTAAAGACGATGCGCTTTACCTGACCTTCAACAAGGGTTCCTCCTACAGATATAGTGGCGGATCCCTGGTAAAAGAAACTGTTCCTAATGAAGTTATTTCCTATACCCTTCCTGATACCGGATGGATAATCTCTTATCTTCCGTCAAAGAGCGCCCTTATCGGCAGGATGAAATTTTATCAGATGATGATCCTTCTAATTTTCACCATCATTCTTTTTGCCGGACTGATACTGAGCATGGTCCTTCAGCGCACTATCACAAGACCTGTAGGTTTTTTGATAAAGCGCCTGGAAAAGATTGGACAGGGAGACTTCTCAAGAGATTCAGGACTTGAATGGAACAACGAACTGGGCGAGATCGGAAAAGGCATCAACTCCCTCTCTGAGAACGTATCAGAGCTTATGGACAGACGTCTCCAGGATGAAAAAGAGCGTCATGACCTTGAGTACCAGGTGCTTCAGTCCCAGATCAATCCTCACTTTTTATACAACACCTTAAACACCATCAAGTGGATGGCAACCATTCAGGGTTCTGAAGGGATTTCCGATATGTCCACTTCTCTTTCACGGCTCATGAAAAATATCAGTAAGAGCACAGAAGACCTTATCCCCATCGGAGATGAGTTCTCCCTGGTGGATGACTATTTTACCATTATGAAATACCGCTATGGCGGCACAATAGAGCTGGAATACCAGACAGATGACGCATCACTTCTTGAGCAAAAGATAAACCGCTTTTCCCTGCAGCCAATCGTAGAAAATGCCATTTTCCACGGCATTGAGCCCAAAGGCAGTGCGGGAAAGATCCTGATCCACACCTATAAAAAAGATGGCGCAGTTATAATTGACGTTACTGACAACGGAGTAGGCATGACTCAGGAATCCATCGCCAGGGTGCTATCCGGAAAAAGCCAGACCAGCACCGAGTTCTTTAAGCAGATTGGCGTTTTCAACGTAAATGAACGCATCAAGTATACCTTTGGCGATGACTATGGCATCACAATAGAGAGTGAGCCCGGTGTCTACACCACCATGAGATTTAAGCTTCCCTGCAGGGAGCAATAAAGATTACTTTTTGGAGATAATATGTACAGACTACTTATCGTAGATGACGAACCACTGGTCCAGATAGGACTTAAGAGCATGCTGGCAAAAGAGCTCTCTGACAAAATAGAGATAATCGGCACCGCTTCAAACGGCCAGGAGGCCTGGGACCTGATAAGCATGGATCCCCCTGACATTGTCATTGCAGACATCAGAATGCCGGTGATGACAGGTCTCGAGCTTCTTAAAAAATCCCACAACAAATATGGCAATATCCCGGCATTTATCATGCTCACTGCCTATGAAGAATTTGAAATGGCAAGGCAGGCACTTACCTGCGAAGCAGTGGACTACCTTGTAAAGATCGAGCTAAACCCTGCCACCCTTGCAAAAGCAATAAACAAAGCCATCCAGCGAATAGATGAGGCCAAACCCGCTTCTGCCCAGCTCTCATCCTCCCCTGGAGAGAGCTCTTTAGAGGACCTTCGCCAGAAGTTCATGTTAAAGCTCTTTAATCACCTTTCAGGAAGTGAAGATGAATTCCTTTCAGAGGCCAAGAGCCTTAACTTAAGCTTTGAATACAACAGGTACATTGTGGTTTTTGGACAGATCAATTCCGGAGCAGGAACAGCGGACAAAGACAGCTCTTTTACCCAGGCTGCACTTGACGTATATTCCTCCAGTATAGGAATGGCCAGGGAGATCATATCAAGGCATGCTCCCTGTCAGATTGTCTCCATTGATATCAGACACTTTGCAATTGTGTTCATGTTTACCGAGGATGATCCAGTGGCAGGCACAATGGATCTTATAACCGAGGCCCTTGAAAATGCCAGGACCATGATAAGCAGCTACTTTAAGGCAGGAATCACCTTTGGAATAGGTTCAGCAGTCTCTGCCCCCCTGGATATAGCAATTTCCTTTGACGAAGCAAAAACCGCCCAGCAGCATGCGGATTCCGCCCAGCCTGTAAGGCTCTTTAGCCACATCGTAGGCAGCAACAGAAGGTCCGGAAAAGACAAGCTTATTACCGCCATCCAGGAATACATTGATTTAAACCTTAACGGCAAGCTCCAGCTCAATGAAGTGGCTGAGGTCTTTGGCCTCTCTCCGGCTTACCTGTCTGTGCTGTTTAAAAAGACCACGGAATCCGGTTTTTCTGAATACGTCAACACAAAGAAAATAGACAGGGCAAAAGAAATGCTCCTGTCCGGTGATATGAAGATCTATGAAGTGGCTGATGCCCTGGGATTTGAGTCCGCCTACTATTTTTCAAAGGTCTTTAAAAAAGTCGACGGACACAGCCCCAGGGAATACATCCAAAGTAAAATTGATTAGATCATTTATTTAGTGTTTCTTTCCTTTTTTCCTTGGAAAAAGAAGTACTGCTATTCCAAGAGATGACAGGATGATGGCAATTATTCTGAAGAGAATACTTGTTGCGTCTCCTGTTGCATTTTTTCTGGCACCAAGAACTGCGCCTGTCTGTCCTCCTGCAGCCTGCTCTTCCAAGTTGTCTCTTGCAGCTCCAAGCACTGCACCAACAGGAGCGGCGGTTATTTCAGAAGTAGAAGATATTGAAGGAGAATCTGATGATGAAGACTCTGCGTTATCTGATCCGCCGTCTGATGAACCACCATCTCCTTCACCGCTCTGGTTATCTTTGGCATTTCCTCCCGAAGGATTCTCGGTGTTTCCTCCAGGCACATCCGGATTATTCTGGTTGTCACCCGCAGTTTCTTCTTTTAGTACATTAAACTTCACTTCAGCTGGGGTATTCGCTCCGTAATAGAACACTGCGTAGTGCTCTCCCTCAGCAAGGTTCTTCAAATAGTCCGGAGCAATAGTTACTAATGTACTTCCTTTCTTAACTGTATAGTCTTTGTCTTTCGTAAGTTCTTTTCCATCAACTCCTAATCCGGTAAATCCTTCAATATCACGCAGGCATCTTATTACAAGACCTTCTGCTGATCCCTTGGTAAATCTGTATCCACCCTCGGGAATGTCAAATTCGTTTGCAGGATTATCAGGCTGATCAGGGTTCTCCGGTTCTTCAGGTGTCTCAGGCTCTTCAGGCTCCTGTGCTGCTGCCTGAGGCGCTGTAGCCTCCTCGTAATCAGCGAACTCAATGTAATCAAGAGCTGCTTTTCCTCTGCCTGATACGCCACTTACCACAACAGTGTTTGTTCCCTCTGTAAAGTTTACCTTAACTCCATATCCGAACCAGTTGTCAGGGACAAGGCTTCCGCCGCTGTTGGCATTGAAGTTATAAATTGTCTTGATGGTAGGATCCTCGCCGTTTACGCTGACTTTAAGAGCTGCGTTATTTTCACCTGAAGAAGCTCCAAGATAGAGCATGTATTCTCCTGCCTCATCAATATCAAAGGTAAACTCTGCACTCTTTCCGTCTGCAAAATTGTATACGCATGCATTTCCGGAAGCATTGTATTTGAACTGGCTGCTCCTTGATAACCCGGTAAGAATAGCATCCTCTGCTTCAATCCTTGTGTAAGATACTGTCTTTGTTCCGGATGGAGTGTTGATCTTATCTGTATAGTCTGCTGCCCTTCCAAGGAATGGCGTTCCATCCTCGTTCCAGTATACCCTCTGGGCTCTTACACCTCTTCCGTTCCAGCCGCCACCCGGGAATACGATCGCATGATATACAAGGAAGGTTTCTTTTCCGTCAGGAGACTGTACAAAGCTTGCGTGGCCTGTGGACAATGTGGTGTTGCCGTTATTTTCAAAAACAGGCTTTGTTGCTTTGATCCAGGAATCCTTGTTCATTGGATCTTCGCCCTTTTTCAGGGTCAGGCATCCAAGGCAGTATGTATCAGACCAGGAACCGCTTGCGGAGTATACGATATTAACTGTTCCGTCAGGTGCGATTGCTATCTGGGCACCTTCATTGATTGTAGGATGTTCATTGGTCTCCCATGAAAACTCAGGCTTTGACAGCTCTACTCTGTCGCCGGTTATAGTGCATGGATCAGACATCCTGGCGATATAAAGTCTCTGCTCTCCGTCAGTAAATCCATCCCATCCTGACCAGATAGCATAGAGCTGGTCCTCAAGCTCAAGAACAGTCATGTCGATTGCCCATCTGTCAGTCTCAGGGCTCATCTTTCCCTTGTATATATACTCTCCCTGCGCGTCATCGGTTACGCTCTCGAGAACACGCATCCTGTGGTTTGATCCGCCACCTGCTGTGTAGTGGATATACCATTTTCCATCAAGGAAGTGGATCTCAGGAGCCCAAAGCTCATTGACAGGCTCATCTCCTGAAGGCATGTATACGCATACAGGCTCAACCTTTCCGATCCTTGACAGCTCATTTGTCTTTGTAACCCAGATTCCCTTGTCATTTCTGCCCATGCGGACGTAGTAATAGTATCCGTCATGATATGTCACATATGGATCAGCTCCAAAGTTTACCAAAAGATTCTGGAAACTATCAGGACCTGTGAATCTTAATGTATATTTCTTTTCATAGGAAGGATCCTTTTCTGAGTACACTGTTACATAGCTCTCAGGACGGTCCTTGCTTGCCTGTGTTACCTCAGCCTTAAAGCTTTCATCTGTGCCTTCCTCAAAACTTACGCTTACTTCCGGAAGATCATCCAGTGAATCCACATCAAAGTTCATAAGGCTCTTTTCAGGATCAAAAGAATCAATAGGCTTGCCATCAAGGCATATCTCAAATTCAGGATCCTCAATTACATGGAAGATGATGTAATCCAGCTCCGAGAAGCTGTTATCCCTGCCTGAATGAGAAACTGTGAAGGTGTTTTTACCTTCCTTAAGGTCAACGTTTACACTGTAAAGGCTCCATACATCCCAGTTTGTCGCCTTGTCATATTTCACTATCTTTGCAGAGGACTCATCTCCGTTTACCCAGTATCTGTGGGACGAATTAGGGAATGCTCCCTTATCACCATCTGCTGCGATCTCAATTCTGTAGGTTCCTGCCTTAGGTGCCTTAAGAGTAAAGGTAATTGTAGCCTCAGTATTATCAATATACCCAACCTTATAACCGCCGGAGGCATCTCCTCTGGATACTGCCTTTGCAGGACTGGTTATAACGCCTCTTTCAGCCTCGATCTTTATGGCAATCTTCTCAGAATTATCAACTCCATAAGTATTCACCAGCGCGTCATACTCTTTTTGGGTAACCGGAAGGATCACTCCGTGCTTGCTTCCCTCCTGGGCTGTGTACTCATCTTCATTAAGAACCTTGATGCTGTTTGGCTCATCAAGATCAGAGGTAACAAAAGGAATATAACCTCTGGCAAGTCCGCCATACTCATCCAGCATGATGCACCACTCTTCCTTATCGTTAAACTTAAACAGAGTGCCGCCCTCATAGTTGCCCTTAAAGGACTCAAGGCATCCATCAGCTGTGTTCTCAATATAGCTGTAATTGCCACCTATCACGTTAAAGGTAAGATCGCCGATCTTCTTTGTCTTAACCTGATCCCCATAAGCCCTTGGATGACCGGTGGCCTTATCCAGCCTTACATACATTCCGTCTTCGATCTTGGTGAGTCTGTAGTAGCTGTCACCTTCCTTCAATATTGATGTATCAATGTTGCTGCCAAAGTCGTTAAAAAGCTCTGGCTCTGTAAAGGTATAGAAATCTCTGGTCCTTGATACAAAGGTGTACTGCCTTGCATAATTGTCAGCAGAGATCTTGCTTGCCCAGTATACAAGGTATTCGCCTGTACCCTCGTCGTAAACAGCTTCCGGAGCCCATGCACATCCGCCTCCGATAGAACCTGCAACATCGATATTTCTCTCATTCTCCCAGTGGATAAGGTCAGTGGACTCCCAGATTGTAAGGGCAGTACTTCCCTGTGTAGAAAGCTTATCCCATGGAATATTGCTTCCGTACTTGTAGATATCCTGATCCGTAGCAAGGAGGTAGAACTTATCGCCCTCGGCACTCCTTATGATATATGGATCCCTTGTGGCCTTATCTCCCACATCTGACTTAAGTACAGCTTCGTTTTTGTTAAGTGACTTCCAGTTAAGTCCATCTTCACTGATTCCATAAAAGATATCCTGCTCGCCCCTTTGTCCGGGAATTTCCTTAAAGTGAGCATAAAGGTATCCCACAAAGTCATCTGTGTCCTTCTTTGCAAGAACTGTTACCGCAATCTCTCTTTCAGCTGTTACTCCATCAAGATTTCCTGTAACAGTCAGCTTAACTTCCTTATCTTCACTTCCTCTTGTAACTACTCCGGCAGGAATATCATAGTAACCATCCTGAGAAACTGCCTTTGAGGAAATGACATCCTCATTATCAGACTCCCAGCTAAGCTCTACATCACCGATTGCTTCAGGAAGTGTTATGTTTCCTCTTATTGCATCTGCCGAAGGAATGCTGATGCTCTCCATACCCTTAATAAGTTCAGCCTTTACCTTGGCATCACCAAGATTGACATTGCATGTGGCTGTAAGGTCTGCATCTCCAAGATTTTCAACCCCTTCCGGAAGAACAACGCTTCCCTTGGCTTCCATCATCTTGCCCTTTACATCTTCATCTGCTATATCGTTCCAGATAACTGATGCAGTATAAGCACCCTTACTGGTTGTAATGGTAATCTCCTTAGGGAGGGCCGCCATAATGTCTTTTGCAATAGCATCATCTGCCACGCGAACATCCTTGATCTTAGCAACTTCTATGAAGTTTGCCACATCAACCGCTCCTGAAGGGAGGTCCTGTGGAGTGATCGTAGGTCCCTTTACTTCAAGAATTGTATTGCCTTCAGGATCTGTGGTGAAGTGAACCCTGTCTATACAAAGCTGCCTTGGTTCTGTTGATCCAAGATCATGATGACTGTGGTACACCATGAACAGCTCTGTTCCATCAGGAGATTCCACAATTCCGTGATGCCCGGTACCATGTACTGTGGCATTGGACTTCATGATCGGGTTGTACTCATACTTTGTATAATCACCAAGTGGTGAATCAGATACAGCAAAGGCAGATCCGTAATTAATACTCTGGAAGTGAGCTCCTGAGTATGTGAGATAATACTTGCCGTCATGAACCAGCATAAATGGACCTTCATTGATATTTCCCATATCCTGATCCCATCCCTGATCAGCTGCTACAATCTGCTTTAATGTATCTTTTTTGATGCTCATCATGTCATCTGAAAGCTCTGCGCCCCAGATAACATTTCCCCCTGTAAAGCGCACGTAATAGATATAGTACTTATCTGACGCCTCGTCATAGAAAATGTGAGCATCGATATTTTTCTCTGAGGGGTCCATGGGCTCTTTTACTTCCTGAGTGAAAGGTCCCATTGGAGAAGTACTTGTGGCAACACAAATCTGCTCGTTGGCCACATAGTACATGTAAAATGTTCCATCTCTTTCAATGATGTCCGGAGCCCAGAAATCAGAGGTTCCCCAGCCATCGCCCTTAGTAAATGCATATCCCTGATCTGTCCAGTGAACAAGATCAGTAGAGGTATACACCTTTATTCCATTGCCATCATCACCTGCATTGGTGGGATAGAGGAAATAGGTTTTGTTGTAGTATAGAACATCCGGATCAGCGCAGTGGTTCATCAACGGATTTGTATAGGATGAATTCTCTGAAGGAAGGTTCTCTTCATATTCGCTCACTACAAGATTCCTGTAGGAAGCATGAGAAAGCCAGTTTCTCATACCGATTCCACCTGATGCATGAGTGTCATCATTTATATACAGTTTTGCATAATTGGTTCCGTCATAATCTGCATAGCAGGTAATATGCGAACCTGAGCAGGTTACAGTAAGGTGATAGGTCTTGCCAAACTCAACCTTCATCTTTCTGGCAGCTATCTGATACCAGTTGTTTCCTGATGAGCGTCCAAGCACCATCTCCTGTCCCTTGGCATTGATGCACAGATAGTAACCATAGTATCCATCGGATACCCTGTCAGATCCCTGGCTTGCACGGAAAAGAATACCTCCCTGTGCGCTGGATTTATCACCAAGATCCGCCTGTTTTTCAACAGTCACATCTGCTTCAAATACAAAGTCCGTAAATTCCTGGTTCTTTGAAATGGCTTTGTTTCCATTTCCGCCATCGATCCTGATGGTGCCATCTTCTGAAGACCAGGTTCCCTGATTGGGACCTGTGTAGAGGTCAAACTGCGTAAGGTCATCCATATCCACGGCCCAGAGAATGTCTCCTCTTCCATCAACTGCAACGCCTCTCTCTCCGCCTGCACTTGTTGTTCTTACTGCTTTAATACTTTCTTTTTCTGAGTCAGTGTCCTTTACATCAGACTCTTTATCCTTTTTGGATTTTTCTTTTCCCTCAGACTCCTCGTCTGACTCTTCATCTTCTGACTTTTCGTTTTCTGACTCTTTGTCTTCTGACTTTTCGTCTTCAGGCTCTTCATCTTCAGGCTCTTCATCTTCAGGCTCTTCGCCTTCCTTCTCGCCTTCCTTTGGAGCATCCTTTTCCCCATCTTTGGATGCATCCTCCTCTTCTCCGGAAGGCTTCTTGTCATTTTCTGAAGGCTCTTTTTCTGTATCATCCCCACTTTCGCCTTCGGAAACGTCTTCTACAGCCGGAGTTGCCAGTTCCCCATTCACCTCTGCCGCATAAGCCAGTGGTGCACCAAAGCTCTGCATCATCATGGCTGCTGCCAAAGCAATGGCAAGAGTCTTGATTCTCCTCCTCATTACACTTCCCCCTTTCATACCAGGTCGTATTATTTTTTTGTCCGCAGCTCTTTTGGTCAATAAAAAAACAGCCGAGCCACCAATAGTTATTCTAACAATGCCCGCTGCCTGTGTATTTACAATAATCAATACTCTTTTTATAAGATTTTGTCCTTACAGTATAAAAAAAGAAGCAGCTCATCCGGCTGCTTCTTTTTCAATAAACGTATTGGAAAAAGTCCCTGCATCAATAAGCTGCTCCATTCTTTTATGGCACCCCATTTCAGACAAAATCAAACACTTCTTGTGCTGTTGGGAAGCTGAGTCCCCTCCCTCAGGGTTGAAAGAAAACGGTTGTATTCAGCTCGCAGGTTCTGCTTTCGCTTAAGAATGTTCTCCCACATCTTTTTAGGCTTCTTATTAACCTGATTTATATATGGTTCAAACATCTTCATATATTCTTCTTCGGAATACGACTCTATAACATGTATCTTTTCATCTAATGCTTTTAATGCCCCCTGGTCTATGTCTATCTTTTTATCCCTGAACATCCTGAAAAAGACATTATAGATAGGCTCGTGATTGTGAGGCTTATAGGTACAGCTCATGGACTGCGCTTCCTCACTTAGTATATGGTTCATTCCTCCTTCTTTATCAATTGATACGAAGGCTCCATCGCTGCGTTGAAGCAGGTGTTCTCCCTTAGTATCAAAATTACATAAAAGCCAGTCTACACAGTGGAAGAGAAGCATCTGCTTCTGTATCTCAGGATTCTTTACAATTTCAGGATTCTGACCTCCTTTTCCAACACTTGTAAGCTGCCATGAATCAAAATCAATTGTAGGATCCTTCTTAACATCAATGATCTCCTGTATGGAACCGATATATTTCCCATCGGCGTTTTTTATTCCAACAGCCGGTATCTCATGCTCAGGGTCCACTATATGCTGGAGCTTTCCACCTATCTCAGTTACTATGGCACCTTCCGGTTTCTGGATGCCACAACAGTTTTCTGCCTTTTTATATAGATACTGTTTGCCTGATTCCATATCCTTATAATAATATGTTGGCTTAGTACCTCCCAGAAACGCTCGTCCCATGTTTACCAGCCTTACGGGCTTACCATTTATCTCAGTATCGATTATATGATCCTCTTGACAGTTCTCGTCACTTTTAGAAACGACGGCTTTCATATATGCCTCAGCGACCTTTCGCCTGTACTTTTTCTCCGCTTTCTTTTTTTGCGAAGGCTCCGTTTCATGTAGCTTCAGCTTATAGTTTGCCCAATATAGATCAAGCTGTGCTTTCTCCTTACTCTTAAATGCCTTTTTTCGTTTTGTTGTTCCCGGTGTTAATGTCTTTGCATAGTCAGTCCATGCATCCACTATTGCCTGGCACTTATTGATATCTATCAAAAGCCTTTCTTTTTGGTCTATAGCCTTCTCCAGATCAGCTTCTGCCTGAAGGCCTATGAGCTTTAGCTTATCATTAAGGTACTTGGCCTCCATAGTTTCCCTGGCTTTGGCTTCCTTTTTGGACTCTTCTTTCTCAAAACTATTTTGTCTCATAGTGGAGAGCTTGTCCTGCTCTGCAAACAGTTTAGCCTCCTGTTCAACAACTTTCTTTTCAGCCTTTGAAAGCTCCCTTTGTTGCTGAACCACTTCCCAGCCATCCGGGCCTACTGCTGGTTCTGCCGCTTTCTTTATCTCATTTCCGGATCCGTAAAAACCGTTTATTTTGTTCTCTTCCCGCTCCAAAAAAGAATAATGCCGGTTTTCATATACGTCGGCAACATTCTCATTCTGCTCAAACATCTGGTTTTCGTTCTTCCAGGTTTGAGTCTGCTCCTGTAAATATTTATTTTCTTGCTGCTTTTTCTGTAATAAGAGACTATCCATATCTAACCTCTACCAATCAAATAACACTGTCACCATTATAGCCGGCACGATAAAAACTCTCAGTCTTAAGCTCCTTTGAGAAATACTTTTCAGCAAGCCTGTCAACAGATTCCACAGCAGTAGAGAAACGAAGTAAGTCCTGTTCATCCATCTTGTCTGAAATATCAGAAACTGCAAATGTTATAATATTCATCATATCCGAAATCTGATCAGGTACCGTAGAAGTTACAAAACTGATCTCATACATATGCTGCTCTTCAAAATAACTAATAACAACCAAGCTTGTTGGTGCGCCTTCTTGGTCGATAACCGCATAGCTTAAGCTTTCGTCAATATAAGGCATGGACTGTGACAGATCCATTCCCGAAGTTTTGAACAGATCATATATAAGTTTCTTAGTTTGAGATGAACTGTTTACGATTGTGGTTCTTGTTCCGGAGACACCTTTCTCATATTCTACAGCTGGGATTCTGTACACCACATCCTTAAGCTGGTCACAGCTTACGACATAAACTCCCCCGGGTACCTGCTCTATGCTAAATGCAGACGTATTATCAAACATAGCGTATCTGGGATCGTCCTTATCCTTGGCAAAAAAATTGGCCAGTGTAATATATCCCTCTTCATAAGCATTTCCTGCCAGAGATTTTATCATGCGGGTGGCAACACCCTGTCCCTGATATGACAAAGAGACCGCCACATATAGTATTCTAAGAAGCATATTCTCTTCGCTAAGTGTGTACAAGATAATTCCGCAGGCAGTATCTTTGTCGTAGCATCCCATGCCAAAAACAGACGGATCAGACATTACCCTTTTCTGCTGATCTGCCTGCAACAGCGGCATAAAATATTGGAAATTGTCCTCATTAATATAACAGTACTTCAATTCCAGGCACCTACTTTTCCTACTTTGCGATATCAATTTTTTATCAACTAATCATCTATATTATACAAAAAGACGCCGTGTCAAAAAAGACACAGCGCCTTTATTATTTATTAAGAATGTATTAACTAATCAGCAAATCAAAGCTTTGGGCCAGCTGCTACAAGAGCCTTACCAGCGTCATTGCCTTCATACTTCTTGAAGTTCTTTGTGAATCTCTCCGCAAGATCCTTAGCCTTTGTCTCCCACTCTGAAGCATCAGCATATGTATCTCTAGGATCAAGGATTGCAGGATCAACACCCGGAAGTGATGTAGGAACTTCGAAATCGAAGATCGGGATCTTCTTGGTCTCAGCCTTGAGAACATCGCC
>JAEEGL011962863.1_pt1 | contig 13168 bp, 8 predicted proteins | sample 9134231 | NCBI WGS metagenome assembly JAEEGL01 (sample SAMN16246548, study PRJNA631951) | gut metagenome | biome: gut microbiome; feature: rumen; material: fiber-attached | host: Bos | place: Iran: Karaj | collected 2018-10
CTATTAAATATCTAAAATATAATGATTCATTTAATATAAAATAACTTAAAACTAAAACAATTAAAGGACTTAATAAAACAATAATTTGAACTGTAGATGCTCTAAGATACCAAAGAGCACTAATTGAAAATGAATTATAAAAAAAATTCATATTTGCTCTTAATAAAAACCAAAATTTTAAAGGTAAATCTTTAGGTTTTATTATTTCAGTTTTTGTTAAATATGTATGTAATATACCATAAATAACTATTGATAAACCTCTCATAAATAAAAATTCTATTGAATCAAAATCATTTGGATAAGCTCTTAAAATTATTTTTGCATAAAAACAATTTAATGATAAAAAAAATGTTGAAATAAATGATAAAATCATTCCTGTTTTTTCTCTTGCAATTCTCATTGATGATGTAATTGTTTTTACACTTGTTATTTCTGCTGTTATACTTTCAATATTTTTTTTTTTGTTAAATTCATTTTCTTTTAATATATCTTCCATAAATTAAAATATAAAATTTAATCAATTTTTATTAAAAATTAAAATTTATTTATAATTCCGATAGATTATTAATAATTTTAATAAAAGATCATATTATAATTTATATAAAATTAAAATTTCATTTTTTAAAATTTAAATTTTTTATATAAATCATCCTCATAAATATGTAATAATAACAACATAAATATTATTATTGAAATATTAAAACAATATATTAAAGAAAATATAATCTAAAAAAATAATCCAAATATGTATTTCAAATAGAAAAATTTTTTTTCTAAGCAAAGATAAAAATACTAAATATAGATAAAATTACCATTTTTATATTATATATAAAGAACAAAAAAAAAAAAAATAGAATAAATAAAATGTCAAATAATCAAAACGAACTACAAATTCTAAACTTCAACTCTAATCAAAATAATCAAGGAAATAATGTTCAAGAAAAAAATACACAAGGAATGAATAACCAAGGAATGATGCAACAAGGAATGATGCAACCAACAATGTACAACCAAGGTATGATGCAACAAGGAATGATGCAACAAGGAATGATGCAACCAGGAATGATGCAACCAGGAATGATGCCTGGAATGATGCCTATGATGATTCCAGGTATGCAATTAGGAATAAATTTACCTAACATTGGTTATACAACTGATTCTTTACAAATATTAGAAAATGCTCCTGTTGCTAAAATAAGACAACAAATTGAATGGTTAGAACTTATTACTTGTTGTGAGACAAAAAATCGTTATGATGTATTTGCAAAAATAAATGAACAAAGTATTTTTTTATTTAGATGTAAAGAACAATCAGGATGGTGTATGAGAAATTGTTGTCCTGGTAATTGTAGAGAATTTAGTTTAAAATTAACATTACCAAATCAACAAATATTTGCATATTTAGAAAGACCATTTAAATGTACTTGTTATTGTTGTAATAGACCTTTAATGACAGGTAAATTTAAAGATGGAAGAAAATTTGGAAAAATAATAGAACCTTTTAGATGTTGTAGTCCTTTATTTGAAACTTTTGATGAAAGTGATTCATCAAAATATTTTTTAGAAATTCCTTGTTGTCAATGTGGATTTTGTTGTAGAGGTTGTATTTGTGGTAAGTGTTCTGAAGTTTATGGAAATATTTATAATAATAGTAATTTAACTACACCTGTTGGTGTTATTAAAAAAAAAGAAAAATGTATTCAAGAAAGTTTTACTGATGCTAATACCTTTGTTATAACATTTCCTGTTGATGCTACAATTTATGATAAGTTGAATTTAATTGCTGCAGTTTTAATGATTGATTATAGATATTATGAGGAAAATTCAAATAATAGAAGATAAAAATTTTTATTTTTTTTAGTTTTTTTCTTTGTTTTTAATTGCTTCTCTTTATATTATATATTTTAACTTTTTTTTTATATAGATTTGATTTTATTTTTTCTTTATTTGAAGACTAAAAATAAATTTTTTTATTAATATTGTTTATCAGATACGTCATTTTAATTCAAAAAAAATAAATATTTAATAATTAATTAATATTTTATCAAAAAACAATTAACTCTTTTGATATATTAAATTCAGAAAAATCATTAAATTTTCTTTAAAAGAGATTTACTTCATAATATTTTGATTTTTTTGTTTATTTATAAATTAATATTTTTAAATTCTAGAATTCTTTTCTATTTAAATAAACTTTATTTTTCATCTATAATTGTAATTTCATTTTCTTCATTTATTTTATAGTTTAAATACAAATTTTGTTCATTTTTTTTTATACAATTTTTTATATTTATTAACTGCAATTCTTTATCTAATACAATATTTAAATTATTTAATTCATCATTATCATAATAAATAAAAATATTTTCACAATTTTGTTTATATTCATCATTAATTAATATTCTATTCTCAAATGGAAATATATCTCCTTTTTTGATTAATTCTTTTTTATCTTTTTTATCAAAAGAATAATATAATGAATAATTATTGTAAGATTTAACTGATTTTAATTCTTCATAATTTCTTTTTTCTAAAATCAAAGTCCCATACAATAAAACTCCGAAACTATGACACATATCCATTGCAATAGTTTCAGATAATGTTATTTCTGAAATTTCATAAACAATAGATTTTAATTTTGGAGTTCTCATTAATTGTCCTGCCATTTCAATTTTACTTATTTTATAATTTGATTTTATTTTTTCATAAAATAATTTAAATTCCCTTTTAAATAATTCAATTTCATTTGATATTATTTCTTCAAACTCACTCTTTTTCATTATAAATGAAAAATCTATTCCTTTTTCAATTCCATCAATATTAATATTTACTTCATCATTTATTGAAAGTATTTTTCTTTTAATTTCTATTTCTTCCATTAATCTTACTTTAATTCTTCCTGTTACTGTTAAATCTCTATTGTACTCTTCTTTAAATTTTTTTAAGCAAAATTCAAATATTCTATTATTAAAATCTCTTCCACCAAGAAAAGGAATATTTACAACATTTTTTACAATAAATTCTTTTTTTGTAAATTCTGATAAAATGAATGAAGTTTTTGAATGTCCAATATCAATAAATATTATATATTTTTTATCATCATCATTTAATTCTTTATAATTAAAATATCCATAATACATTGTTAACGCAGTTGACTCATTTATCAAGGGAAATGTCATTGAATTATATTTCAATTTTAACATATTTTGTAATGATTCTTTTTGATAATATGTATAATAATCTGGAATTGCAAAAATATATTTTTTTAATTCATAATCATTTAATTTATTTTTTATTTTTTTGTCAAGTTGTTCTATAAAAGTGAATACAAAATAATCTGCTGGTTGTTGATATTTAATATTATCTATAATAAAATTAAAATATCCTATTTCAAAATTTTCTAAAGTAAGAAAATATTTTTTTTCCAACTCATTAATCCCATTATTACTAACTAATCCTAATAATCTTGAGAGATTGTCAAAAGTAGATAAATAATATTTTTTATATCCTAATTTAGTTGATTGACCTATAAATATTGTATTATTTTCTTTATATTGGATTATTGAAGGTAATACTCTATCAATAATATCATTTAATACTAATTTCAATTTAAAATCTTTTTCATTATAAATTTCTTTTTCTTTAAGAGGTTCAATTGCAGAAAATTTAGTTAATAAAGCACCAATATTAATCCCTATAAATTCCTTCATTTTTTTAAAAATTAAAAATATATTATTTCATTTGGGAAAATAGTTTAACTTTTAAAAAAAAGAATAAATATTTTTTTTTTATTTAAATTTTTTTTTTAGTTTGGAATTTTATTTTTTTTAAAGTTAAAAAATTATTTAGCATTAAAATATTTATTTATATTTATTTTTAATTAATAAAATTTGTTTGTATCATTTTTTAAAGTAAATTATTAAAATTAACATAATTAAAAAAATATTATATGATAATTTAGCTAGAATTATTTAATTTTCAATATTAAATTGATCATTTAAAAGTTGTACAAAATAATAATCAATATTATCCATATCAGTTCTATAAATATTATTTAAATTATTTTTATATCTTTTTATTATTACTTGACAAGCTTTATAAATTTCATTATTTATTTTCTGATTATTTTCAAGAGAATATAAATTTTTATCATATTTTTCTCTACTTAATTCAGTTTTAATTATATTATCCATTATTAAAATATGTTCATGATTATAAAACATTTTTTTAAATAAAGAAAGTTGAAAAGAATCTTTAATCAAACAAATTACATCTAATTTCTGTTCAATAAGTCCAATTCCTTTTTTATATAATTTAATAATATATGATGTATGTTTTCTATGAAATTTTATGCAAAATCTTTCACAATAATTTAAATATATTTCTTTATTTTTTATAATATCTTTTTTTTTTGAAAAAATTTTATCATTTATAGAATATTTAATAAGAGATTTAAATTTTTTTTTTCCATAATTACTAAATTTATGAAGTAAAGTATTTGAAATTGTTTTTTCTTTTTGAATTTGATTTGAAGATGCATTACTTTTATTCATTATTTTCCCAGAAGATAATGAATGATTCTCTAAAGATTTTCCAAAACTTGAATTTGAGTAATTAAATTCTGTCATATTTCTTTTTCTATATATAATATCCTTTTTTTTTTTATTAAATGGTGTATTTAAAGACAAAATACTTTTTTTTATATCTCTTCTAAATTTAATTAATTTAGTATGAGAATTGCTCTTTCTATCTTCGAAATAAAATAATTTATTAATAATTCTTTGATAAATTTTATTTTGTACGAAAATATAACTTATAACCCAAAAACAACTTTGAATAAATTTAATAAATCCACCAATATTACTAATAACAGTTTGTGCTTTTGTATAAGTTCTCATATATCTTTGTATTTTATCAGCATATTTAATAGAAAATTCTAAAAAATTGCCTTTTTGAGTTGATTTCAAAGAAATCATATCTTCAGTATGATCATATTGTGAATATTGTTGAGAATAAATATTTGGAAAAATCCAACCTTTATCAGTTTGAACTAAAATTTCTTTAAAATAAATATGAATTTCTTTAAAAAAATTATGACTTATTGTAGTATAATATTCACTTAATGTTGGTAAATTTGGAGCTGAATAATTATTAGGATCAATTGTTAATCCTTGATATTCAATAGATATAAATGTTCCATCTAAATAATAATCAATTTCACTTTGGGATTTACAATCATTTTTTTCTGATGAATTTTTACATTCAAATAATTCAACAAAAATAAATGAATATTCATTTTTTTGGAAAACTCCTTTTATTGATTCATTTAAATTTTTAATACAATAATAATTACTTAAATTATGATGAATAAAAAATTTATGATAATTAGTGCCAAAATCATTTAATTCACAAGGTCCAAAATCTAAAATTTTTTCAGTCCAAATAAAACCTTGTTCAATATCTCTTTGTGCAAATTTATAATATACTTTAGGATAATAAATAGTTTCATCAATAAACGGTATATAAGAGATTGGATCTTCTAATGCAAAGTTAAAATAAAAAGTATTATTTGATAATTCTAATGATTCAATTCCTTCTGGTGTTATTTCTGATGTTATTACCGTGAATTCATCAGTATTAAATAATTTTAAAAAAAAATAAATTGAAATTGAAAGACCCATTATTATTGATAATATTGTCGATATTAAACCTAATAAACTACCACTTCTTTGAAATCCTCCTATAAATAATTGAGGTTTGAATCCATATAAATCTAAAATATTTATTATTGTTTGAAAAGACATTTATTTAAAATCAATTTTTGATTTTTTACTTATTATTCAATATTACTTATTAATAATTTTTATTAATAATAATGAATTATTGTTTTTCTTAATTTATAAAGTTTTTAACTTATATTAAGATTAATGACTTTTTCAATTTATAATTTCAATATAATATCCCAAAATTTTTAATTAAATATAATTAATATTTTTAATTTAAATCAATGAATTTTTATTTAAAATCTTATAATAAATTTAAAAAATATTAATAATATTTAACATAAATGAATTTGGGAATCATTTTTCTATTTGTTATTAAAATTACTATTTGTTATTAAAATTATTAATTAATTAAAGACTTATATATATTATAAAATTTTTACATTAAATAATTATTATATTATTTATTTAAGAATAGGAATATAACTATAATTTTCTTCTAATTCATTAGCTCTTATTTTCCTTGGTTTATAATATATATATTTTATTAAACAAATTCCTAAAATAATACATAAAATTAAAAATATAAAAACTAAAATCCATAATAAAAGAATATATTCATTTTTTATTTTTTCAAATTTATAAAATCCAACAAAATATCTATCTTGATCAAATACAAAAGGATATTTTCGAAAGAAAGGTTCACCAAATTGGAAATTTTGAAAAATATGTTTATCAAAAACAATCAAAAAATAATATTTATTCCCTTCTTTTTTAAAAAGATCATTAAATGATAATTCAAAAGTATAATTAAAATGTTTAGAATAGAATTTTATATTACTAAAATTTTTAATATCTAAATCTTGATTACAATAAATAAAAGTTTTCTTATCTTCTGTTTTAAAATTACAAGTTTTATTATAAAATTTTGAAAAATAATCCTCATCAAAAATTTTTTTAAAAGCATCATTTGCTAAAATTCCATTTAAAGAATTATTAAAATGAATTGAAGAAATAGTAATTCTATCATTATCAATTTCAAAATATTCAAAAGGAATTGACCAAATAAATTCACTAGATAAAAAAGGAGTAGAATAATATGAAAAAATATTTTCTGGATAATTTTTTTTATCAAATTCATGGGGATAATTTCCAAAATATATTTTACCTTCATTTTCATTTTTATTATCAAATTTAATAAAATAAACATAAGAATCAATATATTTTTTATTATATAAATTTTTTAAAAAATTTTCATTTGGAGATGATTGTGAATTATAACCAAAACCAATTCCACCTGATAAAATAAAATCAGTATTCTTTGCTTTTTTATTAACTAATATAAAAGGAATTTTTAATATTTTAATTAATTTATCATTTAAATTATAAAGCTTTATTGATTCATTTGATTGATAACCTGAAATAAAATATTCTTTATTTGATGAAATCTTTTTATCTGATAATTCAAGTGTTGATGATAATTTTTCATTATATTTTCCTGTATTATTACCTAAAATATAAAAATATTCTTTGTTTAAATTTATATTTATTGGAATATTCTGTGATGGGTCACCTATTGATAAATTTACAATATATTGATTTGATGTTATGTAATTTAAAAAATTATCTTCATTTTCTATATTTGATATTAGTTTTTTAAAATTAAATATTAATACATTATATGTAACTTCTAATAGTGATATATATATTAGTATTGGAAAAAATTTTGACATATTTTAAAAGAATGAAATAATAATTGGTATTATTTAATCAATATTTTTGAATATTAATAATAAAATATTATTCTTAAAAAGAGAAAAAAATAAATTTAAAATTATATTATTAATTATAAAATATAATATTTAAATTAATGGGAAATGTAAAAAAAAGTATTAACATCAAAAATATCATATGATTAAATAATAAATATTTATTTCTAAATAATTAATTCCAATTGTTGTTTTTATAAAAATTTTTCTAAAAATAAAATTAAGTTATAAAAATTCATCTTTAAATTAAAATTTCACTAGATAAAAAATTGAAAAATTCTTTCTCATCTTTTCACAAATATATACTAATAATTTCACAATTTCCAATTTGACAACAATCACTAGGATAATCTTTAATATCCATTTTATATGCTAATTTACTTGTACTAATCTTAGTAAAAGCACTATGAGTAATAACACCAATTTTAAATTCTGTATCATTTAATTTTTCTCCATAAGTATCTTTTAAAAATTTTTTAAATTCTAAATTTCTTTTAAATGCATGATTAAAAGTTTCTAATTTACTCCATTTATTATCTACACCAAAAATGGAAAGATTAGTTAATTCTTTTTTTAAATCTTCTTTACCAAAATTATTAATAATTGTTTCTTTTTTATTTTTATAGCCAGAAATATCTAATTGGTCTAAAAAATCAAAAAAGAATAATTCTTGTCTTATTTTAGTATTATAATAATTATCAAATATACTCCAATCAAATTTAACTTCTGAATTTAAATTAAATTCTTTTTTTGTTTTTTCAATATCAAAAACAAAATCATGAACTCCTCCTTGTATTTCAACTAAAAAAGGATGTATTTTAATAGTTATATTTTTTTGAGGATGATTTAAAAATAAATAATATGCAGTTTGAATTGTTCTATAAAGAGGTGAACAATATATTTCTTCAAATTTTAATTCTTTTATTTGATTTGATGTTTCTTTTGCTTCATTTATTCCTTTTTCATTTAATTCACAATTTAAATATTCCATTTTTTTTTTAATTCTGATTTTGATGTTTTTTTTCCATCTATATTATATTTTGTTTGTCCATGGCGAATATATAATATTTTTCCTTTTGTATCTCTTGAATATATTATTTCTGGAATTTTAATTTCATTCATTTATTTTTTAATGTTTTTTATTTCAAATTATTTAATTTTTAATGGATGATAATCAAAATTCATATAAAATAAATTCAGATAAAAATAATGTTTTTATTGTTAATTTGACATTAAAAGATAAAAATATATTAATTACTATTGGAAAAATTAATACTTTCCCTAAAATATTATTTTCATCAACTTTTACTCTTGATGATATTAAAAAGAATCCAATGTTTTATTCAACAGAATTAATTGAAGATGCTTTAAAAATGATTAAAGAAAATATTGAAAAATTAAATCCAAGTATAATAGAAGAAAATAATAAACTTATTTTAAATATTCAATTAAATTATCCAAAAGATAAAAATCTTATATTAGAAGTTAATAAAATAGAAAAAGATGAAAAAGAATCAATAGATGAATTATATTCATTAATAAATTTATTATATGAAAAAATAAACGAACAAAATAAAACAAATAATTCATTAAAAAAAATGATAATTAATCAAAAAGTAGAATTATTAAATGAATTTAACTCAAAAATTTCAGAAAAAAAAGAAATAATTTTATCCCAAAACAACAAAATTACATCTTTAGAAAATATAATAATAGACCAAAATTTAAAAATTTCAGAACAAAAAAAAGAAATAGAACAATTATCAAATTTCATAAAAACAAACCCAAATTTTCAAATATCAGAAAGTGAAAATAACAAAAATTACTTATTTCAAATATCAAAAATAATAAAATTTGATAAAGAAAAAGAACAACAAATCCGTGATTGGATAACACCAAGTAATACAATATATATAAAACTAATATTTCAATTAACTAGAGATGGAAAAAATTGTGTTGACTTTCATCGTTTATGTGATAATAGAGGACCAACTTTAGTTTTAATTGAAACTGATAGAGGATATAAATTTGGTGGTTTTACTTCATCAAATTGGGATAAAAGTAATTTAGATAAAATTGATGATTGGACTTTTATTTTTTCATTAAATAAAATGGAAAAATTTACTAGGAAAATAAATTGCAATAAAAGATCTATTTTTTGTTGTCCTTATTTAGGTCCTTGTTTTGGTGCTTCTGATTTTGGAATTAATCAAAATATGAATACTGGATGGTCTAGTGTTAATGGGACTTTTATTAATAATAGAGAGTGTACTAATGGTGAATGTTATTTTAATGTTGTAGAAATGGAAGTTTATCAAGTTATGGTAAGACATGAATATTAAATTTATTTTTTTTTATATTTTTTTATTTTATTTAATTTAAGAATTTTTTATTTTATTTTTTTAAATTGTGTATTATTATGAAAGGTTTTATTTTTAGTTTTTTATTTTTGTTTGTTTATTTAAAAGAGTGGAATGTTGATTCAATGATTGAATATGCTAAAAAAAAATTAACTTGGGGATTTGATGATTATGGTATTTTTAATCCTGATGATTTATTAACATATAATGAAAGTCAATTAATTGAAAAAGAACTTAAAGGATTTGCTAAAAGTTTTTATGTATTTCCATATATATATATTGTTAATAAATTAGAAATAAATGATTTATCTGATGAATCATTATATAATTTTATTAATTCTTTTGTAGATAAATTAATAAAATGTACTGCTAGTAAAAATAAAAATTATACATTAATAATTTTATTAATTGCAGAAAAAGAAAAATTATTTATTTATACAGGTGAGAAATTAAAAAAAAAAATTTTAAAAGAATATTGTTTACAAATTATTAATATATTATCTAAAGATATAAAAGATAAAAAATATTCTAAAGTATTGCAATATGCATTATATAATGTTGCTGATTTTTATGAAGAATCTCTTTTTTTAGATGATATAGAAGATAAAAAATCTAAAAGAGGGAAAGATATTGAAAAAGATGATGAAATAATCAATGATAATAATACAATAGATGATAAGAAGAATAAAAACAATCAAAATCAAAATTATTATTTTATCTTGTTTATTATAATAGGATTTTTATTAATTTTATTAGCATTAACAATTTTCTTTTGTTTAAAATTAGCAAAAAAATTAAGAAAAGTTAGTTCATCTCAAGTTGATTATCAAGTATTAAATAAAATATAATTTATATTTCTTTATTTTTAATATTTAATTAATCAATATATTTATATATAAACTAATTTATAATTATTAATTTTATATTACATAAATAAAATACTTTTCTCAATATTTGAATAATAATTCTCAAAATATAAGTAATTAAAAATTAAATATTACATTATTCAATTTACATTAATGCTTAAAGATAAAATAAATGGTTCTGAACAACCTATTAAACAAAATAGGTTTTCATTAATTTCAAATGATGATGAATTTATTCTTGTTTTATCAAAATATAATGAAAATATTGATTTTAAACTTCACTCATCAACTCATCCAGAATTAAAATATCAATCAAGTTTTAATTATGAAAAACTTCATAATGAAACACAAATATTTAAAATAACAAATGATATAAATGAGGGATATAATTTAATATCAGAATGTATAAATTCAAAATTATATTCTTTAAACGATGAAATTGATGGGAAAATATTTTCAATTATTTCAATGTTACCTGGAATAAAAAATGTTGATTTTATTTTAAATAAAAATTTTTCAGCAGAAGAAGAAATTATTTATCAACAAAATAATGAACAAGAAAAATATATAAAATCTTTAAGAGAAGAAATAAATCAATTAAAAGAAATAAATTCAAAAAACGAAAAAGAAATAACAGAATTAAAAAAAATAATAGAAGATGATAATAAAATACAAGATGAATTAAATGAAAAAATATTAAATAAATTAGATGAAGAAAATAATAAAACACAGAAAATAATAGAAACAATAATTTCTAAAAATGAAAATAGTGAAAATTCAAATATATTTAGTTACATAACAACAATAATGAAAACATTTAAACAATTTTCAATACAGAATAAATTTTTATATTGGGAATCAAAAGAAAATTGGAATAAATTATATAAAGGATTAACAATTGGTGTTTTACCAAATAAAAATATAATTTTTGGTTCAACAAAAAAAATAACAATAATAGATTGGAATACAAAAGATAAAATAATAAAATACCCAAATGCTCATTTACATTCAATTCATTCAATTTCAATAATTGATAATGAAAATTTTGTAACATGTTCAGAAGATAAAACAATAAAAAAATGGTATATTGATTATAATAAAAAACAATTAAATTTAATTGATACACTTAAAGGACATAATAAATCAATAATAAAAATAATTTATTTAAAAGAAAGAAAAATTATTATTTCATGTAGTAATGATCACACAATTAAAATTTGGGAAATTAATAATAATGAATATAAATGTATAAGAACACTTGAACATGAAAATCCAGTAAGATCTGTTATTCAATTTAATTCTGATACTTTAATTTCTGGTGATTATTGTGGTTGTTTAAAATTTTGGGATTTAAATAATTATCAAGAAAAATTTTTTGTGTTAAATTCTGAAGTTTGTTGGAGTGAGGCTTTAAAAAAAATTGATGATGATAGAATTATTGTTGGAGGGAGATTAGATAAAAAATTTAAAATTATTAGTTTTAGTGAAAAAAAAATTATTAAACAGTTTCTTTCTAAAATTTTAATTTATGCTATTAATATTTTTAAAAATGGAATTGTTGGTTTATGTGGAGGGAAACCTTATGTAATTGAATTAAGGGATAATATAAATTTTAATGTTATTCAAAATATTCCTACTAATTATTGTAAATGTATTAATATAATTATTGAATTGGATAATGGAGATATTTTATCTGCAAATGATGAAAAAAAAATTAAATTATTTAGAAGTAATATATAAATTTATGATTAAATTAATAATTATGGTTTAAATTTTATTTTAAGATATATTAATGTTATTTACTAATTAATTATCTTACAATATTCTTTTAATTATTAAAAAGTAAAATTTTAATTATTTTTATGTGATAATACTTGTTATTCTCTTTTATATAATAACAATATTATATTTATTAAAAATAAAAAATATTCTATATAATATTCTCAATTAATAATATTTTTTAGTATCTAAAATCAAAAAATAAGTTATTTATTTTATAATAATGAATCAAAAAATAAAATATTTATTAATGTTCCATAAATAATATCTAAAGTCCAAAAAAGATATATACTCAAAAAAATTATAAAATAAATATGTAAAATATTTTATATATTGATAAAAATAAAAATAAAAAATAATTAAAAAAAAAATGAAAAAGCACCAATATGAATCATATGGTAAAAAAAATATATAAAAAACAATAGAAATGATATCAGAAACAGCCCATCCAGACAATCGTAATGTTTCAAGTGAGAATTCCTCAATAAACATAAAAAACCAATCATACACTAATCAAAAACTAGATAATGAAAAACCAAAAGAAATCCCATACCAACAACAAATGTATGGAATAGGAATGATGCAGCCAGGAATGATGCAACCAGGAATGATACAACAAGGAATGTACAACCAAGGAATGATGCAACCAGGAATGATACAACCAGGAATGA
>JAEEGL014263548.1_pt1 | contig 13168 bp, 11 predicted proteins | sample 9134231 | NCBI WGS metagenome assembly JAEEGL01 (sample SAMN16246548, study PRJNA631951) | gut metagenome | biome: gut microbiome; feature: rumen; material: fiber-attached | host: Bos | place: Iran: Karaj | collected 2018-10
AAAAGAAGACCAGTATGATGACGGAAAATCATACGGGAAATGGAATGCGGACCATACGGGTATTGACAGTGATGACGGTGACTTCATCATGAAGAAATTCATCGAATTAAATGGCCAACAGTATGCGTACGGTGAATACTATTATGAATCCGGAGAACAGGAGTATCTGATCTTATCGCGCCCCGGCGGAGTACTGGATACGAGCCATGTGTTTGCCGGTGAATCCAGACGCGTAAGATCCAAAGCTCCTTCTTCGCATAAACTCTCCAATGAAGAGATCGCCGCACTTTGTGCAAAGCACTGCGGTTCCCAATATGCAAGGGTAGACAGTGTGAATGCAGACGGGACGATTGTTGTACAGGTATATGACGAGGTGGACGGACACACAACCACTTATGACTGGTATACCGTGAATACGGACACATTGGACGCCACTACGGAGTTTGGTTTTAATTTCAATTTAAATGATGACCGATAATTGATCAACGAAGAAAGGAATGCCTATGTTTTGTAGTAAATGCGGAGCCAAGATCGAAGACGATTCTGTTTTTTGCAGTGTTTGCGGACAGCCGCAGCAAGCGCAGCCACAGCAGCCTGTACTGATGCAGCCACAGCAGCCTGTACAAATGCAGCCACAATACCAGCAACCGGTACAGCAGATACCGCCACAACAACAATATCAGCAACCGGTGCAGCAGATATCACAGGTGCCACCGCAATATCAGCAGGCTGTGCCACAGAATGCTGCGCCGAAGAAGAAAAAGACCCTGATGATCATTTTGATCGCCGCAGGTGCATTTATGACGCTCCTCGTGGCAGTGGCCGTTACGGCTTTTTTTCTGCTGCGTAACAGGGATCAGGCTACAGACACAAAACAAGAACATATCGCAGAAGAAACAGAAAAAGAAGAAAAGCCGAAATCAAAAAAGAAGGTGGAAAAAGCGGAACCGGAGATCGAATCCGAGGAAGACAGTGAGCCGGTCCCGACCCCGGCGCCGGCCATCCCTTATGCCGAGGAACAGGGATTTACGTTTACGGATCCTTATACAAATGATTTCAGTTTACCGACATATTCCAATATCTATTATAAGGATGAAGATGGCAGGATCCTTGATGCCGTTCCTGCGGACGATGCGGAATCCGTTTCATCTGACGCAAGCTATCATTTCCAAAATATCGTTCGGACAGAACCGGATGATAACGGGAATGTCAGGATTTTCATTCCTTATCATGCATCCTATCTGGATACTTTGGTCGAGAAAAATGCGAAGAGCAGTTATGAAGTCGGTATCAATTGGAGACTATTCCGCTTATATGACTATTATACCGGCATACAGATTCCAATTCCGGATGATTCGAACCTTACTTATGAAACGGAACCGGCATATACCGAACTCGAATGGGAAGGGAATAAGGTCAGGATCGGGATCGACAGTTATATGACTTCCCATGAAACCGGATTTATCGATGCCGGAAAAAGCGAGGATGGTTTTTCCAAATTTGAAGATACTACGGATATTAACATCTATTATTGTGTTACTGCACCGGCTGATTATGACGGCCTGATGCTTGTCGGATATAAAGAGGGATCGACGGAAGCCATACAGAAGGCTACACCGTCCGGAGACGGAAGCGGCACGCTTGTTTTGGGACCGGATGTCTATAACCAGACCTATACAAAAGACGATCTGATCTTTATCCGCGTTAGTGAAAATATTAAAGATACGATCCCGAACGATTTTATAACCGAACATAATATCCGGATCCTTCAAAACGGCGACACGGTTTATGCGGAGGCGATGAAGATCAAGAGCGAAAAAGATACGGAAGAATCCTACTATCTGCCGACAACGTGCTGTGTTAGCGAATCGATCGAGGATTGTGAACCCGGTATGAAGAAGGTGACCGGCTCCTATACGATCGATTATTCCGCGGAGGGTTCGGGTGTTGCATTTGAAGTCTGGGTTGATGCATTTGACCGTTATACGGGTACTTCCTTTATGAGCGGAAACGCATTAACGCTTAATGCCAAGAAGAAAACAACGGAACTGGAGGCACCGATCACGATCGACACACCGGATGGCCCCAAAGAGATCTTCATGGAAACCGAGAGCAAGATGGATAAGAAGAACAAGGTCATGAACCGCTCCATCACCATCACCTGTCCGGTTGATTATGACGGTACTGTTTTCATGGTCGGCTATTCCAGCAGGGCTTTGGCGGAGAAATTGGATTTCGAAGCAATGGCGGCAAAGAAAACACCGATCGACCAGCTGCCGTTTTATCAGAGCAGGAAGCCTTATTACTTCTACAGCCTGAACGGATATTAATATGACATGATTTTAAGGGGGATTTTTATGGATACGTTATCGGCGTATATGAACGCACATTTTTCGGTGGCGCAGGAGGTTGATTTTTGCTGCCGGATCATTGTTGCGGCAATCGTGGGCGGCATCATCGGTTTTGAGAGAAGCCACCGTTTTAAGGAGGCCGGATTCCGGACTCATGTGATCGTCTGTTGTACGACCTGCATCCTGATGATCCTTTCAAAATACGGTTTCGCGGATCTGGAAGGGGCAGACGGTGTCTTTTTTTCCGGTACACGCGGTGCCGATACATCACGTATCGCTGCGCAGGCGGTCAGCGGTATTTCGTTTCTGTGTGCCGGCGTGATCTTTAAGACCGGAAGCAATATCCGCGGTCTAACTACTGCAGCTGGATTATGGCTTACCGCAAATCTCGGCTTGGTTTTTGGTGCCGGCATGTATGTGATCGGTATTTTTGCTTTATTGCTGCTGTTTGTCCTGCAGTTCTTAACGTTGCATGTATTTCACGGCATAGACGGTTATTCCGGAAATGATCTGCACTTTAAGATATCCGCCAACAACAACTTCCATGATGAATTGATCGAACAATTGAAAACATGGAAAGCAAAAGTGATCGAGAGTCATATCACACATAACGAGGATGGCAGTGTTGATTATGATCTGATCGTGCGCAGACGGACGGAGATCAGTTATGATGAACTGAAAGCTTTTATCGATAAACGTGATGATGTCCTCTCATTTAAGACCAGCCCGCTGCTGAACCACTTCAAGTAAGAAATAAACAGGAGGTACCGTATGGTTGCTCAAATTGAAGTATTTACGCAGAACAGTATCCGGATCACAACGGGAGAGCGGAAGATCTATGCGGATCCGTTCAAAATGAGCGGATCACCGAAGGATGCCGATTTTATACTGATCACACATGACCATTACGACCATTTTTCACCCGAAGACATTCAGAAGGTTGCCGGAAAGAACACAATCCTGGTCGCACCGGAAAAGATGAAAAAGAAGGCAGAGGAAGTACGGGATTTTGTCAGCGGGATCGTGACGGTGGAACCCGGTAATTCCTATGAGGCCGAGGGACTGTCTTTTGAAACGGTGCCTGCCTATAATTCCATGAAACCGTTTCACCCGAAACATGCAGGGTTTGTCGGTTATATTCTGGAAATTGACGGTAAGCGGATCTATATCGCGGGAGATACCGATGCGACCAAAGAAGCAAAAGCAGTTAAATGTGATATTGCGCTTGTGCCGATCGGCGGTACCTATACCATGGATGCGAAAGCGGCTGCAGAATTGGTGAATCAAATATCACCAAGCGTTGCGATTCCCGTTCATTTCGGGGAAATTGTCGGCAAGCCGGAAGATGCGAAAACTTTTGCAGGCCTTGTGAACGAACCGATTGTTGTAGAAGAAAAAATAAGATTTTAAAGGGAGAAAGATAAAAAGATGAAACTAGGAATCGTCGGGTTGCCGAATGTGGGCAAATCTACCTTATTTAATTCGCTGACAAAAGCAGGAGCGGAATCAGCAAATTATCCGTTCTGTACGATCGACCCGAATGTCGGTGTTGTTGCCGTACCCGATGAGCGGATCAAACTGCTCGGCGAACTGTATCATACGAAGAAAGTCACACCGGCCGTGATCGAGTTCGTGGATATCGCAGGCCTTGTGAAAGGAGCGAGCAAAGGGGAAGGCCTGGGTAACCAGTTTCTGGCAAACATCCGGGAAGTGGATGCGATCGTGCATGTTGTCCGCTGTTTTGAAGACGCAAATGTTGTTCACGTGGACGGATCGATCGATCCGCTGCGGGATATCGAAACGATCAACCTGGAGCTGATCTTTGCGGATATTGAAGTGCTCGAGCGCCGGATTGCGAAGCAGGGCAGAGCAGCCAATAATGATAAGAAGGTTGCCAAAGAGGTTGAGATGTTGAAACGCCTGATCGCACATCTGGAAGACGGAAAGATCGCAAGGACTTTTGAAACAAATGATGAGGATGAAGCGGAATGCTTTTCTTCCTATAATTTATTAACGGCCAAACCGGTCATTTATGCGGCTAATGTTGCAGAGGATGATCTGGCGGATGACGGTGCCGGTAATGCACATGTGCAGAAGGTAAGAGAATTTGCAAAACAGGAAGGAAGCGAAGTCTTTGTAATCTGCGCGCAGATCGAGCAGGAAATCGCGGAGCTTGATGATGATGAGAAAGCAATGTTTCTGGAAGACCTGGGATTAAAAGAATCGGGCCTTGACAAGCTGATCGCCGCAAGTTACAGATTACTGAACCTGATGAGCTTTTTGACGGCAGGAGAGGATGAGTGCCGGGCCTGGACCATTAAGATCGGAACGAAGGCACCGCAGGCGGCAGGAAAGATCCATACCGATTTTGAAAGAGGCTTCATTAAGGCTGAAGTCGTCAACTACAAAGATCTGTTGGAATGCGGTTCGCTTTCGGCGGCAAGGGAGAAAGGCCTTGTCGGTATGGAGGGAAAAGATTATGTGGTAAAAGACGGAGATGTGATCCTGTTCCGGTTTAATGTATAGTCCCCACTTTTTACCACCATATATTGTACTTTGTTGATGAACAACCACAAACGCCCGTGAAACGGGCGTTTTTTGTTACATTTTTTTAATTTTTTTTTGAAAAAAGGGGTTGCAAAATGATTGATTTATGATTAGAATATAACCAGAAGTGGTGAGAAGTGGTAGAAAGTGGTAGAAAGTAGGAACCCGACATGTTCATGGGAGAGTACAACCACACAATCGATGCGAAGGGGCGTCTGATCATTCCGGCAAAGTTTCGCGAGCAGCTTGGGGAAGCTTTCGTGATCACGAACGGAAACGACGGTTGTCTTAATATCTACACCAATGAGGATTGGGAAACCTTTTTGGATAAACTCCGCGTTCTGCCAAACAATCGGGATAAGCGTGAGATCGTCCGTAAATTTGTCGCACAGGCCAATCCGGTAGAAGTTGACAAGCAGGGCAGGATCCTTATCCCCACGGCGCTCAGGGATCATGCGGCGCTGGAAAAAGATGTCGTACTTGCCGGTGTGATCGATAAGATCGAGGTATGGAACAAAGAACGCTGGGAGGCGGCATCCGATGTTGATGATATCGATGATATCGCAGAAAGGCTGGCTGATCTGGGCTTGAGCATTTAAGGAGGAAGGGACCTTGACATTTGCGCACAAGTCAGTCCTGCTAAAAGAAACGATTTCCAATCTTTGCCTGAAGCCGGAAGGGACCTACGTGGATGGCACGTTAGGCGGCGGAGGACATGCGGAAGCGATTCTTAAGCAATTATCACCACAGGGGAGATTGATCGGGATAGACCAGGATGCAGCTGCGATCGCAGCTGCGGGAGAACGGTTGAAGGCGTTTTCCAATGTTACATTGATCAGGGACAATTACTGTAATGTCACAGAGATCTTAAAACAGATGCACATCGCACATGTTGACGGGATCGTCCTTGATCTGGGCGTATCCTCTTACCAGCTGGATACACCTGAGAGGGGATTTTCTTATAAGGAAGATGCACCGCTGGACATGCGGATGGATCAAAGAAACACGGTCAGTGCAAAAGAGATCGTCAACGGATATCCGAGAGAAGAACTGTTCCGGATCATTCGTGACTACGGGGAAGATCCTTTTGCGGCAAACATCGCAAAACATATCGTACAATACAGGGAAAGCAAAGAGATCGAAACGACAGCGGAACTGGCAGAAATCATCAAATCAGCGATTCCGATGAAGATCAGAAAATCGGGAGGACACCCTGCCAAGCAGACGTTTCAGGCGATCCGAATCGAATGTAACAGGGAACTGGATGTTTTGCAAAATTCACTGGATGACATGATCGAACTGCTGAACCCGAAAGGAAGGCTTTGCGTGATCACATTCCACTCGCTGGAAGACAGGATCGTAAAGAATACCTTCAAACGGAACGAACATCCGTGTACCTGCCCGCCTGATTTTCCGGTATGTGTATGCGGGAAAAAACCGAAGGGCAGGATCGTAAGCAAAAAGCCGATCGTACCGGACGCGGATGAACTGGCGGCAAATTCCAGATCAGGGAGTGCGAAACTTCGCATCTTTGAAAAGGCGTAGAACAAAAGGAGCAATCATATGACAAGGACTCATGGACGAGGAACAAGTGCATATCGAAGGAACGATGAATATGTATACGGAAACACCGCAAGAGCATTACAGCCGGTAGGCGTTGAGGCTCCGCGGGAGCGGGAACTCAGCCACAGGGCCCGCAGAAATAGGGACAGGGCTTCCCATATGAGTTTCGGCTATGTATTCTTTTTAACGCTTGCGATCGCTTTGACAGGGATCGGATGTCTGCAGTACCTGAAACTGCAATCGGAGATCACGAATTCCATCAAACGTATTTCCGTTCTGGAGAGTCAGCTGAATAATATCAAAGCTGAAAATGATGACACGGAAAGCCGCATCAAAGGCACTGTCGGTCTGGAAGAGATCAAGAAACGTGCCATGAACGAACTCGGTATGCAATATGCAACGCCGGAACAGATCGTGAAATATGAAAGCGATGATACGGACTATGTCAGACAATATATAGATATTGATTGAGCAATCACACAAGATGTGGTATACTATGGTCTGGATGTCGGGATTTGACATCCGGATCATTTGATTTTTACGTTCTTTTTATATAGATCAGGGGATATTGCGGGTTGAATAAGCAGGAAGAGCTTAGATTTACAAAGAAGATGCAGAAAAAGCTGGCAGTATTATTCGTATTGATACTGGTGGCTTTTATTTCGTTGAGTGTCCGTTTGTATGCGATCAACCGTGATAACGGGGAGAAATACAAGAAGCAGGTCCTGTCACAGCAGGAATATGACAGTATTACGCTTGTCGCTAAACGCGGAGATATTCTGGATTCCAACGGTTCCAAACTGGCGGTCAGCCAGAAAGTCTATAATGTGATCATCGATGCAAAGACTTTGAACGGAAACGATCAGGAATATCTGGAACCGACGCTGCAGGCCCTGTATTCCACGAACATGACGTTTCTGTTCTCACAGAATGAACTTCGTGATTTTATCAGACAGAATCCGTCCAGCCAGTACCGCGTGATCGCAAAGAAACAGAGCTATGAAGCGGCAAGCCCGCTAATGGATATCCTGAACAATACGGCCGAATATCCGAGCATAAAGGGGGTTTGGCTGGAAGATACCTATCAGAGACAGTATCCTTATAATTCGCTGGCCTGTGATGTGATCGGATTTGTGCAGGGCGATAACGAAGGTATTTACGGCCTTGAGGAATTTTATAACAATGAGTTAAACGGAACGAACGGGCGCGAATACGGATACCTGAATGATGATGAAAATCTGGAACGAACCATAAAACCGGCACAGGACGGCCATACACTTGTTACGTCACTGGATGCAAATATTCAGAGTATCGTAGAGAAACATATTCTTGCCTTTAACGAGCAATACAGAAATGCTTATCGTGACGGAAGCGGCAGCACAAATACCGGTGTGATCGTCATGAACCCGAAAAACGGAGAGGTTCTGGCCATGGCCAGTTATCCCGTCTTTGATCTGAATGATCCCAGAAACACAACGGGACTCAAGATCGAAATGCCGGAAATGCCGGAAATGACGGTAGCCGGTGAGGATGTGGAGCAGACAACCGGAAATGAAGAAGAATCCGCCAATGAGAACGCGGAAACGGAAGAGAATACAGATCAAGTACAGACATTGTCTCCGGATGCGTTAAATCCCGGGGCCGTCGGCGAAGCGTATGAAGATGCTTTCGAGGAAGCAAAGATGGATGCATTGAATGCGCTTTGGAAGAATTTCTGCATCAATTCCACTTATGAACCGGGTTCCACGATGAAACCGTTTACCATGGCGTGCGGGCTTGAAGAAGGCCTGCTTACCGGCAATGAGAATTACAGATGTGAAGGTGTCCTGAATGTCGGTGATCATGAGATCCACTGTTCCAATCGTCTCGGACATGGTGATCTGACATTCTCGGGAGCTCTTGAAAAATCATGTAACGTTGCATTCATGAAGATCGGTGCCACGATTGGCAGGAAGACTTTCATGAAATATAACAGGATCTTCAATTTCGGACTGAAGACCAACATCGATCTTGCCGGAGAGAGCAGGACCGATACGCTTGTGTTTGATGAAACCACCATGAATCCTACCGACCTTGCGATCGGTTCCTTCGGACAGGGTTTTAATACGACGATGATCCAACTTGTCACGGGGTTCTGCTCCCTGATCAATGGCGGATATTATTATCAGCCGCATCTTGTCACGAAGATCCTGAACGCAGAAGGGGCAACCGTAAAAGCGGTAGAACCAAGGATCCTGAAACAGACGATCTCTGCGGAAACATCCGAGAAGATCAGGCAGCTTTGCGTGAATGTCGTAGCGGAAGGTACCGGTAAAAGCGCCAGACCTGCCGGCTATATGATCGGCGGGAAGACGGGAACGGCCGAGAAACTGCCGCGCGGAACCGAAAACTATCTGGTTTCTTTTATCGGGTTTGCGCCGGCGGATGATCCGCAGATCGTAATCTATACGGTCATAGATGAGCCGAATGCAAAAGAACAGGCATCCGCGAAATTTGCAACGGTTCTTACCAGGGATATCCTGACAGAAGTTCTTCCCTATCTGAATGTATTCCAGACAGAAGAACTTTCTGAAGAAGAAGCCGCAGAACTTGCAGAAAAACAACTTTTATTCTCAAACGGCTCTACACTCGAGGAAGAGGAAACCGTGGAAGAGGAAACCGGGGAAGACGCGGAAAACGAAAATTCCGAAGATCAGAATGCGGAGCAGGAAGAGGAAGTTTTTGAACGAAAGATTCAATATGATCCGGAAACGGGATATGCCATAGATCCCACAACAGGTGATCTGCTGGATCCCGAAACGGGCAGACCGATCGACTCTACCGTATCAGATCTTCCCGACACACCGGTATCGCCGATCACGTTTGTGGATGATGAATGATAGATTTCTTTGGAGGAATTTGTATGAATAAGTGGGCATATTTTGCACTGCTGTTGTCCTTTGCGCTGAGTGCATTACTGGGACCCGTAATGATCCCCTTTCTGCATAAACTGAAATTCGGCCAGACGATCCGTGAAGACGGGCCGCAAAGTCATTTGCAGAAAAACGGCACACCGACCATGGGTGGCGTGATCTTTCTGATCCCGATGGTTATCACCTCTCTTTTGTATGTCAGGCAATATCCGCTGGTATTGCCTGTGGTCTTAATGACGGTAGCATTTGCCCTGATCGGATTTGTGGATGATTTTGTAAAGGTTGTTTTAAAGCGTTCCATGGGGCTCACGGCATTGCAGAAGATGGGAATGGAGATCGTCGCAACTGCCGTTTTCGTGTTCTATATGATCAGGAATGACCAGGTGGATCTCGGGATCCTGATCCCGTTCTCCGGCGGTAAAATTGTTTATATCGGTATTTTTGCGATCATCATTCTTGTGCTGGCCGTTCTGGGCACGGTAAACGGTGCAAATTTCACGGATGGCCTGGATGGGCTGGCGAGTTCCGTCACGGCAGTCATCGCGTTGTTCTTTGCACTTACATCCATGGAATTAAACAGCGGGATCGCACCGGTGTGCCTTGCCATGCTCGGCGGGCTGCTCGGGTTTCTGCTTTATAATGTATATCCTGCAAAGGTATTCATGGGTGATACGGGTTCTCTGGCCCTTGGCGGTTTCGTTGTCGCCTGTGCCTATATGACACGAACGCCGATCTTCCTGATTGTTGTTGCATTGATCTATCTGGTGGAAGTTTTGTCCGTGATCTTGCAGGTCAGCTATTTTAAGATCACAAAAGGAAAGCGGATCTTTAAAATGGCACCGATCCATCATCATTTTGAGCTTTGCGGGTGGTCGGAGACGAGAGTGGTTGCCGTTTTCACGATCGTAACGATCCTGTTTGCCACCATAGCATTTATCGGGTTATAGGAAGTATCATCAGTCATGAATAAATCGAAGAATTCCAAAAGAATTGAGTTTTTCGGAATGTTTGACTATACGCTTCTGTTTATAGTCTTATTTTTGTTATGCTTCGGACTTGTCATGCTCTACAGCGTCAGTTCCTATGAAGCCAATCTGAAATTCCAGGATTCCGCCTATTATCTGAAAAAACAGCTTTTTGCGACCATCTTCGGTGTTGTTGTGTTGTTCTTAACAACGATCCTGAATTATCATTTTTGGGATAAGGCCGCTTTATTCGCTTATTTTGTTTCTCTCGGCCTGATCCTGCTGGTGCTGACACCGCTCGGATATGAGGCAAACGGTGCCAGAAGATGGCTGAATGTCGGTATTTCCCTGCAACCAGCGGAAGTTGCCAAGGTCGGCATGATCATTTTCTTTGCCAGTGTCGTATCCAAATTCGGAAAACGGATCCAGTCATTGAAAAGTACGCTCTTTACGATCGGCCTTGCGGTTCCGGTCGCGCTTTCCGTTTTATTTATCACGGAGAATCTGAGTTCTGCGATCATTATTTTCGGCATCGTATTTATGATGATCTTCGTTGCAACCCCGAACTATAAGGAATACATATTGATCGGAGTGGTCCTGTTGGGTATTGCTGCCGTATTTGTGCTTCTTGTCAGCAAAGGGATCCTTCCGGAAACATTATCCTACCGGTTCGGCAGGATCAATGCCTGGCTGAATCCCGAGAAATATGCCTCCACTACAGGATTCCAGACGTTGCAGTCCCTGTATGCGATCGGATCGGGAGATATCTTCGGAAAAGGACTCGGCCAGAGCATGCAGAAGCTCGGGTTCATTCCCGAGGCCCAGAATGATATGATCTTTTCCATTATCTGTGAAGAACTCGGTTTATTCGGTGCGACAGCGATCATTCTGATGTTTATCATCATGATCTGGCGTTTTCTCGTGATCGCCAATAATGCCTCCGATCAATTCGGTGCATTGCTTGTTGTCGGTGTGATGGCGCATATTTCGATTCAGGTCATACTGAATATCGCTGTTGTGACCAACACGATTCCCAATACAGGTATCACGCTGCCTTTTATCAGTTACGGCGGTTCTTCGATCGTTTTCCTGCTTTCGGAGATCGGACTGGTGTTGAGTGTGTCCAGAGGTATCCGTCTTGAGAACAGGTAAAAAGACCATCATTATATTTGTGATCCTGCTGGTGCTGATCGTTCTTGTGACATCGGTTCTTACGGTGATCCGGTACAAGTATTCGGTCACGACGGTTGAAGTGACCGGAAATGAACATTATACCGATCAGGAGATCATCGATCTCGTCATGAAAGGGAAATACGGGCATAATTCCGTCTACCTTTATCTCAAATACCATAACAAGGAAGTGGAATCCATCCCGTTCATCCAGCAGACGGACATTGAACTGGTTTCTCCGACGGAAGTCAAGATCACCGTTTATGAAAAAGCCGTGGCGGGCTATGTGGAGTATCTCGGACATTACCTGTACTTTGACAAAGACGGTATTGTGGTGGAATCCTCCAATCGACAGATGGAGGGCATCCCGTTTGTAACGGGACTGCATTTTGATCATATCGTGCTGCATGAGAAACTGCCGGTAGAAGACGAAACCGTATTCCGGCTGATCCTGAACATTACGCAGCTGCTCACAAAATACAGTATTACGACTGACCGGATCTATTTTGACAGTGCGGATCATATCACATTATATTTCGGTCAGGTCAGGATCTATCTGGGTACCAGCGACCATCTGGATGAAAAGATCAATAAACTGCAATATCTGCTTCCGAAACTGGAAGGTTTTTCCGGTGTTCTGCATATGGAAAATTATACGGGAGAGGGTGGCACGTTTACGTTTGAAAAAGATGATGAATAAAACAATATTCATTATTGACAGTAAATAAAAAAAATTATATGATTAACATAATGATTAACATAATTGGGTGTGGAGTATAAAAAAAGGAGGAGAAAATCTTGCTGGAAATTAAGAATAATGATGTTGACAGCGCAGCCAAGATATTAGTCGTAGGGGTCGGTGGTGCAGGTAACAACGCAGTAAACAGGATGATTGAGGAGAAGATCACCGGGGTTGAGTTTTTAGGGATCAACACGGATAAGCAGGCTTTGCAGTTATGCAAATCCCCCAGACTTCTTCAGATTGGAGATAAACTGACACAGGGTCTTGGTGCGGGCGCGAAACCGGAAGTGGGCGAAAAGGCCGCGGAAGAGAGTATGGAAGATATCGCGAATGCGATCCGTGGTGCGCACATGGTTTTTGTAACCTGTGGTATGGGTGGCGGAACCGGAACAGGTGCGGCACCGGTCATTGCCAAGATCGCGAAAGAACAGGGCGCACTGACGGTCGGTGTCGTAACAAAGCCTTTCCGTTTTGAGGCAAAAGCTCGTATGACAAATGCCGAGGGCGGAATTGAAAAACTTCGTCCGAATGTGGATACGCTGATCGTGATCCCGAACGACAAGCTTCTTGAGATCGTTGACCGCAGAACCACGATGCCGGATGCATTGAAGAAAGCGGATGAAGTATTGCAGCAGGCTGTAAGAGGTATTACGGATCTGATCAACGTTCCGTCGCTGATCAACCTTGATTTTGCGGATGTACGTACTGTCATGGAGAACAAAGGGATCGCTCATATCGGTATCGGTCAGGCCAAGGGCGATGACAAAGCGATCGAAGCTGTACGTCAGGCCGTTAATTCTCCGTTGCTTGAGACTTCCATTGCAGGCGCAAGTCATGTGATCGTCAATATATCCGGTGAGATCACTCTGCTGGATGCGGATGATGCCGTTTCCTTCGTTAAGGATATTACAGGTGATG
>JAEEGL015960899.1_pt1 | contig 13168 bp, 9 predicted proteins | sample 9134231 | NCBI WGS metagenome assembly JAEEGL01 (sample SAMN16246548, study PRJNA631951) | gut metagenome | biome: gut microbiome; feature: rumen; material: fiber-attached | host: Bos | place: Iran: Karaj | collected 2018-10
CATCACCATCTCGACGCCCTCATTCCCGGTCGGCGGCACGATCTCCGCCACCGCGCAGCTCGAGAACATCGACCCCGCCACGGCCGCCTTCACCTGGACGCTCACGGACGGCGACTTCGTCCGCCAGACCTCCGGGACCGGCTCGGCCTACGCCTCCTTCGCCTGCTCTGATGCGCCTGCCGGAACCTACTCGCTCACGGTCACGGTCGTCTCCGAGGGCGAGACATTCGCCCCGGCCGCGCCGACAGAGATCTTCGTGAAGCCTTCCGAGGTCTATGTCTCCTCCGAGGGGAGCGACACCCGGCCCTACGACACCCCCGCCAAGGCTGCGCACAACTTCAGCGACGCCCTGAACTCCCTCTGGCAGGCCTCCGACACCACCTCCATCGTCCACGTCGCGGCCGGCGAATATCCGCTCCGCGAAACCGCCGTCCTCGACTCCCCCGTCCGCGTTCTCGGCACCGGGCGCGACGCGACCGTCCTCTGTGGGGCCGGCATCTCCTCCGACATGCGCGGGATGCTGATCCGCCACGCCGACGTCATCGTCCGCGGCCTTACGCTCTCCGGCTGCACGAACGCCCTCGACGGCGCGGGCGTCTACATGACCGTCGGCCTGCTCGACAACGTCCGCGTGACGAAGACAAAACAGCTGGCGAACGGCGACAACCAGGGGGGCGGCATCTACATGACGGACGGCACCGTCGCCAACTGCCTCATCGACGGAAACTACATCGAGGCTTCCTGGCAAAACACCGCCGGCATCGGCATCTACATGACCGGCGGCCTCGTCACGGACACCGTCATCTGCCACAACTGGATGGCGCGCAACCAGCACAACGGCCTCGGCATCTGGACCTCGGGCGGCACGGTGCGGCGGTGCGAGATCTTCGACAACTACTCGACCATGAACAGCATCTCCACCACCTCCGGCGCCTCCGAAGTCTCATCCGGCCACGGCATGAACATCTCCGGCACCGCGCTTGTCGAGGACTGCCGCATCTACTCCAACGGCTGGAACGGCGTGATGATGCGGGGCGGCACGATGCGCGACTGCCTCATCTACGGCCACCACTGCACCGACAACTTCTTCGCGGGCGTAAACCTGTCCGCCGGCCGCATGGAGAATTGCACCATCGCGGACAACGTCGCCGACAGGGAGACGACCGGCAAGTCCGGCCTCTGGCAGTCGGGCGGCACGGCCGTCAATTGCATCGTCTGGGGCAACGGCCCCGCCGCGTCCGAAGCGGGAAGCTGCTACCTCACGGGCGGCACCTTCAACACGAACCTCGTCGACGTCGCCGCCTCGCGCGGGACGGGCAACATCGTTGGCGCGGAGTCGCACTTCAAGAACCGCGCGAAGGCCAACTACCACCTCGCAGGCATCGCACGCGACGCCATCGACCGCGGCGATAACGCCGCCTGGACGGGAACCCCGCTCCAGGAGGCGCTTGACCTCGACGGCCACAGCCGCCTCTCGCGGCGGATCATCGACCTCGGCTGCTTCGAGTACACCACCATCCCGACCATGTTGTTCCTCCGCTAGAACCCTTCACCCCTTCACCCCTCAACACCCATGCTCTCCATCGATTGCCGCTTCCCGGGCGGGAACATCAAGGTCCACGACCTCCAAGGTGCCACCCTCTTCGTAAGTCCTGACCTGCGCGACACGCGCACGTCCTGGTTCTACTGGGCCTTCCGCGTGCGCGGCGCGGCCGGACGCACGCTCGTCTTCCGCTTCCTCTCCGACCACCCCGTCGGCACGCGCGGTCCTGCGATCTCGACCGACGGCCGCCGCACCTGGCGCTGGACCGACGAGGCCTTCGACCAGGATTCCTTCCGCGTCACCATCCCCGCCGACGAGACCTACCTCTGCTTCGCTCCGCTCTACACGCAGGAGAACTGGGAGCGTTTTCTCGCGGACGAAGCCGCGCGCGCCACGGAAACGTCGAACGGGTTCAGTCCAGGCTTCTTCACGACATCCCGCAAGGGCCGTCCCGTCGAAATCCTCCATGCCGGCACCTCGGCGGACAAGGCCCGCCACCACGTCGTGGTCACCGCGCGCCACCACTGCTGTGAAATGATCGCTGACTGGACGATGGAGGGCATCGCCGCGACCATCCTTGATGGCGCCGGTGCCGACGCCGAATGGCTCCGTTCGAACGTCTCCTTCTCCTTTATTCCCTTCGTCGACAAGGACGGCGTCGAGGAGGGCGACCAGGGCAAGAACCGCGCCCCGCACGACCACAACCGCGACTACGGGGCAAACGCCATCTACCCGGAGACGGCTGCCGTGCGCGGACTCGTCGACGCCATCGCCAGGCGCTACGGCAAGGTCGACATTTTCATTGACCTTCACTGCCCGTGGATACGCGGCGCGGGCAACGAAAACGTCTACATGGTCGGGAGCAAATTCCCCGTCCATGCCGCGCAGCAGACCGTTTTCGGCGATCTCGTCGAGGCTGCCTGCGGCCCTGGCGACCTTCCCTACTTCCGCGCCGACAACTACCCCTACGGAACGGGCTGGAACGTTTCCGGAAACGAGGCCGATGGCGTCAGCAGCACAAAGTGGGCCGGTGCAAACCCCGCCATCGGTTTCGCAACCTCCTTCGAAATTCCCTATGCCAACGTCCGCGACGTAAACGTCACGCCGAATCGTGCGCGCGGACTCGGTCGCGCCATCGCCGAGGCTCTTGCGATTTTTTTGCGCGACGAGCGGTAGCGCGCATCAATTTCATGCTATAATTTTAGCATGAGTTCATATCCCCATCTGACATCTGAAATGGCCATTGGCGACTTCAACCTCGACTGCACGGGGCGCGTCAAGGTCGCCACGCTTTGCGACTTCCTCCAGGCGGCCGCCACGGCCCACGCCGAAAAACTCGGTGTCGGGATGCTGGCGCTTCAGGAACAGGGCGTCACCTGGATGCTGACCAAGATGGACATCGCCTTTGGCGAATGGCCGGACCGCCATTCGGCGCTCAAGCTGACGACATGGCCGTCGGGTGTACGCGGACGCCTCATCTGCTGCCGCGACTTCGACATGGCCGACGCGACTGGACGCACGGTGCTCCGGGCCACGAGCGAATGGGTCTGCGTCAACCTTGAGACGCGCAAGCTCGCGCGCCTTTCACCGACGCTTTTGACGCTTGCGCCGCCCGACGCCCCGAAGGTCGAAATGACGCCCATGCCCGATTTCGGCAACGCCGCCTTCGCCCCGTCCGGCGAATGCCGCATCTTCGTCCGCCGCGCCGACCTCGACATCAACCGGCACGTCAACAACGTCCACTACATCGAGTGGCTTCTCGAGCCGCTTTCGGACGCCGCCTACGGCCGCACGCTCCGCCACCTCTCCATCAGCTACCACGCCGAGGCGCTCGCCGGCGACGAGGTGACGAGCCGCGTTTCGGAGGCGACGCTGTCCGACGGGGCCGTTGCCACCTCCCATTCCCTCTGCCGTGGGGAGACGCTCCTCACCAGGGCCACATGCCTGTGGTCCGCAACGCAACAGACAAACTGAACAGGAGACATCGAAAATGATCAAACTCATCCAAAATGCCCTGACCGTGAAAAAGGGCACTATGAACTTCATGGACCAGAACGGGACGGTCATCGGCTTCAATCCGCGCCCTGACGGAAACCCCCTGGCGTTCTACGTCTACAAGGCAAACGGCGACCTCGTCGACACCGCCGGCACGTTCATCGAACAGTATCTCGACGGCATTCCCTACTCCTTCGGCAAGAACGGTCACATCATCAAGCACAGGCATGACGGCTCCGGTTCCGACGAGGACGACAAGCTCGTCATTTCGCTTCTTCCGGACGAGGACGGCGAAGCGCTGGAACTCCAGATCGTCTGCCTCAACAGCCTCTACTACACGGCCAACTTCTCGCTTTCCGACAAGGACCGCCTCATTTTCCGCAAGCCCAATGCCGAAGCGACCGCCGCGCGCGACTGGCAGCTTGCCGAAATCAACCACGCCATCGGCGAACTCACCCTGGCGCGCGACCAGGTTTCAAAGGCCCTGGCCGACCTCGACCTCCTCAAGCAGAAGCTGCTGTCGAAGTAACGGTCGTCGAAACACTACATCGCACATACTGATTCGGAAAGGGACAAAGGAAATGACACTGTTCGGAAAGCATAGGACAAAGGCGTTCGTTGTAGCGATTTGCGCCATTTTGGCAGGACGGGCAGAGGCTCGCCCCGTGTCGGAAAACGAGGCCGCTCTCGCGGCGGAGAGCTGGATTGCCCAAACGCCTCACCCGCTCGGAACGGAGTTGTCCGCCGTCCAGAAGGGCGAGGCCCATGCCGTCCGAGACGAATCCGGCGAGGCGTTGTTCCATGTTGTTCGGATGGGGAAGGACGGTTTTGTCGTTACGTCAGCAGAAACAGGCGTGACCCCCATCATTGCGATTTCCGATTCGGGAGAATTGGTGGAATCACGCGGGCTATTACTCGGAAGGAAACATCACGCTGAACTGGAGCTGGACGAGGTATGCGGACGACAGTGTCGAAAAATGACGCCCCTGTATTCAGTCAGGACCGAGAAATCTGAATTGCGGCGGCGGCAGGGGCGAGACCATCGGAAGACGCCGTGACGCGGAGGGTTCCCGACGCCCCGTCGCGCGGACGGATGATTGCCTGGGCCCAGCCGTGGAAGGCCCTGCGGACGGGAAGGCGGAAGTCGTCAAAGTCGGTTTCGTTGCCATTGTCCGTGGCGACGATTTCGGCGGGGCCTTCGACGGAGAAGACGATGCGGTTCGCGGCGCGCGGGACGAGGCGTTCGGCGGCGTCGCGGACTGAGACGCTGACGTAGGCGACGTCCACGCCGTCGGAGGCGACCGCTTCGCCTTCCGGTTCGAGAAGGAGCCGCGCCGGCGCGCCGGCCGTCTCCACCCTGTCACGCGCCCATTCGACGCCGTTGCGGTACGCGACGACCTCCAGAACGCCGGGTTCGTAGCGCACGTCGTCCCATCTGAGGCGGTAGGCGCGGTCCCAGACGCCGGGCTCCTTGCGGCGGCGGCCGAGGCTGCGGCCGTTGAGGAAGAGTTCGCCCTCGTCGCCGGAGGTGAAGACGTAGACGGGGGTCACTTCGCCTTCGCGCCCCTCCCAGGTCCAGTGCGGCAGGATGTGCGCCATCGGGAAATCGGGACGCCAGCGCGACTGGAAGAGCCAGAAGGCGTCCTTTTTGAAGCCGGCCTGGTCGAGGAATCCCGTGTTGCAGGTGTGGATCGCGGCACGCGTCATGCCCCGCTCCTGGACTTCGGCAAGGGCGCGGGCCTGGGTCTCCGGGTCGGTGAAGGCGGGCTTCTTCCGCCAGTCGTTGCACCAGAAGGGGCCGCCGAGATAGTCGATGCCCGTCCAAATGAATTCGCCCATGCAGGTTTTGACCTGGTCCATCCAGTGCCACTGCGCGTCGGGCGCGCAGGCCCAGCCCTCATCCAGCTTTTCCCAGCCGGTCGCCTCCCAGCAATAGGCCGAGTTGAGCATGTTTTCCGCGCTGATTTCGCTCCACTTCTGCACGACGGGGAAATGGTATTCGCTGCGGGAGGAACTCATGCAGACCGTCTCCGAACCGAAGAAGGGGACGTTCGGATGGCTCTTCTTGAGCGCGGGATAGTTCCACGAATAGTAGTTGCAGCCCATGAGCGGGAGAACCGTGGGGTAGGCGTTGGTAAAGTTGACAGGATTGTTGTTCGCGTTCGTCACGGGACGCGTAGAATCCTCCTCGGCGACGATTCGCGCCAGGTCGCGCGCCGTGGCGGAGAACTCGTCGAGGGAGGCGATGGAGCCGAAGCCCTCGGGGATTTCGTTCCCGACGGAGTACATGATGACGCAGGGGTGGTTGCGGTCGGTGCGCACCCAGGCGCGCACGTCGCGCTCATGCCATGTGTCGAAAATGTTCGTGTAGCCGTTTTCGCGCTTGCCGGCGGCGCCGATCCGGCGCCATTCATCAAAGACTTCGTCCTTGACCAGGAGTCCGAGTTCGTCGCAGAGTTCCAAAAGGCCTTCGTCGGGTGGATTGTGGGAGGAACGGATTGCGTTGACGCCCGCCTCCTTGAAGAGCAGGAGCCGCCGCTTCTGTGCCGCGCGGTTCCAGGCTGCGCCGAGGACGCCGAAGTCATGGTGCATCGAGACGCCGTTGAGCGGCACGGTGCGGCCGTTGAGCTGGAAGCGGCGTTCGTCGGCGTGGAAGGCGATCGTGCGGATGCCGTAGCGGTAGGAATCGCCCTCGATGTCGACTGTGTAGAGGTAGGGGTCGTCGATGTCCCAGAGGTGCGGTTTTCCGACCGTGAAGACGCGCTCCACTGGGCCGCTCGCGGACATTTCGTAGCGGACGCGCACGGTCGCCCGTTCCGGCGTCACCTCTGGCGTCGTGATGAAGACGGAGCCTGGCACCACATGGTCCTTCGGGCAGACCAGAAGGCGGCAGTCGCGGAAGAGTCCCCCGCCGGTGTACCACCGTGAGGAGTTGGGGATGTTGTGGCAGCGGATGGCAAGCGTAATCGTCTTGCCGACGGCAAGACGATTCGTCAAATCGATCCGCCAGCGCGTGTAGCCGTAGGGCCAGCCGCCGGCGAACTCCCCGTTGACGTAGGCCATCGCGTAGCTCATCGCGCCGTCGCACTCGAAATAGACGTGTCCGTCCTCGGGGACGCAAAAGGCCTGCCCGCCAACTCTCCATTCTCCATTTTCAATTTTCAATTCGATCCGGTACCACCCGACGCCGCTTACGTCGAGGAAGGCATCGCCATAGAGGCGGTCGGAATCGAATGGCGACTCTACGCCCCAGTCGTGCGGGACGCGGACGGGGCGCCATTGGGAGTCGTCGAAGGATGGTTGCGCCCAGTCGAAGCGCGGCGCGCCGGAGAAGTCGCCCCGGTCGGCGCGGTCGAGCAGGGTGCTCATCACCTGCATCGTGAGGCCTTCCCCGGCCGAGGGGTCGTCGGCCTTGACGAAGCGCCAGCCGTCGGTGAGCGGGATTCGGACCGTCCCCTTCGCGTGTTGGGCGGAGGCGGTGTTTTGGCAGGTTGCGTTCATGGCAGTCTCGTGAATTAACGGGGGAGGGGAGCGCGCCAGTGGAAGTTGTCAATGACGCCGCGGAAGGAACGGATCGTGGGCTGGTTGTAGATTCCCTTCGCATCGTAGTCGTGCACGGCGAACTCCACCGCCACGCCCAGCTGGGGCCCCAGATAGCGCACGGCACGGCTGAAACGGCCGGAGGCGAGGTAGATGAAGGGCTTGTCCAGTTCGCGGCGAAGCAGAAGCATGGTGCGCACGGACTCGACGAATTCCTCGTCGCTGTCGCTCCTGACGACGATTTTCAGGATGTCCGCGCCCCGGTCGCTTTGTGCGCGCAGGTGGTCCAGTACCTCCTCCGCCCGCAAATGCTCGTTTGTCATGTGCGAGGACATGAGCGCGTACGCCCCGCGGGCGTGGATTTCCCCGATGAGCTTGCGCTGCCGGGCGATGGCCTCGGCGTCCTGCGTCAGTTCCCGCGGGGCGGGGGCGTAGAGGTCGCCGACGACGTCGATGACGTCGGCGCCGGCCTCCGCCGCCGCAAGGAGGTACTGCTGGCGTGTGTCGTCATCCTTGCCGCAGAACTTGTCGCTCCGGTAGTCGATGAACATGAAGGGCAGCGGCACGGCGTTGATGAGGCCGCGGAAGGCGTCCCTGGTGCGTTCTTCAAGGGGCAGATCGGAAATCTCGATGGCAATGCCATCCGCCCCGTCGGCTTCGGCGGAACGGACAAGGGCAACGGCTTCGGCCAGGGAACCGGGCTTGCAGAGCAGCGTTACGGCGGGTTCCTGCCGGTTGACAAAGGAACGTTTCAGCATACTGTTGAGGGGGGACTCTACTTGCTTTCCCAGACGCGGAGGCCGAAGCGGCTGAGGTAGGTGTTGATGACGGTGATGCCGTCGCCGAGGGCGCTGATTTCGTGGAGCATCTCGCGCTGCTGCGGACGCGACGGGCTGCCGAGGATGGTCACGGAGCCGCCGTCGCCGCCGGCGCCGTTGACCTTCCAGCCGAGCGCGCCGTAGGCCCTGGCGATTTCGAAGACCTTGCGCGCCTTGGCGTTGACGAGTTCGGGATTGAGGTCGGCTTGGGCCTCGGTGTTGGCGGACATGGCCGCGCCGAAGGCGACGAGGTTGCCGGCATAGAGGGCGTCGCGCCCCGCAGCGGCGAGCTTGCGGAGCTTCTCAAGCTTCGCACCGCCGTCGTCGCCGGCGGCGCGGACGCTCTCGATGACCGATTCGTGGACCTTGGACGAGCTGTGCGGCTTGCCGAGGAAGATGAGCGAAATGCGCGACTCCAGTTCCCACCAGACGTCGTTTGGAATCAGAATCGGGGAGATGGTCGCGTGCGGGTACTCCTGCATGTCGATGAAGCTGATGCCGCCGAAGGCGGAGCAGAGCTGGTCCTGGATGCCGCTCTGCTGGTGGAGGAAGTCGGTCTCGACGCTGTGGGCCTTGGCCGCGACTTCGTGGGGCGCCATGCGGCCGGGCGTGAGGCGGTCGAGGGCGCCGATGAGGGCGACCGTGACGGCGGCTGAGGTGCCGGTGGAGGAGCCGCCGGGAACGGAGGAGTAGAGCGTCGCCTCGATGTCGAGGCCGCGCGGGACGCGCATGGCGGCGACGCAGGCCTCTAGAAGCGGATGGGGGCCGAAAACGACGTCCTGGGGGTTGATCGTGTAGCGCACGCCGTAGTTCTCGGCGTTGATCGTGAGGCTGCTCTGGCGCGATGAGGCTGCGGGAGAGACCGTCATCTGGCACTGCACGTAGGGGTAGACGGCGATGTTGAGGACGAGGCCGTGCTTGGCGAACCAGGTGTCAGTCCAGCCGCCGAGGTCGCAAATCCGAATGGGTGCGACGGAATTGATGATTCTTTTCATGGGACTAAGTTTAGCAAAGACGCGCGAGAGGATAAAGAAAATTTGCTATCATATTTCCGTTTCGATTGAAGACGAGGTGAATGATGGAAGGAATTGCATTTGCAGGCAGCATGATCGTGGACCACATCCGCGAAATCGACGTTCTTCCGGGCCGGAGCGAGCTGGCGAAGGTCCGCGCAATCCAGAACGCCACGGGCGGATGCGTCTGCAACACGGGGATGGATCTCGCAATCCTTGACCCTTCGGTGCCCGTGATGGCCGTGGGTGTCGTGGGCGAGGACCCCGACGGCGACCTCGTGCTGAACACGCTGCGAGGCAGTGGCGTCGACACGTCGCGCGTGCTGCGGCGCGGCGCGACGTCCTTTACGGACGTCTTCGCCGAGCGGTCGAACGGCTGCCGGACCTTCTTCCAGTACGGCGGCGCGTGCGACACGTTCGACGTCACGGACGTGGACTTTCCGCACCTCGACTGCGCCATCTTCCACATCGGCTATCTGCTGCTTCTCAACCGCCTCGACGAGGAGGAGCCCGAGTACGGCACGCGCATGGCGGAAATGCTCGCCCGCGTCCAGGCCTGCGGCGTGAAGACCTCGATTGACGTCGTCAGCGAGAACAGCGACCGATTCGCGCGGATCGTCGCCCCCGCCCTCAAGTACGTCGACTACCTCACCTTCAACGAAATCGAGGCCGGCAAGACGGTCGGGGTCGAACTCCGCCGCCCGGACGGTTCGCTTGCGGAGGAGCGGATCGAAGAGGTTCTGCGGAAACTCTTCGTCATCGGAACGGGCGAGTGGGTGATCATCCACTGCCCGGAGGGGGCATTCGGCCTCAGCCGCAACGGCACCTACGTCGTCGAGCGGAGCAAGAAGCTGCCGAAGGGCTACAAGGTCGGGTCGGTCGGCGCGGGCGACGCCTTCTGCGCAGGCGTCCTGCTGGCCGCCTACCGGGGCCTCTCCATCAGCGAGGCGCTCGTCTACGGCAACGCCTCGGCACAAGTCTCCCTTCGCCACGCCTCCGCTTCCGGCGGCATGACCACGATTGACGAGGCTCTGGCCGAGTACCGACGCCACTAGGTCCCGGCCCCATGAAATTCCGCCTTCTGCCCTCCGTCCCCTTCAAGTTCATGCTGCACGACGAGTTCGCGGAGAAGTGAACCCGAGTACGGTACGCGTAGGCGTTGAGGGTGGCTATGCACCACCACCCGTATCGCCGTTGTCGCCTTCGGCCTTTTTAATTTCCGTTTCGGCGTCGGAGAACCCCATGGCAATGGCGGCGAGGCCGTTTCCATACCGTTCCATCATGCTGCAGCAGACATAAATGCTGGCCTCGATGATGGGTTTGGGAAGTGTGTCAAGACCACGGCAATTGACATAGGTCTTATAGCGGATTTCGCCGTCACGCACATCGACTTCGAAATTGCCGCTTGCCAAACCGTAGTTTGCCATCGTCGTGTATTTCAGCAACTCGTCGAGGTTCGCGGGGTCGCCGTTGATCGGGGAGATCGCGTTGACGACGTAGGATTCATTCTCCCGAACGTTAATGAAAATCCTCGCGGAGCGCAGTTTGTTATGAAGGGAGACGCCACATCTGAGAACGTAGCGTTCAGCGTCATAATCGTAGTGCCAGTCGTCATCGTCCAGCCAGTCACGCAGTGCATCGACAATACTATCCTGATTCATGTTTTTCTCCTTGTTACGCCATTAAGAGACGCCAAAACCGACTACCGGTCGTTTGTCGTCTCCTATGGACAAAAGACTTGTGAATTCCTTGTCCGCCATAGCCCGTGTGAAATCGCTGGCCATGATTCGGATTGGGCCTTCTTCCCCCAGGCTGCGCCGATACGCAGCCTTTCCCCATGTACGCTCGTAGAGATTGCGAACCAACCTCGCATTGCTGAAATCCTTGGATTTGAGGTTTTCGTCCGGAATGGAGGCGAAGAAGTCGTGTACCGCGCGTTTCAGATCTTCGTCATAGTCGAAGTTGCCTTCAAGCATTGAGAAGAAAATGCGCTCAAGATCCTCTCGCGAGTAGTTCGGAAACTCGATTTCGTGGGGGATGCGGCTTTGAAGGCCGGCATTTCCCCGGAGCATGGCGTGCATATCGTCCTTATATCCGGCCATGATCACGCAGAGGTCGTCCCGATGGTTCTCCATTTCGGCAACGAGGGTGTCAAGCGCTTCGCGGCCGTAATCGCGTGCGGAGTCGTAATCGTTGCGGAAGAGGGAATAGGCTTCGTCGATGAAGAGGACGGAACCGTATGCGTCGCGGCAGATGGCGCTTGTCTTGGGCGCCGTTTCGCCGATAAACTGGCCGCAAAGGTCGCGTCCCTTGACCTCAACGAGGTGCCCTTTGCGCAAAATCCCCTCCTCACGCATGATTCCGGCGAGAATGCGCGCCACCGTCGTTTTGCCCGTGCCCGGATTGCCTGTAAAGAGCATGTGAATGGCGGGCCTCATGGTCTTCTTCCCGCTGGCGGCCATTTCCTGCTGCAGCTTGATTTGGGCGATCACCTCCTTGATGCGCTCAAAAACGGACTCCATGCCGATCATTGACTCCAGCTTCATCTTGGATTCCCGCCCTTCTTCTTCATTGCAGAAGGCGGATTGTCTGAGATCCTCGATGCCAATCGTGCGGTCTTCAACGCCTTTACGACAATTGGACAGAGCCTTGTCATAGATGGTCTTCCGGATCATTTTGTCGATGGTCTTGTATCCGAAGAAGCTGTCATCGCCCTTTTCGCGAAGAATCCACTGCTCGAACTCATGCGCCGCATCGTCGCCCAGGCTGAAGGAACTTGTCCGCAAAGCTTCCCGCGCGTAATCCGTCATGCACTCAAGAGAACTCGGCGCCACCGAGATGGTGCGCACATTCAGAATGTCATTCAGCGCAATGCCCGCCTCACGCAGGACATGCCTTTCCAGGAACGGGACGCGGAACACGATAAGGAATGTGCCGCAAAGGGCGTTGAGACGCCGCAACCACGCCTTGACATTCTCAGTCGCCAACACCGACTGCCAGGAGGAAATGTCGACATAGAGAATGGCCCTCGACACACCGTTCTTCATGTTGGCGCGCTGCATGTCCTGCGCGGCCTCAAGCATCATGTTCCAGGAAACGTGATAGCCGTCGGCCTCGCGTTCATCGCCGTCCGCGAGAAGGACGTACTCACGAATCGTTTTGGCGTCATTCTCCCCTTTGACCAGCCCGTATGCACGAAAGAGCTTTACAAGGGAGGAGAGGAATTCCGAGGTGCCATAGCCCGCTTCAACCGCCAGCAGCAAATGCTGGTGCCAGAACGTCGATTCAATCCCCATTTTCTGAAGGGTTGGAATCACGGCCGCCGTTTCCCGAACGTAAGCCTCAAGTTCCTTGCTGTGCTTGATGGGGATGGAGCTGCAAATCGCCTCCAGTACTTCACGGGGGTCCGGAGGAGGGGTTTCCGCGCCATTCTCTTGATTGCCGTCATTTGTCTCGGAGCTCTTCGCCGCGTTGGTCGCCTCCTCGTTATTCTCCGAGGATGTTGATTCCTCAGGCGCCTCTTCCTGATGTGCGTGGGTCTTTTTCGGTACGTCAAGACCGTCCAAGTCCCCTGCAAAAGTCACGTGCGTCCAGGGATCCGCTTCCCCAAGCGATTTCATTTGTCCGGCTAGATCGGCAAGGAACTCCTCCCTGTCCGCCGCTGCCATTTCAACCACCAGGGATACGGCAGAACTTGACTTCAGCGATACTTTTTCCTCTGTGCGCAGCCATTTCTCCAGAAGACGGACCACACGCACACCTTCCTGCCGCTGCTTTTCCACCCATGCGCGATCAAATCGAATTGTTACCAGTTTCTTTTCCATTGTGGTCCTTCCTTTAGGTGATTATACCATCGGGAGCTAAACAAATCAAACGAAGGGACGGGACACCGGGACTTCAGGCGAGGGGTTCGAAATCGGCGGCGCCGTGCTTGCAGAGCGGGCAGATGAAGTCGTCGGGAAGCTTCTCGCCCTCGTAGACGTAGCCGCAGATCTTGCAGACCCAGCCCTTCTTGCCGGCGGGTGGCTGGGGCTTTGGCTTGACGTTGGCCTGGTAGTACGCGTAGGTCATTGCGGGGGCCGACGAGAGGACGCGGCTTTCGGTGACGGAGCAGACGAACATGCCGTGCGATCCCATGTCGACGTACTGGTCGACCTTGAGCGAGATGACGGCGCAGACATGGCGCGGCAGGACGACGAGGCCGTTGGCCGAGCGGGAAATCCCCTCGACGCCGGCGAACTTGTCGGCCGTGCGGCCGC
>JAEEGL016493714.1_pt1 | contig 13168 bp, 18 predicted proteins | sample 9134231 | NCBI WGS metagenome assembly JAEEGL01 (sample SAMN16246548, study PRJNA631951) | gut metagenome | biome: gut microbiome; feature: rumen; material: fiber-attached | host: Bos | place: Iran: Karaj | collected 2018-10
GCGGAGATCCTGCAGCTGCTCGCGCAGAGCGGGTATGCTTCCGTGCACAAGCTGGCACAAACACTTCATGTAAGCGAACCGACCATGCGCCGGGATCTCAGGGATATGGAGGCAAGCGGACGTATCCGCAGGACACACGGCGGCGCAGCGCTGCTCGAGCGCGGCACGCATATACCGCTTTCGCTGCGCAGTGAAATCGATTCCGAAAAAAAACGCCTGATTGCGCAGAAAGCCGCAGTCATGATTCCTGATGGCGCGACAGTATTCTTTGACGCAAGCAGTACAGTGCGGCATATCATCCACTTTCTCCGGGAACGGCAGAAATTCACAGCCGTATGTAACAGCCCTGCAATGTGCGGTGAACTGACCAAGCTCCACATTCCCACTTACTGTGTGGGCGGACGTATCAATGAGCTGGATGACGCAGTACGCGGCCCGCATGCCGAGGCTTTTCTGCGGAACATGCATTTTGACCTTGCCTTTTTCAGTTGCATGGCATTAAGCGAAACAGGCGTGCTGTATGGCCGGCTTGAAGAAGGCACTTCTTTCCTGCGCGTTCTGATCGGACAGAGCACTAGGAGCGTATTCCTGTGCACAAGCAGCCGGATCAATATATGCGGCATACACAAGGTATGTGAACTGGGTGATATCGACATTGTACTGAGCGATCAGCCTCTTCCGGAGAATCTGCAGCGCATGATCGGCAGCAAAAAAAGAACAGCCGGCACATGATGTGCCGGCTGCGGATTCTGATGATCAGAAACTGGAGATTCCGTATGCGTTGACCATGGCATCCAGTTTGAGCCCTGCCTTGCACAAAGGGCATTCATGCGGACTTGTATTAATGTAGTCGTCCAGAACATTCTTCGTATTATAAATCGAGTATACAGGGAATCCGTCACATTCCTGCATGCAGGCAAAGATTGCGCATACGCCTACCGGTACACCGCCATAATAGCGAATTGCATCCAGTGCTGCCTGAGCCGTATATCCCGTGGTTACAGAAGCTGCCAGCACGAGCACATGCTTGCCTACAATCATGGGTGCAGAGTTATCACGGAAAAGCAGCTGGCTTCCACTGGTGTGCTCCGGAGTTGCAACATAAATGGTGCGGTGTGCGTTCAGATTAGTAAATCCGGCTGCAGACAGGTGGCTGGCCATGCACGCACCAATCACTTCTGTCCCATCCAGGCAAAGGATCGTATCAATGATCGTTGTAGATTTAAAAGAGCTTACCAGCTGCTGTGCTGCTTCCCGTGCTTCAGACAGCCTATGCTTCGTCATAGTCAGATCAATGTAGTAGTTGATATGACTGTGACTTGTGGCAAAATGTCCATGTGCCACACGCAGACGAATATTGGAATATGGAGTGGGATATTCGTAGAGTTGGATAGCCATATTAATCTCCCCTCTTACCTATGTGTGTTTTGCATGGTGCTATTTTACCATATCAGCTATTATCTGTCAAACAATACAATAATGCTGCTGTTTTACATTTTAGAGATAATCCCGTCCAGCAACGCGCGGAAATCATCACGCACACGTTCTCCGGTCTCCATGATTTCCTGATGGGAAAGTGGCTGATCCAGTATACCTGCCGCCATGTTCGTCAGGCAGGAAATGCCCAGCACTTTCATTCCAGCATGTACAGCAGCAATGGTTTCAGGCACAGTCGACATGCCAACAGCATCCGCTCCTAGCACACGTGCCATACGGATCTCAGCCGGAGTCTCATAGGTAGGACCGTTAAACCAAGCATACACGCCCGTACGGAGGGTAATGCCTTTCTCGCGGGCAGTCTCTTCTGCTATTGCCATCAGGCGGCGGTCATATGCCCGTGACATGTCGGGGAAGCGCGGTCCGAGCTCGTCGATATTCGGCCCTGTAAGTGGGTTTTTGCCCGAAAAATTGATGAAATCATTGATCAGCATCAGATCTCCCGGAGCAAAGCTGGTGTTCACTGCGCCTGCTGCATTCGTTAGGATCAGCGTGCCTATCCCCATTCTTGCCATTGCACGCATGGGCAGTACAACATCGTTCAACGCATATCCCTCATATGAATGGAAACGGCCACGCATCATCAGTACCCGCTTGCCATGCAGGTTCCCACACCACAATTCTCCTGCATGCCCGGGGACGGTGGAAACCGGAAAGCCCGGGATCTCTGCATAAGGAATCACCTTGGCATCTGTCATCGCCAAGGCATAATCACCCAGACCGCTGCCCAGTACCAAGCCAGCCTCAGCACTGCCCAGCACCTCACGGATATAATTCGCCGCACGGTCGACCCGTTCAAGCTCAGTCATCGTTCTCCCTCCTCAGCTGCGGCCAGAAAGATGCAGCGCCAAACCGCTGTGGAAGCCCGAAAGCATCACAGATTGTGGCCGCAATATTCGCATAGCTGCTCCCGGTCCCAAGATCGATCGTGCCTTTCATACCGCGCCTCCAGGCCAGGATGGGCACACGCTCACGCGTATGATCTGTGCCTGTATATGTCGGGTCGCAACCATGATCTGCCGTAATCATCAGCAAATCATTTTCGGTCAACTCATCAAGAATCTTCGGCAGGAAATTATCAAAATCACGCAGGCACTGCGCATATGCCTCTACATCGCGGCGATGTCCGCATACCATATCGAAGTCAACAAGGTTCACAAAACACAGTCCATGGAAGCCTTTATGAAGATCATCCATCAGGCTGTCCAGGCAAGCCGGATTGCCAGCTGAATGCACGCTCTGCGTAATGCCTTTCATATTGAAGATGTCTTCGATCTTGCCTACACCCAGTGTATCGAACCCGGCAGCGGAAAGTACATCGAGCATAGTCTCCCCACTTGGATCCATGGAAAAGTCATGACGCCTAGCGGTACGCGTGAAGTTTTCAGCATTTGTGCCGATAAACGGACGCGCGATCACGCGGCCCACACCATGCTTGCCTTGCAGCAGGGCGCGCGCTTTGCGGCAGATATCATACAGTTCTTCCACAGGTACGATATTCTCATTAGCAGCGATTTGGAACACACTGTCTGCTGACGTATATACAATCAGCTTACCTGTACGCAGGTGTTCTTCGCCCAGTTCCTGAATAATTGAAGTGCCGCTGGCAGGCTTATTTCCTAGTGTACCGCGGCCGACCGCTTTTTCAAATGCCTCGATTACTTCCGGCGGAAATCCGTCCGGATAGGTCGGGAAAGGCTCATGTAGCGTAAGGCCGGCCATTTCCCAGTGTCCGGTCGTAGTATCCTTGCCGCGGCTGGCCTCCGTCAGGCGGCCGTATGCACCGCAGGCTTCCGGATCCGGTTTCAGGCCCGTGCCTTTGATATGACCAAAGCCGATCTTTTCCATGTTTGGCAATGCAAGGCCGGTACGCTCCACGATATGGCCCACGGTATTGGCTCCTGCATCGCCATATTCCGCCGCGTCAGGCGCGTCACCCACACCCACAGAATCCAGTACGATCAGTACGATTCGATCCAGCATTGTTCTTTCTCCTTTACTTTTGTTTCAGCGCCTTCATGCGCCGCGCATAGACTTTGGGAGCAGCAACACTGAAACCAAAGAAGCCCAGTGCCTCCCCTAATCCATGATATATACCATGACAATATGCCACCAGACCTGCCTTCTGTACATCGATATTTCCCGAAGCATCCATCAGTTCTTCCTTGACACCGACGCCGACGATACGGGCCAGAAACAGGTCGTGCGAACCCAGCTCCAGCACTTGTTCTGTCTTACAGGCAAGGTATACCGGGCATTCGGCAATAGCAGGAGCATATCTCATCTGTTCCACCGGCTGGGTGGTCAGTCCGCAGGTCGCAAACTTGTCCTCATCACGTCCGGAACGTACACCACAATAGTCCATGGCCTTCATCTGATCACGGCCGACCAGATTTACAACAAATTCCCCGCTGTCGGTCAGAATCCGATGTGAGAACCGCTCCTTGCGCACACTGATGCTCAGCATGGGCGGCTGACTGCATACAGTACCAGCCCAGGCAATCGTAATAATGTTAGGACGCACGCCTTCAGCTGCGCAGGAGACCATTACGGCAGGCACCGGACTGAGCAATGCTCCCGGAGAAATCTCCCGAAAAGCCATACTTCCTCCTTCAATAAAAGCGAAGCTCAAGCTTCGCTTTTTCATTTACTTTACCTTTTGGCCAAACTTGGTTAATGGCAGAATCACACGCTGAACATGTCCGCGGATCATGCTGCGGCTGAGAGGCCCGACAGAGCGGCTGTCATTGCTGTGATCACGGTTATCGCCCATGACAAAGTATTCGTCCTCACCTAGAACACGACGCGGATAATTTGCTCTATAATGCGTACCATCAGTCATCTTGTCAATATCGTCTTCGTCCACTGCCTCATCATTGACATAGACAACACCGTTAATTATCTCGATGCTGTCTCCCGGCAACGCGATCAAACGTTTCACGAACAATGTGCGCCCACGCTCCGGATAGTTGCAGATGACCACATCACCACGTTCCATCTTGCCTGCAAGATAGGCGGGTTTCGTCATAAACACTATTTCCTTGTCGGTCAGAGTATTCATCATGCTCTCGCCATCGACACGGATAAACTCAAACAGGAAAGTACGGATAACCAGGGCAATGACGACCGCAGCACCCAGGGTCAGAATCCAGCTGATAATCTCCTGTTTCATAGTTTTCTTCGACTTTTCTTTCTTGTTTTCGGCTTTCTTGTCCACTATTTCTTCCGTCTGTACGGGCTTTTCGTTAATATCGCTCATCTGGTTCTTTCCTTCTTCTGTCAGTTGTTCTCATCCGGCGCTGCTACCGGTTCCGGCGCCGGCCCCTGTGAAATCAGGCGCTTGCGGCGGCGCAGGAAATCCTGCCGATCCAGCATAATGATCCTTCCGCAGCCGTGACAGCGCAGCTTGATATCAGCGCCGATGCGGATGACCGTCCATTCATCGTTGCCGCAGGGATGTTTTTTCCGCGTCTGCACAACGTCGCCCAGACGAATCTCCTCCACCACCATCCGGCAGCCTCCTCTCAAAACACTGTGATTATTATACGCCTTTGCACGATGTTTTTCAATCTGCTTTCTCCATCCGAAAGCAGTAGCGCTTTACGGGATAATCTGTTATAATAGTCCCAGAAGCTCATAAAAGGAGGTCGATCCCATGTCCGAAGAAGAACGCATGGATATCGTGGAAGGCGTAGACGAGGAAGGCAACCGTCTGCTGCTGCGCGTAGATCGCTATTTCTATTATAACGGTGAAGAATATGTACTCCTGAGTGATGACGTGGAAGGCACCAAGCCTCTGGAGGATGCCACCCTGTATGTCATGAAAGTCTCAGTATCCAAGGATGAAGAAGGCGAAGAGATAGAAGACTTCGATCCTGTAGAACCTGAACTCATGGACTCGCTGATTGAGGTCATCAAGACAAATTACAATGGTGGCGCGGCAGACGCGCTTGAAGAGGAAGAATAACTCTTCCGCTTCAATAAAACACAGCCGACTGTTTTAATCAGGCGGCTGTTTTATATATGGTTAATTATATCAGATATGCTCCAGCAAGTCTCGTGCCACATACACACCGCTGGCGGACGCATGAGATAATGAATGCGTGATACCGCTGCCATCGCCGATCACATACAGACCTTTGTGACAGGTCTCCAGGTGTTCGTTGACCTCGACCTCCATGTTATAGAACTTGACCTCCACGCCATACAGCAGTGTATCGTCATTCGCCGTGCCAGGCGCGATTCTGTCAAGCGCGTAGATCATTTCAATGATGCCGTCCAGAATGCGTTTGGGCAGTACGAGGCTCAGATCGCCGGGCGTAGCCGTGAGCGTTGGCGTTACGAGTCCTTCTTCCACGCGTTTGACCGTACTGCGGCGACCACGAATCAGGTCGCCGAAGCGCTGCACGATCACACCGCCACCAAGCATGTTGCTCAGGCGTGCAATACTCTCGCCGTAACCATTGCTGTCCTTGAACGGCTCAGAGAAATGTTTGCTGACCAACAGTGCAAAGTTGGTATTATCAGTGTGCTTGGTCTTGTCCTCATAACTGTGACCGTTTACAGTCACGATACCGTTGGTGTTTTCAGTCACTACCGCGCCGTACGGGTTCATGCAGAAGGTGCGCACATTGTCCTCGAATTTTTCCGTGCGGTATACGATCTTGCTCTCATACAGTTCGTCAGTCAAATGGCTGAACACTACTGCCGGGAGTTCCACGCGCACACCGATGTCCACGCGATTGGACTTTGTGCCGATCCCCAGTTCGTGGCAGACCTGTTCAATCCATTTGCTACCGCTGCGGCCTACTGAGACTACGCACTTCTTGCAGTGAAAAGTTCTGTCATCACAGCAGACTTCATAGCCGTCTTCTTCCACGTGTACGGAATGTACAGGCAGGTTGAAGAAGAAGTCTACACGGGTACGCAATTTCTGATAGAGGTTTTGGAGCACGACATAATTGATATCGGTTCCTAAATGACGTACGGAAGCATCCAACAGGTTCAGGTTGTTCTGAATGCAGATTTTTTTGAACTGCGTGCCTGCCGTACTGTATAGCTTGGTCCCTTCACCACCATAACGCAGATTGATGGCATCCACATAATGCATCAGATCCAGCGCACGCTTTTTGCCGATATATTCATATAGCGTACCGCCAAAGCTGTTCGTGATGTTGTATTTGCCATCAGAAAAAGCACCTGCGCCGCCAAAGCCGCTCATCATGGAGCACCTTTTGCAGTTAATGCAAGCCTTGATCTTTTCTCCGTCAATGGGACAGTGACGCTTCTCCAGCGGCTGCCCGGCCTCGATCACTGCGATCTTAATATCGCTGCGCAGCTTCTGCAGTTCATATGCGGTATATATTCCGCCCGGTCCTGCACCAATAATAATTACATCATATTTCATATCCGAAATTGCCTCCGTACATAAAGAAAGGGTGCGGGTTATTATACCATGTTATTCCCTGAAGCCGCAATGCTTCAGGAAAATGCGTTTCTAACCCCTTCCGCAAAAAAAAGCCCTATGGCCTTCTGACCATAAGGCTTTTGAGTGAGCGGATTACACCAACTCGATGATAACCATCTCAGCAGCGTCGCCGCGGCGGGGACCCAGCTTATAAATGCGGGTATAGCCACCAGCGCAGCCCTTCTCTTCGTTGCGGGCACGATACTTCGGGCCCAGCTCACGGAAGAGCTTTTCTACCACGGGATGCTTGTTATCCTTGGTGCGCTCTTTGTATTCGCTCTTGCTCTCGTCGTCCTTCTTGATCTCCTTCAGATCATACAGATAGGCCATCATCAGACGGCGGGCATGAAGCTTCTCAGGCAGGTCGTTGGTCACGGTGACTTCAACGATCTGGCCCTTGTCATTATGGAATTTCTTCTGGACATCCACGGTCTTGTCATACTCGCGAATAGCCAGCGTAATGATTTTATCCGCGATGCTGCGAACTTCCTTAGCACGCGCCTCGGTCGTTTCGATGCGGCCATACCAGATGAGGTTGGTCACCTGATTGCGCAGCAGCGCCTTGCGCTGATCGGCCGTGCGGCCCAGCTTACGTTGCGTTGCCATAAGGCATCCTCCTTACGCCCTTCCGGGCGATCGCTTAGTCGTCTGTCGGGCGCAGGCTCAGCCCCAGCCCCAGCAGTTTTTGTTCTACTTCTTCCAGGCTCTTCTTGCCGAGGTTGCGTACCTTCATCATGTCTTCCTGATTGCGCTGCACCAGCTCTGCCACCGTATTGATACCGGCACGCTTTAAGCAGTTGTAGGCACGGACGGAGAGATCCAGTTCCTCGATAGTCATCTCCAGAACTTTTTCTTTCTTGTCGTCCTCAGGATCGGGGAAGGATACGGGCATGGCCTGATCGTTCAGACCCACGAACAGCTCCAGCTGGTCGCGCAGGATCTTTGCAGCCATGCTGATAGCTTCGTCCGGCAGGACGGAACCATTAGACCAAACTTCCAGCGTCAGCTTGTCATAGTCAGTAACCTGGCCGACGCGGGTATCTTCGACAATATAATTCACCTTGCGGATTGGCGTATAGATCGAATCGACCGGAATCACTCCGATGGGCATCTGGGCTGTCTTGTTCCTGTCGGCGGACACATAGCCGCGGCCAAGATCGATTGTCAGCCAGATATGAAGTTTGGCGCCTTCGCCCAGGGTGGCGATATGCAGATCAGGATTGATGATCTCCACTTCGTCGTCCGCTTTAATGTCAGCGGCCGTCACTTCGCAGGGACCTTCCATGTTCAGCTCCAGCTGCTTGGGCTGATCGGTGAACATGCGAACGGAAAGCTCCTTGAAGTTTAGGATGATCTCCGTTACATCCTCTTTCACACCGGGGACGGTGGAAAACTCATGCTGTACGCCGTCGATTCGAATGCTTGTCACGGCCGCGCCGGGCAGGCTGTTCAGCAGCACGCGGCGAAGCGCGTTGCCCAGTGTATGCCCGAAGCCGCGCTCAAGCGGCTCGATCGCAAAGCGGCCATAGGTGTTGTTTTCTGCTACCTCCAGACACTCGATGTGCGCTTTTTCGATTTCTGCGATCACGGCGTTCTACCCTCCTATTATTGGAAACCGTCGTTTGTAAATGCTTGAAGCGATGCGACGTCGGATTAACGGGAGTAGAACTCAACGATCATGTTCTCTTGCAGTTCAAAGTCGATATCCGCACGAGTGGGAAGTTCATTGACCGTACCGGTCAGATTGGGAGCGTCAAAGGTGAGCCACTTGGGCGTCAGCACAGTGGTGCCCTCACGCAGTGCCTTGAACGCTTCGCTCTGAGCAGAACGGGGACGCAGGGTGATCACATCACCGACCTTCACAGAATAGGAAGGAATGTCCACCTTCTCGCCGTTGACACGGATGTGACCGTGGCTGACGACCTGGCGGGCCATACGGCGCGTCTTAGCCAGACCCAGACGGTAGACCACATTGTCCAGACGCAGCTCGAGCAGCGTCATCATGTTCTCACCGGTGGGGCCTTTCATATTGGAAGCCTTCAGGTAGTAGTTATAGAACTGCTTCTCCAGCACACCATAGACAAACTTCACCTTCTGCTTTTCCTGCAGCTGGGTGCCATATTCAGACACCTTGCGGCGACGGTTGCCATTGGGGTTGCGCTTGGACTGCTTGTTCGCATAGCCCATGACCGCCGGAGAAATATCAAAGCTCCGGCATTTCCGGGCGATCGGCTGTTTGTTAACTGCCATTGATAATTTCCTCCTTTAATTACACGCGGCGGCGCTTGGGCGGACGGCAGCCGTTATGCGGAATGGGCGTAACGTCTTTGATCATGGTAACTTCCAGACCAGCCGCCTGTAGCGAACGGATAGCCGCTTCACGTCCCGAACCGGGACCTTTCACGAACACGTCAACGCTCTTGAGGCCGAACTCGGTGCTGGCCTTAGCCGCGGTCTCAGCCGCCATCTGCGCTGCAAAGGGCGTGCTCTTCTTGTTGCCGCGGAAGCCCATACCACCGGAGGACGCCCAGGACAGGGCGTTGCCATTCACGTCGGTGATGGTAACGATAGTGTTGTTAAAGGAAGAACTGATATGTGCAACGCCGCGCTCCACGAGCTTCTTTTCACGGCGCTTGCGGGAAATCTTCTTCGCTTTGGATTGAGTTTTGGGTGCCATTTATATCCCTCCGCGCCCCTCATTGGGGCTTTGTCGATTCAGCTTACTTGGTAGCCTTCTTCTTGCCAGCCACTTGCTTCTTGGGACCCTTGCGGGTACGCGCATTCTGCTTGGTGTTCTGGCCGCGAACAGGCAGGCCACGACGATGACGTACACCGCGATAGCTGCCGATTTCCATCAGACGCTTGATATTGAGCGAAACATCACGGCGCAGGTCGCCCTCCACCTTGAGGTGATGCTCGATATACTCACGCAGCTTGCTGATTTCGTTCTCGGAAAGATCCTTGACGCGGGTATCCGGATTGACGCCGGTTTCGGCAATGATCTGCTTGGAAGTGGTCAGGCCAATGCCATAGATATAGGTCAGACCGACTTCAACGCGCTTGTCTCTGGGCAGGTCTACGCCCGCAATACGTGCCATGTGTTGGTTACACCTCCAAATGTGTTCGGTTCATTGAACCATGAGACCGGGTGGGAAAGACCCCGGAAGTGTATGGATGTCTGCCAATGGTCCCTCCGGGCATGAACCCTTCGGGCAGCCGCCCACGGCAGCAAGCCATCAATTAGTATTCGCGGCATTCAGCCGCAACGGGGAAATTCAGTCCCCTTAGCCCTGCTTCTGCTTATGCTTGGGATTCTCGCAGATGACCATCACGTGACCCTTGCGCTTGATGATCTTGCACTTTTCGCAAATGGGCTTTACAGACGGACGAACCTTCATTGGAAATCCTCCTTGACTAGTTTGCGCCCGCGCGGGCGCGGATAATGTCGTTATGCTTTGCTGCGCCAGGTGATGCGCCCACGAGTTAGATCGTAGGGAGAAAGCTCCACCTTTACCTTGTCACCAGGATAGATGCGGATGAAATTCATGCGCATCTTGCCAGAAATATGGGCCATGATCCGGTGGCCGTTGGGTAACTCCACCTGAAACATAGCATTCGGCAAGGCTTCAATTATCTTGCCTTCCATTTCGATGACATCGTTTTTTGACAAACCGCTAACTCCTCCTTAGTTGTACAGTCGCAATTCACCTTGCATCTTCACGCTTTACTTTGGGAAGATGATCCGTCCGGACCTGCGGGCGCAGCCTCGCTCGCATAGAAGGGCTTGAGTGCTTTCCGCACATCGCTGTCCTTCAGGCGGTTCATAGCATAAAGCGAGAGGATCTCCGGCGCCGCATGCGGCGTCGCGGACAGATGTTTCCGCCTCTTCCGCTTGGGTTTTGCCACAGTCCGGCGCTTCCCGTCACAGATGAGGACAAAATCAGTGTCCAACGATAATAATACCACAAAGGGATACCCTTTGTCACGCCCTTTTTTGGAAAAAACTATAGTTCCTGCAAATATTTCCGGTTTCAAACGCAAATTTCCCCCTCTTGGGAGTCCTTCCAGCGGAAATCTGGCAATGTCAGCAGCTCCGGAAGGCCATTTGTCACCGCTATCGTGTGCTCATAATGGGCTGCCGGCGAATGGTCATTAGTCACGATTGTCCAACCATCGGACAGTTCATGAACCTGCCAGCGGCCCATTGCGATCATGGGCTCGATGCAGAAAGTCATTCCCTGACGGATTCGTACCCCGTGTCCTGCTTCTCCGAAGTTCGGAACTGAGGGGTCTTCATGCATCTCACGACCAATGCCGTGACCAGTCAAATCGCGGACTACACCATATCCATGCGCTTCCGCATGCGTCTGAACAGCATGGCCGATATCACCAATCCGGTTGCCGTGCAGTGCCTGGCGCGCCCCTAGCCAGAAGCATTCTTCCGTGACGCGCATAAGCTCTGCTTTTTCCTTGCTGATCTCACCGATTGCTGCAGTGAAACAGCTATCGGCCTGCCAGCCGTCAAGCGCCAGCGTGACATCAATGGAGATGATGCTGCCTTCCTTAAGGTGCACATGTCTGGATGGAATTCCGTGTACTACTTCGTCATCAATGGATGCGCATACAGAAGCGGGATAGTCCATATACCCCAGTTCAGTCGGGATTCCGCCACCCTTGCGGATGCGCTCATCCACAAAGTCGTTAATGTCCATCGTCGTCATGCCAGGTGCTATAAACGCCTTGGCTTCACATAGCACATCATGCAGGAGATGGCCCGCTGACCTCATCTTGGCCAGCTGCCAATCGTTTTTCAGAACGATCATATTCAGGCCTTCGCATTCAGAGCGGCTTTAACCGCCTGATAATTCTCTTCCACCGTATCAAATGTGCAGACAGCAGTGGAGAGGATACCTTTCTTCTCATAATAGCCGATCAGCGGAGCAGTGTTCTGCTGGTATACATTCAGCCGGTTCTTAACAGTTTCCGGCTTGTCATCATCGCGCTGATACAGGCTGCCGCCGCACTCGGGGCATGTATCGCCTCTGAGCAGGCTCACATGGAACGTTCCGCCGCAGGCCGTGCATACACGACGGCCGCTCAGGCGGTTGATAATAATCTCATCGGGAACATCGATATTCAGTGCGACATCGATATGCGCGATCTTATCCAAGGCTTCTGCCTGGGCAATCGTGCGCGGGAATCCATCGAGGATATAGCCATTGGCGCAGTCCGGCTCAGCCAGACGTTCCTTTACCATGGCGACGACGACTTCATCAGGTACCAGTTCTCCCTTGTCAATGTACCGCTGGGCGTCCATGCCCGTGGGCGTCTGCTCGCGGATGGCGCGGCGGAACATATCACCGGTAGAAATCTGGGGAATATCCATTTCCTTCATCAGGCGCTGCGCATGTGTACCTTTACCAGCACCGGGAGGGCCAAGAAAAACAATATTCATATCGGAATCTCCTTTCATTATCTGCCTGTGTTTATTCAAGAGAGAAACGCGCACAAAATCCCATCTCCGCTCCAAACGGAGCGGAAGGTGGGATCTTGATAGCTTTTTAGCCTTTCAGCACCGATCAAAGGAAACCTTTGTAATGGCGCATGACCAGCTGCGCCTCGACCTGGCGGACAGTCTCGATAGCCACGCTCACAGCGATCAGGATGGAAGAAGCGGCAAAAGGAATGCGCACATTCTGCCATACGGAAAGCAGGGTGGGAACAGTAGCCAGGATAGCAAGGAACAGACCTGCGAACAGAGTCAGACGGTTGGAAGTGCGCTGCAGATAGTCCACAGTGTTCTTGCCGGGGCGGATACCACGGACATTGCCGCCCTGCTTCTGCAGGTTTTCGGAAATATCACGCGGATTGAAGGTGATGCTGGTGTAGAAGTAGGCAAAAGCGATGATCAGCAGGGCCAGTATGATCAGGTACAGCGGGCTGGTCTGGGACATGTTGGCATCCCACCACTTGTACACACCGCTGTTGGTGCCAAAGAAGGCAAAGATCGTACCGGGGAAGCTGAGGAAGGAATAGGCGAAGATCAGCGGCAGCACGCCCACAGCGATAACCTTCATGGGGATGTGCGTGCTCTGACCACCGTACACCTTGCGGTTCACAACGCGCTTGGCATACTGGACGGGGATGCGGCGTTCGCCCATGTCCACGAACGTTACCAGAGTGATAACCACCAGGGCAACGACC
>JAEEGL010589197.1_pt1 | contig 13167 bp, 10 predicted proteins | sample 9134231 | NCBI WGS metagenome assembly JAEEGL01 (sample SAMN16246548, study PRJNA631951) | gut metagenome | biome: gut microbiome; feature: rumen; material: fiber-attached | host: Bos | place: Iran: Karaj | collected 2018-10
AGAGCTTCGCAAGCGCCTTCGGTATCTTCACCGTTCCGATGTCCTCGCACTGGCGACGGTGCGTACAGCCTTCCGCCACAAGCACGCGGTCGCCGTCCTTAAGGGACGAAATGGCCGAAAGTCCCTCCTTGTACGCGGCAATGTCGCCCTTCTGCCGAGCGAAGAGAAGCGAGAAGGAAGTAAGAAGCGCCGACGCGCCCGACAGAGCGCGGGAGACCTCGCCGAACGCCTGAGAGTCTGTGATGACGAGCGTGTCGCCGCCGCCTGTCCGGGCCAGCGCGTCGGCAAGCTCGCGCGGCTGGCAGACCGTGCAGACGAGACCGCGGTCAAGGCAGTCACGTATTACCTGCACCTGCGGCAGTATCAGCCGGCCTTTCGGAGCCGATCCGTCAATCGGGCAGACGCATACGACGCGACTGTCCTTCTTAACGAGCCCGTCCAGAAGGCCCGGTGCGATCTCGCCGATCTTCACTGCGGCGATCTTGTCCTTCAGCTGCTCGACGGAATCTCCGCGGTGAAACTCGATGACAGGCACGGAAAAGCGGTTGCGCCACTTGTCGAAGCCGTCGCCGACCCACACGGCGATGTCGGTCACGGCAAGTACCGAAAGCGACTTCTCTACTCGGCGCAAGCCGAGCTCCCCTTCATCGTCAAGACCGGCTGTGTCCGTGACAAGGCACGGGCCAAGCGGAAGTATCTCCATCGCCTTGGAGACCGGGTCGGTGGTTGTGCCGGGCGTATCGGAGACGATTGCGATCTCCTGTCCCGTGAATTCGTTGACCAGGGTGGACTTGCCGGCGTTTCTGAGGCCGAAGAAGGCGATGCGCACCCTGTTGGCGTTAGGTGTCTGGTTCATTGATGCCATTTAGGTTGCTATTATACCACATCTCCGCGTCGCCACGACAACTCTACCGACCGCTTGAGGCGCGCGGCAGAAGCCATCCATGGCGCTCGGCGAAATCCATGTACGCATTCCAGTCCACCAGAGTCAAGTCGTGTTTGCCAGGACGAATGTGGTAGTCAACCATTGACGGATTCTTCCAGGCCGGGCGCGCCAGACGGCAGCTCTCCTCCTCTCCGGCCGGTCCGGCCCATGCATCGTCGGTTGCGGAGCCGACCGCGAGCAGGCGCGGCGCCATCAGCGCCATGAACTGGTGCTGGTCGAAAGGCATCTCTGCGTCGCGGTTCACCCACATTCTGTAGTTGTTGCAGAACCAGTACGGGAAACTGCGCGTAATTGCCACAATGGACTCGGAATCAGGCAAGGGCATGCGGTTGAGCTTCGCGCCGGAACAGCCCGAGTCGTTCACGCAGGCCATTGCAAAGCGACTGTCCAGCACGCCAGTGAGCAAAGCCGTCTTGCCGCCTCTGCTGTGCCCGACGACGGCGACTCGCCCCGAGTCAATCGACGGAACCGTCTCTATCCAGTCCATGACCCGGCTTGCGCCCCATGCCCATGCCGAGAGAGTTCCCCACGCGTTGTGCTTGCGATGACGCAGACCCCTGCGCCATGCCGCGACGTCTTCGTAGCATGCGAACACGCCTTCCGTGTTCCCGATTGCGCAGTCCGGGGCTATGTCTCCGTTGAAGAACGCCACCGCCGCGAAGCCGCGCTCGACCAGCGCCTCGGCCGGCCAGAATTCGCTTTTCACTTTGCGCGTGGAATCGATGTTCTCGGAAGGGTCGCGATTGCAGATAAGAAGGAACGCGGGATGCGGACCACGGCCCTTCGTCGGGATGAATGCAGTGACAGGGAAGGTGTTCGTTCCGTAAGGGCCTCGATAGGTTATCGCGACAAGCTTTCGGACGGCCTTTCCGTCCATCGCCACGACATCCGGGCCTATCGCGGCAAACGACACGTCCGGAGATTCGGCCTGTGCGGGCCTGACGCCGTACTCGTTTTCAAGAAACCACGCAAGAGTCTCCTCTCGGCTTCGTTCGTTCCATGCCGGAACCGAAGTTGCGCAGCCGCAAAGCGCCGAGGCCAGAGACAAGGCCGAAAAGACGGCCGACAACGTAATGTGGTTCATTGTTTCAACTCCTTATTTACGAGACATCTTTCATAGTCGAGCCCGAACTCGGCAAGGTTAACGCGAAGGTCGAAACCGCCATTGGCGAAGGGCTCCATAAGAGCGTCGCAATCAGCCCTGCCCGTAGTCTCTCTCTCCGCGTCCCAATCGAACGAGAAGCCGTCCTTTCGATCCCTGCCAAGGTTCATGCACATCATTCCAAGCGACGAAAGCGCAGTCGAACGATGGCCTTCTTCGGCGTTTGCCGCCGTCAGCGACGGATCGCCCGCCGCAATCGCATCAAGCCAGTTGTCGACATGAAGCTGGCGGCAGTCCTTCTTCATCCTCCGCATTCTGGGCAGCAGCTCGGGACGCGAAGCCTCAAGCGGACCCAGCTCTCCTGGCCTTACGGCTGGCTCCGGATCCGTCGGCGTGACCTTGGCGGCGCCCCTTGTGCAGAATATCCAATCGCCCTTCTCGCCGACAAACCTGACCCCGTTCTGGAACTTGTCGGAAACATGGACGTCCGTTTTGCCTCCATTGAAGGAGAAATGGATGTCATAGCCGTCATGGACGTTCCAGAGCCTTCCGCCGGACGTGTCGAGCCATGTGCAGGAACCCGCGACCGCGTCAGGGCCAACGGCGCCAATGCCCCATCTCGCGATGTCGAGATGGTGCGCGCCCCAATTGGTTATCATGCCCCAGCCGTATGGCATCAGCTCGATCCAGCCCGGACGCGCAGTCTGGCTGGTCTGGGAGTGGCAGCGCGATTCGCAGTACGGAGCGGAAGGATCCGTCGGCCCGAGCCAAGTCTTGTAGTCAAACGTCGACGGCACTTTCTGCGGGGCGCTCGATCCGCCGGCAGGATCTCTGCCGAGGCCAACTTCGACGCGCCGGATCTCCCCTAGCGCACCGTCTCTCACCGCTTTTACGGCAGCCTGGAACTGGCTCCAGCTGCGCTGCTGCGAGCCGACCTGAAGGACGGTGCTGTGCTGTTTCGCAAGATTGGCGAGAAGCCGTCCCTCGCGAATCGTCTGAGAGAACGGCTTCTGCAGCCACACAGCCTTGCCCGAGCATATCGCGGTCGTCGCGACAAGGGCATGCCAGAAGTCGGGCAGGCAGATCATGACTGCGTCGACGTCAGCGCTCGCGCAGACCTTCTTGTAGTCGCGGAGAATCCTCACCCGCGAGCCGTCCGCATACGCCCTTGCCACGCGTCCCGCCGTGAGCTTCGCGCGGTTCAGGTCGAGGTCGCAGACCGCCACAATGCGCGCGACGTCACGTCTGGCGAGGATGCACGGCACTTCGAATCCGGTGGAGATGCGCCCGCAGCCGATTATCGCGACGTTTATCCTGGAATTGCTCCTGAACGCGCGGCATCCGGCGAAGGCGAACGGCAAGCCTACGGCTGCAGCGCCTGCCCCTAGAAACTCTCGTCTGTCCATGGATGCCCAGTCCTTCATGTCTACGGCGCAGACTATCTGTTCAGAAGATACGTGAAGCCGACGAGCACACGCTCGAAGTACATGACGCATGCGAGAACGGGATGCCGCACAAGCCTGCGCCACTTGCCGTTCTCGACGAACACGCCGAAGTAGCGATAGCCCAGCCCGAACTGGCGCTTCAGCGCAGGATGCCCCTTCCACTTCGCCTGATATGCGGCCATCGACTTCGAGTAGTAGGCCTTCTTCTCCAGCATGCGCGCAAGCGAAAGCCGCTTCTCGTTGTGTATCAGGTGGTTCCTGAGCACGGCGCACTTCGCGCCCGTCGCGAGCACTCGTATGTCCAGCTCCCAGTCCTCGGGCCCGGCGATGAGGCTCTCGTCGTAGCCGCCCGTCTTCTCAAGCACGCTCTTCCTGAACAGGCGAAGCGCGTCGATGCAAGTGCCGTCGTAGAAGGACCGCTCGAAGTTGCGCGCCTTCGTGCGGAGGCCGTCGCCGCTCCTGACCTCCGGTATCCAGTACGCCTCGCAGGCTTCTGCAGAGGGTTCGGCGGATGCGACCTCGAGAATCTCGCATATCGTCTTCTCGGGGAGGATCATGTCGGCGTCGAGGACTATCACCCAGTCCGCGGACGCAGTCCGCCAGCCGAGATTGCGCTGCGCCGAACGCTCGGGGCCCTTGTCCAGAACCTTGGCGCCAAGGTCGGCGGCGATCTTCTTGGTCGCGTCGGTGGATGCGTTGTCGACGACCACGATCTCGACGTCGTCCCTGAACTTGTCGAACGCCCCTATGCAGGAGGCTATGTTGGCCTCTTCGTTTCTGGTGGTGATGACCGCAGAAAGCTTCATCGCGTCAGACCTTCCATGGAAGAATGAAGTACCTCGCGTCGTCGCGTCCCGGATGGCGGTCGCGGCGGTCTGCGGGCTGCGGCAGCTCGCGCGCGACAAGGTACGCGAAAACCGGAAGCAGCAGCTGGAGCGCCGCGAGCGCGACGAGACGCGTGCGACTGGTCCACGCGCCGCGCAGCAGCACGTAGGCGTAGAAAAGAGACGGCAGCAGGAACTGCGACTGGTCGGGCACGAAGTATCGGACGAAGAAGAGGAAGTTGACCGCGAACAGGGCGACCAGCGCCTTTCCCGCAAGGCCGGACGCCGACTTCGCAAGCGTCGCGCGCTCCCACCATGCGACGACCGCAGGCACGAAGAACGATACCGCCGCAAGGCCGAAGTTGAAGGCCGTCGCCGTCCAGGACGCGGGAGGGACGCCTGCGACCTGTGCGCCGTACGAGCCGTAGAGCATGTCGGCGGGACCGCGGGAAAACAGGTTGACGAGCCAGTAGGACGCCCCAAGCAGCCAGCACGCCACAGGGCACACCGCGGCCACCGCCGCCCGCGAACCGCTGCGCCTTGCGACGACGGCCAGCACGAACGCGTACACGGGCAGGGAAAGCAGGGCGAAGTTGTGGACGGAAAGATGCAGGCCGGAAAGGAGCGCGCATGCGCACAGCCATGCGGTCCCACGGGCGGAAAGGCTGGACTTCGCGCCTCTTACAAGGCACCACGTCTCGAAGGCCGTCATTGCGAGGCTCATCGTCTGCACCTCCGCCAGCGTCGACAGCCACCACAGCATCTGCGAAAGCCCGAAGAGCGCGGAGAGCGCGGCGCGGCGCGTGCAGAGGAAGAGCCCGCCGACGGAAAGCGCGCCAAAGAGCGCCGACACGAGAGTCACGGCGAACGGACTGTCGGCGACGGCGCGGCAGAAGCCGACGTAGAAGGGATGCGCGTTGGAGAAGTGCGGACCGCACACAAGCTCGGAGCGGCTGAGAACCCAGTCCTGAAACTCGGCCGAGTCACCCCAAGCCGCTCCGCGCTGCGCAGTCAGGGCGTACAGCGCGAAGAAGCCGAGAACGAGAATCGCGAACCTAGGCCAAAGGCGCCTCATCTGGCTGCGGCTCTGACTTCGGCTGCTGTTCAGGCGCCGGCTGAGTCTCCTGCTGCACGGGCTGAGCCTCTGCCTGCGGTTCAGGCTGAGGCTCAGGCTGAGGTTCCGCATGAGGCTGAGGAGCGGCGGCTATGCCGCGAGTCGGATTCTTGGCCATGAACTCCCATGCAAACGCCTTGTAGGCCTCGGCCCCCTTCGAGCGCGGGTCGAGAAACACCACCGGAGTCCCCATCGAAGGCGCCTCCGACACGCGAACGTTGCGCGGGATGAGCGTTTCGTAGACCTTCTCGCCAAAGTGGGAACGGACCTCGGAAATGACGTCCTGCGTCAGACGCGCCTGCGAATTGACCATCGTGAAGACGATGCCGTTCAGCTCAAGACCGGGGTTTACTCCGGCGCGTATGCGGTCGATCGACCCGTTTATCAGGGCGAGGCCGTCCATCGCCAGAAACTCCGCCTGGATCGGTATCAGCACGCCGTCTGTCGCGACTAGCGCCGAAGTCATGACTATGCCGAGAGATGGCGGGCAGTCCAGGATGATATAGTCGAACGCACCGGACGACTTCACCGGCGCGAGCGCGTCCTTGATCATCGTGAGCCTGTCTTCGCGCATTCCGAACTCGAGCTCGGCGCCCGCAAGGTCGACTTCGGACGGTATCAGGTTCAGATTGGTCCACTTCGTCGGCTGTATTACGTCTTCAATCGGCTTCGCGCCCGTCAGCACCGAATACATGGATACGCCCTGGCTCTTTTCCAGTCCAAGCCCGAGCGTCGCGTGAGCCTGCGGGTCGAGATCGACAACGAGAACGGTGCGGTGCCTCGCCGAAAGCGCCGCGGCTAGATTCACTACGGTCGTCGTCTTGCCGACGCCGCCCTTCTGGTTCGCTATTGCTATTACCTTTGTAACCTTGTCCATGTAACCCCTCCGTCCAAGCGGCAGCCAGGCACGTCAGAACAGCTTGCCGCTCTTCTGAAGCTCGCTGATGTTGTCCTTGGCGCTTCTCGAGATCTCCCTAAGCCACAGTTCCACGAGCGCCACGTCCCACGGCTCGTCCACGCACTGGATCACCGCGGAGAACTGGTCGCCGCTGTCGATGACCTCCTTCTTGACGCGCTCCGAGACGACCGAAAGCCTGTCGGTGACGATCTGCTCGGAAAAGTGGTCCGACTTGAGATGGTAGCCGTACTGGAGTATGCGCAGATTCTTCTCGTTGCGCCTGAGAAACTCGAAGTACTCCCTCGCCTCGCTGCCGAAGCCCTCGAGCTCCGCATCCTGGAAGTGAGGCGTGATGACAAGCGGCTGGTGCGCCTCGAGGCGCCCTTCGCGTATCCGGACCTTGCCGGGATGGTCGTCCAACTCGGAGACAAGGTGGTAGTTAACAAGAGTGGAGCCGAACGTCTCGAGCCTGTGAGAGGGCTCGAGGAGGAAACGGGCGCTCTTCGCCGCGTACCATCTGTCGAAATCTGGGTTCGAGCTCACTGGAACACCTCCATGTCGAGTTCGGAAAGGTCGCGCACAGTCCACGTCTGGCCTCTGAAGGTCTGCCTCACCTCCGGCGCGGCCGGTCTGTCGAGTGCGACCACCCTCATGCCGGCCGCGACGCCGGCCGCGACGCCGACGGACGAGTCCTCCAGCACGACGCATTCCCCGGGTTTCACGCCTAGAATCTCCGCTGCGCGCAGGAATCCGCTCGGATCCGGCTTCCCGCGCTCGTACTCGCCCGCGCCAAGCACCAGCGACAGGTCGTCGGATATGCCGCACATCGCGGCGATGGACACGATGTCGTCGTGGGGAGAGCCCGAGACGATCGCGCACGGCGCGATGCGGGCGGCCTTGCGGAAGAACTCCACGGAGCCCGGAATGACTATCGACTTCGGATCCGCCGCGTATTTGTCGTAGAAGCCCCTAAGCTCCCTGGCGTCGTCGACGGGCGAAGAATCGCCGATCTCCGGATGGCGCTCGTGAATCGCACGGTGTATGTCAAGCCAGTTGCGCCCCACGACGCCGGGCAGCACCTCCTCGAACGTTGTTCGCCCGCCGCGGCTGTTGACAAGGTCCACTATCGCCCTCGTCCACGCCGCTTCGGTGTCGACGAGAGTTCCGTCCATGTCGAATAGAAACGCAGCCGTGCGCATTGACTCGATACCGCTTCCTTTTGCCGACCGTCAGGACTGACCGCCCCTGCCGCAGCACTTCTTGTACTTCTTGCCGCTGCCGCAGGGACACGGATCGTTCCGGCCGATCTTCGGTTCTTCCCTCACGATCGGAGTCTCGCCGACGAGCGTGCCGTCCTCGAACTTCCAACCGTCCTTCTCCTTGACGAACGTGGAGACCTCGTGATGGTTGCAGAACTCCCCGTTCGCCGTGTAAAGCGCGCGAAACTCGACGACGCCCGTCTTGTTTCGCGGACCGCCCTTCTCCGTCCTTATGATCTCCAGACCATGCCACTCGGCCGCCTTGGACCACGCACGGGAGTCGTTCTCGTTGAACTGCTCCTGCACAGCCTTCGTCGCCGACGTCTTGAGAAACTCAATGTCGCCAGTCACGTACGAGCTGTAGCGCGCACGCATCAACGCCTCCGCAGTAGCGGCCTTCTCGGTTCCGGCGATGATCGGTCCGCAGCACTCTCCAAATTTTCTGCCCGACTTGCAGGGGCAAAGCTCTTCGTTGTTCATGTTAACAGTTTCGTCCTATTTTGCTTACCCTTGTATTTTACCAAAATTACCGCCCCCATGAGAAGTGCAAAAGCTGCGGCGAGGGGGAAATCCCCAGTCGAAGCGTACGGCGTCAGCCCGCGGACAGCCTCCTCGCGCGACGGAATGGATATCCTGTCGAACATCGCGCCGCTCCGGTCGACGAGCGGCCGCCCGTCGCGTCCGCATAGCCACGAGCGCCTTCCGTCCGGCGAAATCGTGCCCGTTACACCGGAATTGCCGACCCTGACGACCGGGAGCCCCGTCTCAATCGCCCTCGCCGTCGACTGCCAGGCATGCGCATTCGCCTCGCAGGACCGCGAAAACCAGCTGTCGTTGGTGATGAACACGAGGAACTGCGCACCAAGAGTCGCGGCAAACCGCCTTACGAGCGCCGAATCGGTGTCCTCGAAGCATATGGCGACACCGAACTGCGGCGACCCGCCTCCGGCAAGGCGCAGAAGCCTTGGCTCGCCAGGCGTACACGAACCGACAGGCGCGAGCTTCTGTAGCGCGGGAATGAGCTTGTCGCCCGGTATGAACTCGCCGAACGGGACAAGGTGCACTTTGTCGTAGACCGGCAGTTCCGACGCCGGAGCCATCGGCATGGTGTACAGCGCGGCGGAGTTGAAGACGCGCCCCTCGTCATAGCGCGTGCCGCCGGCGAGGATCGCCGCGCCGCCGGTCTCGGCGCTGGCCCATTCGGCGAAGCGCACCGCGCCCTGCTGGTCGAGCGGACTGAACTCGCACATCGCGCTCTCCGGCAGCGCCACCAGATCGGGCTTGAGCGCGGAGACCCTCGACAGCAGATTCGAATACGCCTGGTACGGGTCCGTCTCGCGTCCCTTGAACACGCACGGGAAGTTTCTCTGCACCATCGCCACCTTGACTCGGCCAGAGCCCTCTCCGTCGCATTTCCGCCTGGCGGCATCGACCGCGCGCCCGCCGGCCGCGTACATCCACCACAGGACGACGAAGACCAGAACCGTCTCCAGGCTGCGCAGCGCCTTCGGCATGCCGTAGTCCGCCGATCTTCCGGCGATGCCGGCGAGAATCCGCTCCGCCATCCCGGCAATCGTTCCGTTCACCAGCACCACTACCGCCGACAGCAGATACACTCCGCCGATCGCCGCCGGCGAGCCAAAGCCCGCGTTCGCCGGAACAGTCCCGAGATGGTTCCACGCGAACCCGCCGAACAGCCGGGAACGGACAAGCTCGAGTCCGCACCAGAGCACCGGCTCGGCCACCAGCAGACCGAAGAGCCGCGCGGCGACCGCCCAGCCGCCTCCCGGAATCCGCCGCGCCCACGCCCAGTACTCCGCGGAAAGCCAGCCGTACGCGGCGAAATATGCCGCGCAGTATGCGGCAAGCGCACCCCACCCAAGCGCGACCAGCGGCCACGGCCCGCCGTTCTTCACTATAGCGGGCATCCACGACAGAGTCGCCACCCAGAAGAACATCCCGCTCTGGAACCAGCGCTTGGCGCTCTCCCTGGCGTCGCCTCGCCTCGAAAGCCACATTAGCGGCGCAAGCGCGAAGAGCGCGTCGGCGACCTCGCACATCGGAGGAAACGCCGCGTAGAGAATGAAGCCGGGCAGAAACCAGCCCACCTTCTTGAACCGCCGCCAGGTCTCGTACAGTATCATTCGGCGTCCGCCCTCTCCGGATCCCACGAAATGTCAAGACGCGACGAGCATCCTGCCGGCACGTCGAAGACTCTCGGCGACGGCCTCGTCGTCACCCAGAGCCCGTCGCGCCTGAACACCGAAAGCCCTCCTACCGAAACGGCGTCTCCGCCCGCGCCCGGCGCGTCCGGACGCGTCAGCGACACGAAAAGCGGTGTCGACTGCCGCGAGATGAACTCTACCCTGTAGCCCGACTCGGCCAGCGACGCCGCGTTTTCGGCGGAGTTCTCGGGGCTTGCGACGAACCGCCCGACGCCAAGCCCGGACAGGCACTCAAGCGCCCTTTCGTTGAATGCGTAGAGCGTCCAGTCCGCCGTGATGTCTTCTACGCCGACTTCCTTCAGCATCCTGAGCGTCGCAAGGTCGGAGCACTCCCATTTCGCGAAGCCGGCGCGGAAGAGCCTCTTGACGGCCGACCTCAGCTTGTTGAACTCCGGCTCCGGCGTGTACACGGGCAGCGCAAGCCTGACGGGCACTCCGTCCATGACAGGCGAAAGGGAGAAGCCGGCGCCCATGGACTCAGGCGCAACCGCGACGACCGCCTCGTCCCAGCTCCCTTCAGGCGGCTTCTGGCCGATTCTCATCTTGAACGCCTTGATCGGCGCGGAAGCAGCGGACTTTGGAAGCACGCAGTCCTCCTTCGCCCGCTCAATGCGCCTCTGAAGGCGCTCGGACTTCGCGGCGTCGAGCTTTTCGACCAGTTCGCGGCGGAGTCCGTTCAGCACGCTCATCGGAGTGAAACGGCGCTGCCTGTCGTCAACGGAGAGCTCGCCAAGCCTGTATCCGGTCCCTCCGAGTCTTGAGAACGCCTTGCGCACCGCCTCGACCGTCCCCTCGGGCGACTTCGCCTCGGCCAGCGCCCCTTCGGCGCGGCAGCCTACCTCCACCGACTCCCAGGCCTTCGCGCGGCACTCTATGCCGTCCGCCGAGATCGAGACGGACACGTCGACTGGCGTGCCTCCTGCGTGTTCGCTCGGACGGAACGCGCATGGCGGGAACATCCGCTTGACTGCGTTGGACATCGAGCAGTATATCGGCATCCCAGGGCGCAGGGCCTCGGCCAGCGCCTCGTCCTGCACAAGCACTTCGACGTCCTCCCCGGCTCCCGCCTCGAACACAGGACTGCGCGAAATCGCAAGCCGCATCTCCGAAATGCCCGTGCCAAGGCGCCTGCCGTTCTCGTCGGTCGCGTCGAACTGCAGCCCGTCGTGCTTCTCAAGCGGACGCAGAGTGTGGAAGCGCAGCCATGCGTTGCCCTCGCGATCACGCGTCACCTTCTTGACTGTGCCGGTTGGCGCGCCGACGTGCCCGGGCGATCCGCTGTCGACTGGGCTTGCGCCCCTGCCGTCGAAGTAGAGCTTGGTCGTGTGCCGCGAGAACACCGTCTCAAGGTCGGAGACGGAAACCCTCGCGCCGCCGACGGCGCCGCCCAGAAGCTGCCTGTAGTAACGCGTCGTCGAGGCGACGTACAGAGGCGACTTCATTCGTCCCTCTATCTTGAGACTGGAAACGCCCGCATCGGCAAGCCGCCTCGCGTCGCCGCCCAGCCTGAGGTCCTTCATCGAGAACGGATAGAACTGCGAGCCGTCCTCACGCTCGTATCCCTGCCTGCAGCAATACGGACACTGCCCCCTGTTGCCAGAACGGCGCCTTTCCATCGCACCGAAGAGGCACAACCCCGAAATCGAATAGCAGAGCGCTCCGTGGATGAAGCACTCGAGCTCGGTCTCGGGACGACCGTCCTCCGCCGTCTTGAGCGCACCGCAGCGGCTCGCGATGAGGCGTATCTCCTCAAGCGAGAGCTCGCGGGCGAGAACCACGCGGCGGAAGCCAAGCTCCCTGAGCGCCAGAACGCCCTCCAGATTGTGGGCGACGAGCTGCGTCGACGCGTGCAGCTCAAGACCGGGGAAATGCCTTCTCACGGCGCTCGCGACGCCGATGTCCTGGACGATCACGGCGTCGGGGCCGACGTCCTCGAGCCTGGCAAGCGCCTCGATGGCGGCGTCGAAGCGGCCGCTGTCGACGATTGTGTTGAAGGTGACGTACACCTTCTTCGGGTCCGGCCTGTCGTGCGCGAATGCGACAAGGCTCTCAAGCTCCTCGAGCGTGAGGTTCTGCGCAAACGCCCGCGCGGAGAAGTCGGCGAGGCCGCAGTACACGGCGTCTGCTCCGGCGTCAAATGCGGCAAGCGCCGTTTCAAAGTCGCCTGCGGGTGACAGCAGCTCTACGGACATCTGGACGGTATCCCTCCTCTTACGCCTGCCTTCCGGTGTACGCCGGACTCGAGAACGGCGGCGTGTCCGTCCTTCCCTCGCGCCAGTCGCGGACGGCCTGAAGGCGCGCCTTCATTCCGGCTTCGCGCCCAAGTCCGGACGGCGTGTAGTATCTGCGGCCGTTGAGCGAATCGGGCAGGCAGCTCATCCTCGCGATCTTCTCTTCGGTGTCGTGCGCATACGTGTAGCCCTTGCCGTAGTCCAGCTCCTTCATGAGCCGCGTCGGCGCGTTGCGTATCTGCAGCGGCACCGGCTCCGCCATGCGCTCCTGGGCGTCGCGGGCCGCCCGGTTGTACGACTGCTCCATCGCGTTCGACTTCGGCGCAAGGGAGAGGTAGACGACTATCTCGGTCAGGTGGACGTTACACTCCGGAACGCCAAGATTGTGGCACGCGTCCCAGACGGCGTTGGCGAGAAGAAGCGCGTTCGGGTCGGCGAGGCCGACGTCTTCGCTGGCGAAGCGCACGCATCGGCGGGCGATGTAGAGCGGGTCCTCGCCGCCCTCGAGCATCCGCGCAAGCCAGTACACGGCGGCGTCCGGGTCGGAGTTGCGCATGGACTTGTGGAGCGCCGAGATGATGTTGTAGTGCTCTTCGCCAGTCTTGTCGTACATGAGGGCCTTGCGGCTCACCACCTGCTCAAGCACCTTTTCCGTTATCTCCGGCTTCCCGTCCGCGCCAAACTCCGAGTTCGCCACCGCAGTCTCAAGGGTCCCGAGGGCGTTGCGGGCGTCGCCGTTCGAGAAGATGGCGATCTTGCGCAGCGTCTCGTCAGAAGCCCGCACATCAAGCCTGCCGAAGCCGCGCTCGCTCTCCAGCGCGCGCCTGAGCAGCTTTACGAGGTCGTCCTCCTCCAGCCCCTTCAGCACGAACACCTTGCACCTGCTGAGAAGCGCCGAATTGACTTCGAAGCTCGGATTCTCCGTCGTCGCGCCTATGAGGATTATCGAGCCCTGCTCCACATATGGAAGAAACGCGTCCTGCTGCGCCTTGTTGAAGCGGTGTATCTCGTCCACGAAGAGCACGGTGCGCATGCCGATGCGCCGACCGGACTCTGCGCGCGCCATGATCTCCTTGATCTCGCGTATTCCGCTCGTAACCGCGGAGAAGTTGACGAATTCCGC
>JAEEGL010848789.1_pt1 | contig 13167 bp, 13 predicted proteins | sample 9134231 | NCBI WGS metagenome assembly JAEEGL01 (sample SAMN16246548, study PRJNA631951) | gut metagenome | biome: gut microbiome; feature: rumen; material: fiber-attached | host: Bos | place: Iran: Karaj | collected 2018-10
CCTGTATAGAAAGGATGACATGCACTACATGTATCAACTCTCATTTCTTCTTTTACTGAACCTGTTTCAATAACATTACCACAAACACATCTAATAGTAGCTTTTCCGTATTTTGGTTGAATATCTTTTTTCATCTTTTTTTCACCTTCCCTATCATTAGTTTTTCGTCATTACTTTGATATTTTAGCACACTTGAATAGATAATTCAAGTTTTTTTGCTAAATTTGTACTTATTTTTATTAATTATGTAAATATTATCTATATTTTTTCTAGTACATATAATATTTTAGGAGGTGATTATATAAACAATTCAAAATGTAATATTACCCCACAAAAGATGTTAAAAAATATGCTCTGGTGCACAAATGTTAAAATTCCAATTGGTAACAATCATAAAATATCCGGTAAACAAATTGCAATGACTTCAAATCTAATTTGTATAGAAAATACGTTATCCACTCTTACTTGTACTATAAGCAACATGTTTCACGGAATATCGTCAAAATGTAATAAATAAATTGTTGTATTTTTAAGATTAGTATGATATACTCAATGTTGACTTTAATATAATATATAATAATAATGATTGGAGGAATATATATGGAAAAATTTGTAGTCCATGGGCCATGCCACTTAAAAGGAGAAGTTACTATAAGTGGAGCCAAAAACGCAGCTGTAGCAATACTACCTGCAACACTTTTAGTTAAAGGAAAATGTCATTTAGAAAATGTACCTAACATCAGTGACATAAGAGCATATTGTAAAATACTTGAATCTTTAGGTTCTAAAATAGAATACGTTTCAGATAACGAATTGATAATTGACAATAGTGAAGTTTCTTCTGCTATTGCTTCATATGAGTTAACAAGTAAATTTAGAGCATCTTATTATTTACTAGGTTCTCTACTTGGACGTTTTGATAAAGTTCAAATAGGTCTACCTGGTGGATGTAAACTTGGTGCAAGACCAATAGACCAACATATAAAAGCATTCAAAAAATTAGGTGCAAAAATAATAGTAAGAAACGGAAATGTATATGCATCTAAAACAGAGCAATTAAAAGGAACAAACATCTTTTTTGATGTTGTATCAGTTGGTTCTACAATGAATGCAATTCTTGCTGCTACACTTGCAGATGGAATTACTACACTAGAAAATGTTGCAAAAGAACCACACATTGTTGATCTAGCAAACTTTCTAAACTCTATGGGAGCAAATATTAAAGGTGCTGGTACAGATATAATTAAAATAACAGGTGTTAAAGAATTACATCAAAAATCTAGTTATTCTATAATACCAGATCAAATTGAAGCTGGTACATTTATGGCTGCAGCAGCAGCAACTCAAGGAGATGTACTTGTTAAAAACTGTATTCCAAAACATATGGAACCAATTACAGCAAAATTAATTGAGGCTGGATGTGAAGTTGAAGAATTTGAGTCTAGCATTAGAGTTAAAATGGACAAACGCCCTACTTCATTTAATATTAAAACATTACCATATCCTGGTTTTCCAACAGATATGCAACCACAAATGTCTATATTATTAACACTTGGCGAAGGTACAGGAACAATACTAGAAACAATCTGGGAATCTAGATTCCAATACACTGATGAATTAAATAAAATGGGTGCAAATATAACTGCACATGGTTCAACAGCTGTATTTACAGGCGTAGAAAAAATATATGGAGCTCCAGTTATTGCTCACGATCTAAGAGCTGGCGCTGCAATGATAATTGCGGGATTATGTGCTGAAGGTCAAACTGAAATTACAGAAATACATCACATTCTAAGAGGATATGAAAATATTATTGGTAAATTTGAAAGTTTAGGAGCAAAAATAGAATACATTAAAACAGAGGATGATGAATAATGTTTAAAATACATCCACTATATAGTTCTAGTTCAGGCAATATGTTTCATATTGCCTCTCTTACAACAAATATACTAATAGACGTAGGTGTAAGCTACAAAGCAATTTGTGACGGGCTTAAAAGTATAAACACAGATATATCTAATATAGACGCTGTACTTGTTACCCATGAACATATAGATCATATAAAAGGTCTTCCTCTACTTTGTAGAAAAAATAACATTCCAATTTATGCTTGTATAGATACTGCAGCATATATTAATGAAGAACTTACATCTAAAAACATACAAGCCAATATACACGCAATAGAATATGACAAACCATTTAGAATTAATGATATTGAAATATGTGCATTTGAAACATCACATGATGCAGTTATGCCATGTGGATACAGAATATCTGATGATGATAAAACAATAACATTTGCAACAGATTTAGGATTTGTATCCCCTACTGTAATGGATAACTTTAAAGTATCAGACTTTGCTATACTTGAATCTAACTATGATGATACAATGCTACAATTTGGAAAATATCCATTTCCATTAAAGCAACGTATAAAAAGTATTAAAGGACATTTGTCTAATGATGCTTGTGCTCAAACACTTGCAGCTCTTGCAAATGAAGGTCACACACAATTTCTAATTGCACATATGAGCGAAAATAACAATAATTTAGACATTGCAAAACAGACTATAGAATCAACACTTACACAAAATGGTGTAAATTTAGATAATATAGAATTGAATTTTGCATCTAAAACTTTATCTAGTGAGGAATATACAATATGTTAAATATTAAAATAATTTGTGTTGGAAAAATTAGAGAAAAAGCAACAAAAGATTTACTTGCAGAATATGAAAAAAGAATTAGTAAATATGCAAAACTAGAAACAATTGAACTTGATGACGAAAAAATTCCTGCAAATGCATCAGAAGCTATAGAAGAACAAGTAAAAATTACAGAATCAAATAAAATAATAGAAAAACTAAACAAGTATCAAAATGCACATGTATGTTTACTGGATTTACATGGAAAAGAATATACATCAGAAGAATATGCTAAAAAAATAGAAGATATTTCTACTTACTCCTCTTCAACTATAATTTTTGTTATTGGAGGAAGTCTTGGAATGAGTCAAGAATTGCTAAACTACTCTCAAGATAAAATTTGTTTTTCAAAAATGACATTTCCACATCAATTAATGCGTCTATTTCTTCTAGAACAGACTTTTAGAGCATTTAAAATTATAAATAATGAAGTTTATCACAAATAAAGAAAAAGGCCTTAGAATCAAATCTAAGGTCTTGTTTTTTTATTCGTTTATTCTTTTAATACTAATAGCTTTTTTAGTATTATCATCATATTCTATTTCTACTGCATTAAAAATTGCTTTATTGGTAGAGCATTCATAATGTGTCCACTCTCCAGTTTTAAATCTATGAACAGCAATTTCTTTCTTAAGTCCTAAAACACTCTCTGCAGGTCCTGTCATACCAACATCTGTTATATATGCCATACCAGTATCTAGTATTTTTTCATCTGCTGTTTGTACATGAGTATGAGTACCAAATACACAACTAACTTTATCTTCTAGATTATATCCCATAGCGATTTTTTCTGCTGTAGCTTCAGCATGAAAATCTACAAAAATATAATCTGTTCCTTGCTCTTTAAATGAATTTATTATAGGATCAATAACTTCAAATGGATTATCTAGATTCTTTTCAATCATATCACCCATACCAAATGAACCAAGTAAATTTACTACACCAACTTTTACTCCATTTTTTTCAACTATAATAGATTTATTTCCATCTAGATTAGTTAAATTTGCTGGGATAAGTAATCTTGGAAGTTTTATATACTCACTTGCCATCTCTTTTCTGTAATACATGTGATTTCCCATTGTAATAACATCTGCACCATAAGACATAATTTCTTCATATTCTTTAGTTCTAAGTCCTTTACCACTTGCAGAATTTTCACCATTAACAATAATAAAATCTACATTATCTTTTCTTTTTTCTAATTCAACTTTCAATCTGTCTAAACCAGATCTACCAACAATATCTCCTACGATTAAAAATTTCAATTTTTTCTCCTCCACAAATGGTATTATATACCTAAGTGAAAAAATTAGCAAGAAAAAATAGCCGTATTATACGACTATTTAATTGCAAATGTAATTCCATTTCTCATTAAAGCATCATGAAATCTTTCATCAGTACTATATATACCATCAGGTTCAAGCTTAACAACAATTTCTTTTGAATGCTCTAAATCTCTTTTTGGTCTTCTGAAATAACTTTCAATATCAATAGTATCTCCAATAACAGGTCTAGTATCTATCGATATAGGTGTATTAATTAAAAGCTGATGAAATGCTTCTTTCATATATGGTTCTTTAAGCCCTGATGTTCTTAATGTATCAAATATATGCTTATGAGAAAACTGTCTACCATCTCTTAATGTAATGGTATTTCTAGCGTTTCTTGGACGATTATCATCGTCAAATCTGTCAAGATCCATAATCAAGACCCCCTTATAAAATATTATTAAATAAACTTTTATGTAAAACAAATTAATTACTTAGCTATTATAACATTAGGACTACAAAAAGTCAATTAAAGACTTCGTTTTTTAATAATTTCAGCGAAGCTGTTTTATTATTTTACTTATATGTAGTTCACAAATATTGTATTATACTAGCTATTAAGATAAAGCGCGGTGAATACACCACGCTTGGCTTGAATAAAGGTACTTTGCTACTAGAGAGTTTTCCGTCTTGTCTTTTTGCTTCTTTTTGAGAAAGGATCATAAAGCTGCTCAAAGCCTATTACAACATGCTCAAAGTTTCTTGGAATAACCGAACAGATCATGTAAAGTTCTTCTTCAGGATGAACCATAAAGAAATCTAAAGAATCATCTGAATAGAATGGTTCCACTACCTCCTGTGTCATGATATTTTCTACCCGTGACTCAATACTTAACTTACCGACCTTATTTACTGCAACAAATTTATATACATCGCAATCAGAAATAAACATTTCCTTAAGTTTTAAACGGATGTATTTGCGTGCAAAAGCATTCCTTGACTCACCTTTGTCGCTAAAGGCATCTTTTAGAGCTATATCGGCTGTCCTCTCTCTGACTTCGCAAAAGTTATCTCCCACGTCCACAAAGTAATAATTTAATTCAAACATAATAAAACCTCCTATTAAATTATTAATTTGGACTGCAACTTCTTTTACACCCCTATTTTAACAATCTAGTATAAAGATAACGTGTTGACTTTGTGAAAGTCCCGTGATATCCCTCTTAAAAACAGAATTTTCCTATTATTTTTAAAACATATATGTAGTTCACAAATAATATATTATATAACTAGTTACTATTAAGGCATAAAAAAAGAACCCACATTTGTGGGCTCTAATTATTTTGCAAGTTCTATAGCTCTTGTTTCACGAACTACATTAACTTTAATTTGTCCTGGATATATCATTTCTTTTTCTATTTGATTTGCTATATCTCTAGCTAATACTACAATAGAATCATCTGTAACTTGTTCTGGTTTAACAATGATTCTTACTTCTCTACCAGCTTGGATTGCGTAAGATTTATCTACACCATCATATGAATTACAAATTTCTTCAAGTTTTTGTAATCTCTTAATGTATGTACTTACAGTCTCACGTCTAGCACCTGGACGAGAAGCTGAAATAGTATCAGCAATTTGAACTAGTACAGATTCTAAAGATGTGTGTTCTGTATCACCATGGTGAGCAGCAACACAAGAAATAACTTCTTCTTTCTCTTTATATTTTCTTAATAGTTCTACACCTAGAGTTACGTGTGTACCTTCAACATCTTGGTTATATGCTTTACCAATATCATGTAAAAGTCCAGCACGTTTTGCAAGATTAACATCTAATCCTAATTCTTCGGCTAAAAGACCACATAGGTTTGAAACTTCAATAGAATGGTTAAGAACGTTTTGTCCATAACTTGTTCTGTATTTTAGTTTACCAAGCATTTTTACTAAGTCTGGATGTAAGTTCATTACACCAGTTTCATATAATGCTCTTTCACCTTCTTCTTTGATAGTATTTTCTATTTCCTCTTTAGCTTTTTCTATCATCTCTTCAATTTTTCCTGGATGAATTCTTCCATCTGCAATAAGTCTTTCAATAGCAATTCTTGCTACTTCTCTTCTTATTGGATCAAAGCTAGATAGTACGATTACATCTGGTGTATCGTCGATTATTAAATCTATTCCAGTTAAAGTTTCAATAGTTTTAATATTTCTACCTTCTCTACCAATAATTCTTCCTTTAAGATCATCGTTAGGTAGAGACACAGTTGTAACAGTAGCCTCTGAAGTATGGTCTGTTGAATATCTTTGGATTGTACCAATTAATAATTCTTTTGCTTTTTTGTCTACTTCTTCTTTAGCTTTTTCTTCTTCTTGACGAATGTAGTCTGCCATTTCTTTAGTCATATCACCTTTTAGGTTTTTCATCATTTGCTCTTTAGCTTCTTCTACACTCATTTTAGCAATTTTTCCTAATGCTTCAATTTCTCTTTGTTTAGCATTCTCTAAGTCTTTTTCTTTTTTGTTTAATTCTTCATTTCTTTTTGTTATATTGTTTTCTTTTTCTTCAATTAATGCTGCACGTTTATCTACTAAATCTTGTCTTTGATTAATTCTGTTTTCAAGATCTTGTATTTCTTTTTTTCTAAGCTTAGACTCAGTTTCAAGTTCGTCTTTTCTTCTCATCATTTCGTCTTTAGCTTGGATAACAGCATCTTTTTTTATTCTTTCAGCATCTAATTTACTATCATTTAGTATCTTTTCTGCTTGTTCTTCAGCTGAGCCTATAGTAGCCTCTGCTATATTCTTTCTATAACGGATACCCATAAAGAAGAATATAACTGAACCTAGTATAAAGCAACCAGCTCCAACTAATCCATATAGCATTTGACTATCCTCCTTCTTATAATATTGTCAATGTACAATTTGTTAATTGTCAGTGTTTGATTATTGTATATATAATTTAATATTATTAAATAAATTCTTTAATTATATGTACTATATTTCACCTCAGATAAAAATAAGTAAATTACTTATAATTATCCACTAAAATTATACATTAAAATTTTGAGAATAGCAAGTGGAATTTTTAACAAAATATGTAAATAGACATAAAATATGCCAAAAAGCAAAAAATATTCCGGAAAATTCCGAAATATTCTTCAAATTATGCAGCTTCTACAAACATATTTGGATGTAGTTTGCCATTTTCAACTTGTGTAATAATGTCTTTGTATTCTTCAATTAAGCATAGTTTATCTATTTCTTTAAGAATGCCATTTCTATATTCAGTTGCAAGATATTTAACTCTACTATTTCTCTTATCATCTAAATCAGATTTAAGAGCACTTACTTTCTGTATTAGCACATTTTTGTCTATTGCATATACATGACGCAAGTTAACGAAACATTTCCTTCTCTTAACCTTTTTAGATTTAAGCGTAATAGGATAATAGAATTCCTTTACAGAGAACTCATTACTAGTTCTAATAGAAAATAAATAAACAAAATGTCCTTTAACTTTGTAAATAATAAAAGGTCTTCCCTTCATATTACAAGATAATGAATTAGTATCAAGATAATTAAATCCTCTAATATGAACTATAGCCCATGCTTTAACATCTTCTTCTTCCATATATTCACCTATCCTTTCAATAAAATTTTTTCTTGAATTAAAAACACTTAACGCATAATTATTATACCACAATAATTATTTTATGTCAACTTGAACAATCATATAAAAAGGCAAAGAACTTAATCTTTGCCAGCTTTACAAATATTAATATACTCAAATAAATTAAAAAAATTCCGGAAATTTCCGGAACAATCTTTAAACTAAATAACTTAAATAAACATATTAGTATTCAATTTGCCATTTTTAACGTCATTAATAATATTATTATAATCATCAACAAAACACATCTTTTCTATCCCATCTAGTATACCATTTCTATATTTAGATGGAAGATATTTAGTTTTTGTATTCAAGTTTAATTCAGATTTCAATTCACATACTTTTTTAATTAGTACATCTTTTTTAATTGAATAAACATATCTTAAATTAACGTAGCATTTATTCAAATTTCCTTTATAGGATTTAAGAGTAATTGGATAATAAAATTCCTTAGCAGAAAACAGATTATTAGGTCTAATCGAAAATAAATATACATTGTCTCCTCTCACTTTGTAAATCATAAAAGGCCTTCCATTCATATTACAAGATAATGAATTTGTATCAAGGTAATTAAAACCTCGAATGTAAACAATAGCCCATGGTCTTACATCTTCTTCGTTCATATACTCACCTATCCTTTCAAAAAAATTATTTATTGAATTAAAAAAGTAAAATTCCTAGAAAATTATACCATATTTTGCTTTTTATGTCAACAAGAAAGCAAAAATAAAAAGGCAAAGAACTTAATCTTTGCCCATCTTACAAATTATTATTAGTCTAATGAAACTCTATATTTTCTATTATAAATATTTCTTGCATACAAATATGGAGCATATATCATTATTATAGCATCAAATACAATGCCAAGCACTAAATAAGCCCAATTAAATGCTACCATTTCAAAATATACAGCAAGTACAACTAAAACAATTGCACTAATAAAGAAAGTTGCTGCTGCAAATCTATTAGTAACTCTCCAAATTGATTCATCTGTCATAGCCTCTTTAGATCTAAAACCAATTACATCTTTATACTTATTAATTGGAAATACACTAGCTATAGTAGCTATTATAATAGCTAAACATGAAAGTATAACACTTAGTACAGGAACATCAAAACCTATTTTATGGTTTGGCATATATTGGTAACCAACATCTACAAGTAACCATCCAAGAAGTATAACTACACCTACTACTAAAGTAAATACAGCATCTTCAATTCTTTTTCCTTTAGTTACGGGTTTATCCATAGTCTTAATTCTATAATATACTTGAATAATACATAAAATTAAAACAATGACTGGTATAATTAATAAGTTTTCTCTAGATACCATTTTATCTAGTACAAAACTCTTAAATACATTAAGTGGTAACCTTTTATCCATACCAAACATAGCAACTAGTGTAAGAATAAGATTTAAAATACCTACAACTAAAATGGTAATATTCTTCTTTTTTCCTTGTAACATATAAATAACCTCCTATTATTTCTTAAGTCCTTTAATGTACGAAATAACCTCATTAAAAGCATTTATATTTAGTGAATAATATATACTTTGACGTTCTTTTCTAAAATTTACAAGACCAGCATCTTTAAGTATGGCTAAATGATGACTTAAAGATGGTTTTGTAATATCGAAAAACTCATGAATTTGACCTGCATTTAGTTCACCGTCTTTTAGTATATTTAATATTTCACGTCTAGTGCTATCTGCCAAAGCTTCCCATATATTTCCCATATATAATTTCCTTTCTTGAGAGTTATTATATCTCTATACAAAAAGTATATCCCATTTAAAAAAAATTGTAAAGAAAAAATACACTCTATTTTGCTAGAGTGTATTTCAAATAACTAAATTGTTACAAAATTAACTAATTCCAGAAATATTATTTGTATTTTGAATAATTTCTTCACCATTTTCGTTTACTTCGATTTTTAAAGTATCATTAGCTACACTATCTATATAGTTTTGACCATCTATTGGTGGATTATCTAAAATACTAATAACATCAATTTCTTTCATAGATTTATTCTCAGATGCAACAATAAATTCATCTATATGTTCAATAAAGAAATTCTTTTGAACCTTATATGCATTATATTTAACTTTAATAATATACGAATTATTTAAAGTATCTTTATCTATTGTTAGTACAAGCTGTACCAAATATCTATTTTTAGGATTTGAATAAGCCAAATTCTTAGCTTTATTTACCCCATCTTTGTATAATTTATACGCAGCTATAAGTATTTCTTTACTATAATTGCTATCAACTAGAGTATCACAAGTATCAATAAACACATTACCATCTTGCATTCCATATACATCTGATTCTACAAACTTTTTAGTTGTAAAAACATATGGATAAGCATTAAATGTTTTTTCAAAAAGTCTAGTGTTATCAAAAAAACGTTTATAAATAGCAACTTGATCTTTATAATAATAAAGATTTGTTTTTTGAATGTTTCCTTTACTATTTACATAGTACACAAATTTAGGAGAAACACTAAATATCATATTTTCATTATAATCTGGAATTATAGATTTAATATCTGTATTTTGTCTAAATACATCTTTTAAATCAAATTCTTTCAAATCTTTTAAATTTATATTTACGCTCGAATACTTTGTTTGAATATTTCCTTCAACATCACAAAATTCTTCTACATACATAGTAGATAATACATTGTTAAAAATATAAACATCAGTATAATTACTTATATGATCATATAAAACATTTGAATCAAGAAGATTGTTTTTATCATACATAGCTTCTGCAGTAAGTTTTAGATATGTATTAATTTTATCTTCTAAATTATTATCTATTAATCCATCAACTTTATAATATGAAACATCTATTTTGCTTCCTTCTTGATTTTTAGAATAGTTATAAAAAAAGCCTTGTTGTTCCAAAGTTACTTTTTCTTGAGAATAATTAAAACCTTCATAAGTATCACTCTCATTAGATATTAAATATGAATCATCATCTACATCAGTTACATCTTTACCTCTTTTTGAAGATAAATTAATAACTATAACCGAAGAAATCGCAACAATACCAACAATAGAAGCAAGTGCTATATACTTAATCTTACTTCTACTTTTTTTGTTATCTATATTATGAGATATCTCAATCTCTTTAGTATCCATAGTATCCTCCTAAACACATAATATATATTATCATTTAAAAGTTAATTATTCAATAATTTTCATTTAATATACACAATAAAAAAATTGTGGACCCAGCGATTAGACTGGGTCCGTTTGGAGAAAAACAGTCGGTAATGCAGTTGCCCGTTTTGAATATAGTTCACATATACCTTCAATGGCTAGGTTAGTTCCATATCGAGTATTATACTCAAAACATACCAAGACAGGCAAAAAATCTTGTTTAAAAGATACGCCGCAAAACCGGCTATTTTTAATATATTTAGTAATTAATTTTTAAAAAAATTATCTTTTAAAAGCAACTGCTCCAACTAACAATATTATAGCACTTATTTTATGTAAAGTCAACCAGCTTTACGTCATTTTGTTATGTTTACCAAATTTTTTTAACAATATTAAAATATATTTTGTTATATATATTATTTTCCTAAATATATATTAAGCTCATCTACTTTAGATTTAAGATCATTATATCCCAAGTTATACATATCTTTTAGCTTATCTTCATCTTTTTCCATTTTCTTAATTTTAATTAGTTCAGATGGTCTAACAACAAATATATCCCCTTCAGATTCTAAAAATTTAATTTCATCTAATGATTTGTTATATACTTTATATCTGTTTTTCATAGTTTCAATAAGTTTAGGATATTTTTTATACATTACACGAGCCGGTGCAACAGATACTCTTTTCTTTCTATAGCCGTTAGGTCTTGTTAGAACTACTATAACTTTATCTAATCCCATAGACATTATTTTATCTATAGGAATAGAATCTGCAATTCCTCCATCTAAGTAATACTGACCATTATATTCTACAGGTTTAGATACAAAAGGCATAGAACCAGATGCACGTAAAGCTTCCATATCTTTTTTACAATCATTTATTTTAATGTATTCAGCTTCACCAGTCTTTACGTTTGTAACTGTAGCATAAAAGTCTCCTTTAGACCTCTTAAAGCTTGCATAATTAAAATCATCTAATATATTAGGTATCTCATTGAAGCAAAAATCTTCATTAACAATATTTCCTGTAGTTAACAAATTATAAAAAGACATATAACGCTTATCATTAACATATTTAAGGTTTGACCTTAATGCTCTCCCTTTTTGTCTAGATTTATAATTAATACCAAATAATGCACCAGCAGATACACCAATTATTACATCGGCTTTAACACCCATTTCAAGTAGCACATCTATTACACCAGCAGTGTACATCCCTCTCATTGCACCACCTTCAAATAGTATTCCTATTTTCATTTATTCACCTTCTCTATTTCCAATCTTTAAAAGAATTATTTATTTTTTTACTGTTAAACTTAGATTTTTCTTTTTCAGTATCTAATCTTTCTTTATTCTCATTATCTTTTTCTAATTGATGAGTAAAATCATCATAATTTCCAACATAACGATGTATTTTACCATCTTCTAACAAAGCTACACTTGTAGCTATTTTATTTATAAAATATCTATCATGAGATACGAAAATAATTGTACCTTTATACTCTAAAAGAGCAGCTTCAAGAGTATTCCTAGTTTCAGCATCAATATGGTTAGTAGGTTCATCAAATATTAAAATGTTACATTTAGATTGAATAATTTTAGCAAGTAATAATCTAACTTTTTCGCCACCAGATAATTTTCCAATAGGTTTAAATATTGTTTCACCTCTAAATCCAAAATGAACAAGAGTAGCTCTAAGTCTTGTTTCTTCACCAGTAAAAGCCTCTCTAAAATTATCTATTACAGTTTCATTTTCGTTATCAAAATGAATTTCTTGAGGAATATAACCAATACTAATATTTCCACCTATTTTAATATCTCCACTAATATATCCTGGGATTTTCTTTTCTTCAACTGCATTCATTAAAGTATGGATAAGTGTAGATTTTCCAGCACCATTTTTTCCAATAATACAAATTCTATCTGAATGATATAAATTAAAATCTAAATCATTTAAGATAATCTTATCTGCAAAACCAATAGTTAAGCCTTTAAATTTAATTATATCATTTCCCGCTTTTCCTTGAACACTGAAGTCTAAATTAATCTTTTGCACCTCTTTAGGTTTATCTAAAGTATCCATCTTTTCAATTCTTCCTTCAATAGCTTTTGCTCTTTTAAAGAAATTTTCGTTGTCACCTATTCTTCCAAACGCTCTAAGCTTTTTTGCAGCTTCCTCTAGACGATTAATTTCGTTTTGCTGATTAATATAATCTTGTTCTTCTTTTTCCTTTCTTAGTTTATTCTCTTCTAGGAATTTAGTATACCCTCCATTTGTTACATATGCTTTACCATTTTCTATTAAAACAGTTTTGTCTGCAACTTTATCTATAAAATATCTATCGTGAGA
>JAEEGL011611086.1_pt1 | contig 13167 bp, 7 predicted proteins | sample 9134231 | NCBI WGS metagenome assembly JAEEGL01 (sample SAMN16246548, study PRJNA631951) | gut metagenome | biome: gut microbiome; feature: rumen; material: fiber-attached | host: Bos | place: Iran: Karaj | collected 2018-10
AATTTTAATATTTTTATTTTTTTATTTTTTTTTTTTGGAAAAAAAAAAATTAAAAAGTTTAATAGTTTAATATGTAATAATTTTAAGAAATATGGGGATTGGGGATTGGGGATTGGGGATTGGGGATTGGGGATTGGGCCCAATCCCCAATCCCCAATCCCCAAAAAAAAAAAAAATTTCTATTTCTTAAAATTATTACATATTAACCTATTAAACTTTTAAATTTTATTTTTTCCAAAAAAAATAAATAAAAAAATAACATCATTAAAATTTAAAATTTATATTAAAAATTTATTCTTATGTTTATTAATTTAATTTAAACTAAATTTTGATTTTTTGAATCCTTTAAATTAAGTAATTTCTTTTTTATTAATTTCTTCATATGTAAAAATATTTTAAAATATTTAAATTGAAATTCAATTTTATTTTCTAAAAAATAATTTATTTTAATATTAATTATAAATTTTATTTCCTTTAAATAGAAGTAAAAATAAAATAAAAAACAGAAGATTTTTTTTTAAATTAAATATTTAAATCAATTATTTTGGATTAAATTATCTTTAAATGTTTCATTAATAGTTTGATATTTAAATTTCATTGGCATTCTACATCTGTAATCATCTCCTACTTTTTCAAAAACAGTTTTATCTTGACTCATACAATCTTCAGTACCATAATACCAAATTAAAGGATCAATTCTTCCTTCATATTTCCTTAAAAGAAGATTTAAACATTTTTTAAATTTTTCAATATCATTATTACATTTAAATAATATTCTATCAGTATCATGAGAATCAATATTTTTAATTAATACAAAATTTTTATCAAATCTCTTATAATGTTCATTTATTAATTCTAAACATTTTTCTTCAGTAATTTTTCCTTCTCCATACCATACTACTATATGTTGAAAAGAAAAATCAATAACACCATCAAAACATTCTTTATATAAATTAAATACTTCATCTAAATCTTGAATATTATTTACATCAAATTTTTCTATTTTTTCTAAATATTCTTTAGGTACTGAATTTATTGTATTATAAAATTTAGATACTCCAATTGGTATGCATTCTCCTATTATAGGAACTTTAGGGAATTTTTTTGAAATATTTTCTTTTAATTTTTTCAAAAAATTTAATGAAGGTCCTGGACAATGATCAATTCTTATAGCATCGATGCCAAAATTTAAAAATTTATTTAAAACTTTTATTATATATTCTCCACATTCAGTATTATCTAAATTTAACTTTGGTAATTCTTCAAAATTTAAAAAAGTAAGATATTTCATATTTTTATTATCTTCTAATTCTTTATTAAGAAAATAAAACCAATTTCTATATTTAGAACTTGTATTATTTAAAGCATCTTGAAAAAAAGGATGAGTTTTATAAAGATGATTAGGTACAAAATCCATTAAAACTTTAATATTTTTTTTATGACATTCTTCTATAAAATATTGTAAAAATTTATCTGAATTTGTCATTAATTCTAAATCATTTTCATTTAAAGGATTTCCTATTTCTTTATCAGGGGAATTTTCACCAAAAGCAATTCTTGGATCAACATGATTAAAATTAATTGCATGATAACCATGAAATCCATTTGGTTGATTCACAAAAAATGGGCTTATCCATATCATGTTAAAATTTAATGATTTTATATAATCTAATTTTTCTAATGCTGCTCTTAAATTCCCATATAAAAAATTTTTTTCAATCTCTTCTTCTGTATATTCTTTTTTCATTCCTGCAAAACGATCTGTGAAAATATGATAAATTCTTGCATTTTGAAACCAGGATTTTTCATTCCCCATTTTTATTATGTATTTTTTTTTTTTTTATATTAATTTATGATATTTATTCTAAAATTTTTATTTAATTTTTTCTTTTTAATTAAAATAAATTATATGTTAATAATATAAATTTTCATATATGAAATTAAGATAAAAAGACATAAAACAAAAATTAAATTGTTATTTTTTAATGTGAAAAAAATTAAAGAAGCGTTTAAAATATTATATAAATTAATATTAAATTTAGATATTCCTGAATATATGAAATTTAAATGTTTAAATTATATTTATTTATTATTTTATTTAACTTTTTTATTTTTTTAAGTATTTTTATTATGCTTCTATATTTTTTTATTTTATAATTTATTGAGGTAAATATTCATAATTATCTTCAATTTCATTTACTCTTAATTTTCTTTTTTTTTTTATTAAATAAAATGAAATATATATACTAAGAAAAAATATTATTACTAATAATAAAAAAATAATTACAAAAATAAAAGAAAATTCAAAAGAATCATTAGGTTCATAAGTAGAGATGATTTTTTTATCTTTATCAAAAATCATTTGATATTTCTTTAAAAACGGACTTCCTAATATCCAATCATAATTATATTTAACTGAAAAAACAATTAAAAAATAATTTCTTTTCTCAAAATAATAAAATAAATCTTTTTCATTTAAAGTAAAATTCATATTAAAAATATGATTATAAAAAATTAAATTTCCAAATTTTGAAATATCAACACTTGAATCACAATAAAAATAATAAAATTCATTTAAATCTTCACTTTTAAATATTTCTTCATAGCATTTTGTTTGATTAAAAAAAGAATCTTTGAAAAACTTTTTATATGAATTAGGAGAAACAATTAATCCAATTTCAATTCTAAAAAAGAATAAATTACTAAAAGTATTTAATTGTTTAAAATAAATAATTTTATCAAAATCTAAAGCCCAAATTGGCTTTTCTGCATAAATTTTAGTTAAAGAGAATTTATATTTACTAGAATTATAATATTTGTCATATTCATCAGGTAAAGCACCTAAAATAAATTCTCCTTTTTCTTTTTTAGAATTAATATATTTAAAAGTAAAAGGAAAAGAATCAATAATTTTTCTTTTTTTTAACTGTAAAATAAAATCAGTATTATCTAAATTAGAATTTAAATTAAATACACTCAATCCAATTGAACCTGCTTCATTTATAATATTTTCTTTATTTAATTGTAAAGGAGTTATTAATTGAAATTTTTGTAAATTTTGAAAATTTTTTTCTTTATTTAAAGAAATAGTTTCTAATGCATGATATGCAATTAAAAAATCTTGTTCTGTGAAATTTAATTTTATTGACTCATTAATAAAAGAAGAACTTTTTTCATAATGATAAAAAGGATTTTTTGATTGATTTGTTTTTGATGTTATTATATAAAAAGGAAATGAATTCATTTTAAAAGAAATAGGAATTTTTTCTAAATTTGATCCTATTGTTATATATGTATATATATCATTATTATATAAATTTGACATTAAATTTTCTTTTGTTAAAATTTCAGAAAAATTTCTTTCAAAGTTTAATTTTAATATTTGAATTGAATTAATATATTTAAAGAAATGATTTATTAAAAGAAGAATAATACATTTCTTTAAAAAAATATTATATTCAATTTTCATATTTTAAAATAAATATTTTAATATGAATTATTTAATTTTTTTACTTTTTAATTATAAAATTAATATTATATCTTATCATAATAATTATTATTTAAAGATGTTTTGTTTTCTTTTCTTTTTTTATTTTCCACTAAAGATTCATTTTCTTTTTGAAAATTTTGAAATTTTTCCATTTTTTTTTGTTTTTCAATTTTTTCTTTTAACATTTCTTCTTCAAATTCTTTTTTCCATTTTTCATCAGCAATTCTATCTAATTCAATTTGCTTCTTTTTTTCTTCTTCTTTTCTTAATTTTTTTTCTTCAATTTCTTTAATCCATTCTTCTCTTAATAATTTCTTTTGATCATTTATTTTATTTTTATCAAAATTATCTTGAGGAATTATTTTAACTTCGTTTTGATTTTGAGGAATTATATTTAAATAATTTGAATTAAAGTTTTGTGGGTAATTATTATTAATATTATTAGTGTTTATATTGTTTAAAAGATTTGGATTTTGAGAATAATGAAAATTTTCATCATAAAAATTAGGAGTTGTATAAAGATTATTTAAATTTAAATTATTTTTGTTAGATAAAATATTATTTGAATTATTGTTAAAATATGTTTTATTATTATCATTGAAATTAATATTATTATTATAATTATTTAAATTTATATTATTTTGATAATTGTTATTATTATTTAATAAATTAAAACTTTTTTGATAATTATTATTATTATTTCCTAAACTTAATCTATTTTGATAATAATTGTTATTAAATGGATTATTATTGTTATTTAAATTAAAATTATTTTGATAATTGACATTTTGTAAACTAATATTATTTTGATAATTATCATTATTATTATAATTAAAATTATTTCCGTAATTAATTAAATTATTTTTATTTTGATAATCATTTAAAGGAATATTATTAGAATTATTTAAATTTTGATAAGCATTCATATAATAATTTCTTAAATTATTATTATCAAAATTTTGATTATATTTTAAATCATAAGGATTTCTTAAATTCTGCATTTGAATTAACATTTGATTTTTAGATTGAAAATCATAATTATAATTAATATTAAATTGGTTAGAATTATTATTAATACTTTGTGAATTAGGATAATTATATTTTTGATTATTAATAATATCTTCGTATTTTTCATTAAGCATTGAAATTCTTGTTGTTTGAAGTGTTCCATCTTTTTTTCTTAAAGGTGATCCTCCGCCTATATCTTTAAAATTTTCAAAAAAATTATTATTAAAAATTTCTCTTTCTTTTAATTTTTGTTGATATAATTCTCTCTTTGATGGTTTTTTATTTTTTGAAGAATCATAATTTAGTAAATAACCATAATTAGACATATTTATATTTAATATTTAATTTTTTTATTTCAATGAAATACGAAAATAAAACGTTTTTTTCTTAATTAATTAAATATAATATAATTTACATATTATAATAAAAGAAATATTGTTTATAATTAAAGAAATTTAAAAAAATTTGAATTTAAAGAAAAAAATGTTAAATTATTTATTTATTTAAAAATTATCAATTTAATTAAATAATATTTTTTAAAATTATTCAATTTATATTAAAGAGAATAAAAATTAAACTCAAAAAATGAAGTCTGGTTTACGTTTACTGGATAAAAGTGAATTTTTCTCATTAGTTCAAAAAATATCAAAAAGTAATTTAATAAATAAAACACAATGGAATGAAAAGAATTTAAATAATCAAGTTAAACATAAATCAAATTTAGTTTATTCGGAAATATTACCAAATAAAGAAAGAAGTAAATCCGTTAATGCTATTATGTCTTCATTATTAAAACAAGAGAAATTAAATTTATCAAAAGAAAAAAAAAAGAATAACAAAGTGATTGATATTTTAATTTCAGAAAGTAATGAAAAGAATAATTCTATTAATAATAATGATAATGATAATTCTTTGAATGAACATTCAAATATTAATTCTTTGAAAAAAGAAAATAAAAATTTAAAAAATAAATATCATAAAAATAGACCAAGTTATTTATCTGATGATAATAACTTAATTAATAATAATTATGGAGTTCAATCTATGAAAAATTTTTTATTTTTAACAAGAAATTTAGGAGGTAATAAGATAAAGAAAAAAATTTTAAATAAATTAAACACTGAAGAAAATAATAATAAGAAAATAACAATCCCTTCAACAATATCATCAATAAATAATACATTAAATGATTTAAGTAATTCAAAAAATAAAAATATAAATGATAATATTATGAATGGTAATGATGATTTAAATAGTTTATCTTCAAGAACAATTCTTACTCATGTATCTAATAATTCAAATAGTTCTAATGTTTCTTTTTTTTCTTCAAAATCTTTTAAAAATAATAATTCTTTTCGTAAAAATTATAAAATTTCTAATTCACTTCATTCACATTTAAATTCATTAAATAATAAAAATAAAATTTATATACCAAAACTAAAATTTACAGATAATATATTAAAAATTTCTAATTATTATTCATCTTCTTCTTCAATAAATAATAATAATATTCCTTATAAAATTGAATCTTTTTCAAATCAAGATTTAATTTCAGAAAAAGAAAATATTGATCCTAATAATAAAATATTAACTTCGAGTTTAAAAAATAATATTAATGAAAATAAAAATATTAAAAAAAAAGAAAGTATTGTAATTGAATTAGAAGATTTAATTGTTTTAGAAGAAAAAATATATTATATATTAAATTCTTTTCATGAGAATAAACAATATAATAAATTTTGTATTGAATGGTGGAATTTTTATATTTATACTTCATTTGGAGGAAATTTTGAAGAATTTTTTAAAAATGAAGAAAAAAAAAATAACTTTGAAATAGCACATGAAACTTCTATTTTAGAATTAATATCAATTTTTTTAACATATGAAGTTTTAAAAGATTTTTCTTTAAGTCAATCAATATTATTTTTATTAATAAATTTAATAAATGAAGTACATCAAAATTTTTTAATAATATGTGATTATATTTTATGTATAATTGATGGGAAAATATCAAATAATAATATTTGGGTTAATAAATTAAAAAATATAATATCATTAAAATTAATCAACACCATTAATTCAAATGATCATATGATTTTATTAAGAAAAGGAAATTTTACAATAAATTCAATAGTGAAAAATATATTAACACAATATGAAAATAATAAAAATGATAATATTGATATTTCATTATTAAATATATATTTTAATAAAATATCAGAAACAACACAAAAAGAATTAAATGAATATTTTAAAAAAAGAATTAATAATGATTATTGTAAAAAAGGAGAAAATTTATCTTTTATAATTCCAGAAATAAATCCTAATATAAGTATAAAAATTCCATATTTAAATGAAAAAAATGAAAAAAAATTTACTTTAGTATTAGATTTAGATGATACTTTAATTAATTTTAAATATGATAATTTAGGAAGAGGAATATTAAAACCAAGACCAAATTTATTTAATTTTTTAAATGAAATGAGTCAAATTTTCGAAATTATACTTTTTACTGCAGGAACACAAGATTATGCAGATCCTATTTTAGATATTATTGAAAAGAAAAAAAAATTTTTTGATAAAAGATTATATAGACAACATACTATTTTAATTGAAAATATTTTAATTAAAGATTTAAGTAAATTAGGAAGAGATTTATCTAAAGTTATTATTGTTGATAATATGCCACAAAATTTTAAATTACAAAAAGAAAATGGAATTTTTATTAAAAATTTTGATGGAGATAAAAATGATTGTAAATTAAAAAAATTAATTCCTATTTTAAAATTAATTACTAATAATTATAATAATGATGTTAGGAATGAATTAAGTAAATTAAAAAAAGAAATTTTCTCTAAAATTACTACTGATCTTGAAGAATAAATATTTTTTTTTATTATTGTATAAAAAATTATAAATAATTATTTTAACCTTAATGATTTTAATAAATGTTTTTTATATATTTTACAAAAGAAAAAAAGAAAATATATATTGAAAGTTAAAAAAAAGAATAAAGATAAAGAGAATAAAAAAAATATTTTTGTTGATTATTTTTCCCTATTTTTATTTAAAGAAAATTATCAATTCCTGAAAAAAAATCATCATCATCATTTCCAAAAAAATCTTTTTCAAAATCACTTACCATATCATTCATCATTTTTTCAAATCCTCCAAAAAAAGGATCATCATTCAAATTATTAAGTAATCCAAAACCAATATTAAATATATTATTATTATTATTTCTTCTATTAACAATTTGTTGTTTTTTTTTTTTTTTCTTCTTCTTCTCTTTTTTTCTTTTTTTCTTTATATTGATCTTTAACAATGGAAGAAAGATCAATAATAAAATCATCATTATCAATATCTAAAATTTGTTGCATTACACTTAATATAGAAATTAATTTTTGAACATTTGGTTCTTCAAAATCATGATTTTCACAAGAAAATTTCCAATCAACTACTTTTCCTTTTACATTACATTTTGGACATCTAATATATCCTTCGTCATTTATTTTTGTGTATCCACCACAATTGTAATGTTGCCATTTTATTGGCTTATTATTATTTGGACATCCTGTTATTGGACAAAATGTATAAAAGTCATATTCCATTTTTTTTAAGTTTTTTTTTTTGATTTATATTTTCATTTTGATTCTTTCTTTTTGCCTATTTAATAGATTTTTTTTGAAGAAGTAGATTTTTTTTTTTGAAAAATAGATTTTGAATTTTTTTCCTTTATTTTTTTTATTTTTTTATAAATTTAATTTTTTTGAGAAAAAAAACAAAATGAAATGAAAATAACTAATCAAGGATTTTATAGATAATAACTAATAATTTATATTATAATAAAAAATATAGTTATATATTTAAGGAAGAAAATTTAGAGAATTTAGATAAAACAACTTTTATGATTCATTAAGAAGATAATAATGAAATTTGAATTTTGTAATGAAAATAATGAAAGGAAATCTTTATTAATAAGTTATTAATTCATTCATTTTATTTCATACTAAATTAGATGAAGAAATTTTCAGATATTTATTCTTATAAAATATTAATAAGGAGTCATAAAATAATTTTGTTTATTTATAATTTCTTTAATTTAATAACATTTTTTTATTTAATTTTTATTTATATTATTTAAGCATTTTCATAAATTTAAATTAATACTTATATGAAAAATAGATTTTTATTATAATCTACATTAAACTTTTATATTTAATCATTTACAAAAAAAAATTATTACTTAAGAAAGACTGATTTAAATATATGATAATTCAAATTTCCCTTCTAATACTTTTCCATTTTGTAAAATATTAATATAAAAAAAATGTAATTCTTCAGGTGAATCAATATTGAAAGTATTCATCATATTATTAATATTTTCAGTTTTATTTTTATTATAAAAATTCCCTTCATTTAAACTTGAATTTCTTGAATTAATAATTTTTTTCTTAATAGTACTTTGATTTGTAGTAATAATATTTTGATAATTTTCAATTTGAGATTGAATAATTTTTTTCTCATTATTATTTTTATTTTCTCTTTTATAAATTTGTTGAATGTAATTATTATTATTTAATTTTGAACTTAAAGGATTATTACGTTCAAAATTATCATTAGAAAAATTTCTTCCTTCTTTAATTATTTCATCAATATTTAAATTTTGAGGTTTATTTAAAAATGATTTATTATTAATTAAATTATTATTATTATAAATATTAGTTAAACTATTTGTATTTGTTAAACTTGATTTTTGATAATTTTTAATATCTAAATTTGATTTTTGATTATTCTTATTATTAACTTTAGATATCTTTCCAATATAAGAATAATTTAAATTGATATTATTATTTAATTTTTGTGCAAAATTTACAAATTTATTTAACATTGCAGAAGGTGAAGTTTCTTTAATTTTAACATTATTTTTTTTATTTGATTTATTTTTCTTTAAAATATTATTCCCATTTTTATTTGTGGGAGAAATAATATTTAATTTATTTGGAGAAAAGCTTCTATATAAATCTGATATAAATTGATTGTCTTTATTAAGATTAATATCAATTTTAGGAGAATTAATTTCTGAATTTTGTTTTTGGGAAATTTTATTTTTATTTGAATTTGTTATAATTCTTTGAGTTTCAGACATTAAATTTGAGATATTTATTCTTGTACGAGTTATTGGAGACATAAATGAAATATTCTTTATTTTCAAATTTTGATTATTTGTTCCTGATGACATTATTATTTAAATTTTATTTATTATTATTTTTATTATTTTATCTTCTATTAAAATATTGAACAAGTTTTTATATAAATTATTTTTGTTTTTTAATATATTTAAATTGGTTTATCTTTTAAATAATTATATGAGAATATAAAATAAATTTAAATCATAAATACAGAAATATTTAGAAGATAAAAAAATGGAATTAATGTAAAACTTTTAAATAATTAAAAAAAGTTTATATATGATTATTAAAAATTATTTCTTTAATTAATATTAACATTAAATTCTTATCTCAGAATCAAATATTAAAATTTTTCCCAGTTTTTCCTCTCATTTATTTTATTTTTTGATATTCTTTGATTAACATTAATGTTTAAATTTAAAATTATATAATATATACTTTAATAAAAAAAATTAAATTTCTAAAAAATAATTATTAATGTATTACTATGGTGGAATTATTCCAAGTTCAATACAAGAAATACAATTAAAAAAAATTAGTAAAGATGTATCACCAGAAAATTTACTAGAGATTTATAATCAATTAATTTCATTGAGTACAGATATATCTACTGCAAAAAAATATAAAAAACAAATATGTGATTTAATATCTTTATCTCTTAATTACTTATTAAAAAGTGATAATTATCCAAATGTTTTTGATACCTTTTGTTCTTTAAATTTTATGAATGAATATATAAATTTATCAAATTTAAATATTTATTCTATAAATTTAGAAATAATTAAATCATTTGCTTTTTTATTAATTAATTTACAAAACCAAACAAAAATTTATTATGTATTAAGTGGGAATTTATTAAATAAAATAATATTAAAAGATTATTCTTCATACGATGAGGAATTTTTTTCTTTTTATGTAAGTTTCCTAAAAAGTTTAAGTTTAAGAATTGATCAAAATACAATTCAATTATTTTATATAGAAAATAATAACACATTTCCACTTATAGAAAGTGTTATTAAAATTTATAATCATAAAGATTCAATGGTAAGAAACGTTGTAAGAACTGTAATTTTAAATGTTTTAAAAATTAAATATAATAAAATTGAAGAACATTTTTGTCAATTACCTTCCATCTCTTATTTTCAAAATATTAGTTGTCATTTAAGAGATATTTGTATTAAATTTAATGAAGAAATTAATATTAATGGAAGATATAATGATTATTTTGATGATATTATTGAAGAGTTATTATTTATTGATGATATTTTTCATTTAAATTTAAAAAAAATAAATTTTATTTTATTAAATTCAATTTTTTATTATTTTATTTTACCTATTTTATGTGGTTCTCTTGTTTCAAAAGATAAACCAATTATTGAAATTAATATTGTAATTTTTTTAATAATAATTTTACTAAAAAATGTAAAATATGAAACTTTTAGAAATTGTTTATTTTCTTTAATATTTCTAGATAAACTTAATCAAGATATTTTAAACTTTTTAAATCAACCAATTGATCCTCCTTATTATTCTTTTTTAATGGAAAATAAAAGTGATTCAATTTGTGATTTTATTTCTCAAAATTATTCAATTAAATTTAGGGAAACAATAATTTCTGATGGAAATATATATTATTCAAATTTTAAAGATAAATATCCTGAATTAGAACAAATAATACAGAAATATAAGAATTATTTATCAATAGTTAAATCTGAGGAAAATAAAGAAAAAAATTTTGTTGATTCAAAAGAAAAAATAGAAACAATTATAATGTCTTATTTTGATAGTGAGAATTTAGAAAAAATGAGTAATTATCATAAATCAATTAGTTCTGGAACAGGAGTTCAATTAGGTTTATTTTCATTAATAGAAGAAACTCAAATTTTTAGTGTTTGTTTTTTATGTTTTATGAAAAATATATTTGAGAATATCAAAGAAGGAGAAAATAAACAAGAAAATAATATTCTTTATATTCATAATACTATGAAAGAAAATATTTTACTTTTTTTAAATACAAAAGATGACACTTTAATTTTATTAATAAACCTTTTAATTTATTATTGTCAACATTCAAATATTAGTAATTTATTATTAAATGTTGCTAAATTAGAAAATTTAAAAGTAAAAAATAAAGGACTAAACAATAATGATAAAATTAATGAGAATAATGAAAAAGAAAAAAAAATTAAAACAAATTATGAAGAAAATCTTTTATTTTCAAAAGATAATAATTTTATATTTAATAATGAATATTTTAAAATAAAGGAAAGTATTCCAATTAATTTTAATTTAGGATTATTTAGAACATTATTAAACTTACTTTATTTTATAGATCCACCATTTAGAAGAATAACATATAGATTATTAATAGAAAATTTAAAAAATTTATCTTTGAGTGAAGATAATAAAGTTTTAGTTTCTTTTACTGATGAAGAAGAAGATAGTTTAATAGAAATTCAAAAAAATTTAATTACAAAAATTCAAGATAATATGTCAGATCAAAAGATATTTAGAGAAAATGGTTTTTTATATTTTACAGAATTATGGAATTATTATCATAATGATTCTTTTGATAATTTATCTAAAGATATTAACACTTTAACTTCCTTTCCATTTATTTTATTACAAGAAAATGATAAAATTTCTGATTATCCATTACTTTTAAAACAAAAATTATCTGATACTACTATTTTTAAAGATTATATTTTATTATTTATGAATATTCATGATATAAAAGAAATCTTTTTTGGAGATAAAAAAAAGAAAGATTTTCAAACTAAATTAATAAAAGAAGAAAATCCTTTATTTCTTAAAAATACTTTTGAATTAGATATTAATAAATCATATAATTTAAATGATGAATTAAAAAAAACATCAAATTTAATTTATCTTAATGTTAAATTAAGAAATAATAAATTAGAAAATTATGAAGATAAAATTTTATTGATTCATACTCCTTTTATTTATTTTGGAAATTTAAATAATGAAATTTTTTTAGTTGAATATAAATTTAATTTAAATAGTTTAGGTATGTATAAATCTGAAGAAGATTCAGGGAAAAATATAGTAAATTATTATATTAATGATGGAACAGAAAATATATTTGATATTAGTATTATGTTCAATGATGAAAAAACTTGTGAAGAAATTTATAATAAATTATTTGAAGGAATTCAACAAATTAAAAATGAACGCTATATTTTATTTAGAAGTTATTTTGAAGATGAAAAAAATTTAATAATTGGAGATTATGAAGATGATGATGATGATGATTAAAAAAATAAAATAAAGAAAATAAAAGATATGTATAAATAAAATTTAATAACGTTTCTTTTAAATTATTTATTTTTGAATTTTTAAATGATAAATATAAATTAATAATGAATTAAATAAATAATATATATTTATTTAATCAAACATAATGTGAATTAAATCTCAAATATGGGGATGGGGGATTGGGGATTGGGGATTGGGGAT
>JAEEGL012042963.1_pt1 | contig 13167 bp, 12 predicted proteins | sample 9134231 | NCBI WGS metagenome assembly JAEEGL01 (sample SAMN16246548, study PRJNA631951) | gut metagenome | biome: gut microbiome; feature: rumen; material: fiber-attached | host: Bos | place: Iran: Karaj | collected 2018-10
TAGTGATCTTAAACATTTTATTTTGTTTTTTTTCATCTGATGGTATTCCATCAAAAACAAATACATCAATATATACACCAAGCTTAGTTTTGGTAGCGTGTCCTTCTTCAACCAAAGCAGTTTTTGTATCTATTACCTTCGCTAAAGGGGCCATAAAATTCCGATCTGTATTAATCGAAATAAAGGAATAATTATTTTCAAAATCATGTCTCGATACCGATTCCAGTTTTTCAAAATCCGGCCTAGGCATTATCACATCTATATCATCATCCCAAGGGATAAATCCTTTATGTCTGACTGCTCCCAATAAGGTCCCATAAGCTATAGAATAGCGTAAATTGTATTTTTTACATACTCTATCAAAATCTTGCAGGATTTTCATCGATATATCTTTTATCTCTTGCAATTCCAGGATTTTCTTCCCCATGATTTTTCTCCGTTCACTTTTTCAAATCAGTGTTGTTTTATTAGCAGGTATGCATAACCAAGAAACGCATTCATTTTATATCCTAATACTTCGAATAATGAATGACCTTTACTCTTTATTTCTATCGAAGTAATTAATTTGTACATTTTATCAAAGCTATAATAATCTTTAGCAGATTCATATTCCAAAGAGCATAAAGTATTATATTTTTCTTCGCTCATACCAAGTATTTCCTTAAGGGTATCCGTTATATTACTAACATCTTTATCGTCAGACATATATCCTAAAATATCAGGATGCTCAGAGAAGAATCCTTTACCCATACACTCATTTATAAAAGGCTTAACAACTATAGCCGGCACTCCAGTCGAAACTGCATCAATAATGCCGGTACCCATTCCCACGAACACATAGGTATTGCTTATCATCGCTTTAGCCTCATCATATGCCAAGCTTCCCACTAGTTTTACCTTATCTTTTTTATCATCCGACATTTGATCTACTTTATTTCTCAATTCTCTCATTGAAGGTCCATCTCCGATAATCCATAATTCTACATCAACTCCTTCATCAAGAATTCTATTCAATATATCTACCAAGCCAAGCAAGTATGCTTTAAAAGGGAAATCTATTCTCGCCATAGTGGATATTATTTTGTTTTTTTTTGCAAGATTAATCCTGTTAGGGAAGATATACGGCAAAGGGCAAATATTTCCTTTACACCTTTCAAACTTCATGTTGAGCATAATCTCACTTTTTTCGGCTATTGCCCCTTCCATGAACAGTAGTCTTCCATTCTCTTCTATTGTTTTAATGTAATAATGATTTATTTTATTAAATAAATCCGTCAACCATGTTTTTTTTTCTCCTCCCCTATATAATGTTCTTTCATGTACAACATACAAAAATGATTTTGAGGAGCAATAGTTTTTCTCAATGATTTCAGCATATCTAAATAACTCGTAACTATATGAAAGCATCAACAATTCTGTATTCGCTTCTATATTTTTTTTTACATAAGACTTCCACCTTATTTTTTTCATCACACGGACATTAAAACCTGCTTGGGAAAACAGCCTATAATTATCCATCGAATTCATTTCGGAGCATATGTAAAATATGCTATATCCCCTACTCATATATTCCTGCCCTATTCGATATGATAAAGTAGCTGTTCCGCCACTCATCCCATGGACAAGAAAGACACATGCCTTTTTACGCATATTCTCCATAAATCCCTTCCTCTTTCTTTTTAATACCATATGCTACAGATAAACCAATCATTACACACCAAGTTGGAGAGTTTAAAGTAGATGCACACAAACACAAAAACATAGCATAAAGGCCCATAGCTCTCATAACCCCTTTGCAGCTCAGCATCTTATATATAAATGCCAAAAAAGACATACCACCCATCAAACCAGCAGAGCAAAGAACATAAGACATTGAGTTCATATAGTCGGATTTTATAAATTCATTTAGAACATGATGATTTGCCATATACTCATCTATATTTCCCATTCCAACTCCAAACATCAATCCTCTAAAATCCAAATTGTACCAAATCTTAAAGCCTCTTGTTACACGATACGAAAATGAAGAATCACTATCAAGGAAAGTATAAATACTAAGTTTTTGTTGTAAAATTTTAAACAAATGCAATGAAGATTCTAAATAGATAACAATCGGTATACTAATCGCTATAAGTGCTAAAAAAGTAATCACGCTATTGACGTTCTTTCTTTTTGTAGCGTATTCTGATACAAACCAAAACCCCCACAATAAAACTACAAAGACCATCCCAATACTTGATGTAGTTACCACACATGATACAGACAGGAAAACAGCCCATCTATAGTTGTTTTTAGTATTATATTCTTGTTGTTTCCCCTCAAATAGGAAAAATATAATTGCAATTATTATGAATTGCGCAGCATAAGATGGCTCAGGAAACAAACCGGAAGCCCTAAAATAAAATCTTTCCGATGCTATTTTTAACTCATCAAACATGATTTCATATGTAGCTCCATTATTTAATGGTATAAAAGACAATACGCCATACGTAACTATTCCAAATAATGAATATAACAACTGTTGAAGTATAATAATCATACCATTCAGAATTGATACTTTTTTTATCAAAGACATGCCAAAATTAAGGTCTATCATTTGTATACATACTATTATTGCTACGCTATAAAACAAGCATCTAAAAATACTCATTAGCGAATCAAGCGAACCACTTTCGGCAAATAAAAGGAATATAATATCTACTAGTGAAACCCCAGTAAGTATTCCAATAAACACTATATAAGAAATTAGCACTTTACTATTCTTAAACAGCCTAACTATAGCAATACGATAACCGATAAGGAATAGGAAAAGTATATCTCCAAATCCTAATACTCCTCCTTGCTTATATGAATAGATATTTAAAATAGGCCACAAAACTAATGCCAATGTATATATTTTTTTATTCATACCAATCCTCAACATTTTAACAAAAACATAAAATCAACAAGGAGTTTATTCATATGTAAATCTCACTCATTTTTGACAGTCCCAATAATGTGGCGCTTTGTCTTTTTAATATACTATTATATAGGCTCATATATAACTCTCTATTCTCTCTATTCTCTCTTCCAAATATTGTAATTATCTTTTACACACATTTTTCCTAATTATTATCTCCCATGCACCAAAAGATATCCCTAAATTATTTATTTCGTTCTTATCATAATTGGCAATTCTATCTATCGATAAATTACTTATGCAGTAAAAACTCTATTATTCTTGAACGCGTTTCTGTTTGTTCTTTGTTAACTAATTCAATCAATTCGTTGCAATTATTGTCAAATTCCACTTTATTAATCGTAAAGTAGTATTCATAAAGCTTATTGGCAAATTCCGGGTCATTAACATCCAATGCTATCCCTATATTATATTTATCCACTAAATCTTGCTTATAAGAACCACACTCAACCAATTGTGGGATATGATAAAATGCCCCGTCATAAAACTTATTAGATAAAGCATATTTTGTTTCATAGTGTTCTGAATAAGAGTTATTTAGTATAGATGCCTTTGACAGCAACGTCCTTTTTTGATCATTATCATATCTACCTGTAAAGCGAACATTTGAATGAGGGTGTAACCTATTATACTCACGAAATTCAACAGATGATGGGCCTTCTCCGTGATATATTAGTTCAAACCTATCATCATCAGCTAACGCCTCTATTATTTTAGTCTGATGTTCAAAATACCTCAATGCTCCCATCCAAACAAGCGTTATTTTTTTATTTGGCTTCAGTAATTCATGCCTTAAGTTTTTCTCTTCAAGTGTCACAGAAAAATTATGCGCAATCATATATTCTGCCTTTGGAAGAAATGCTTTAAAACCAGATGAAGATACTATATTTATTCCGGCATTATTAATTATTCTTTTTTCTACAAGATAGTAGAGTTTAAATAACTCATATGAATAATCTCTAATATCAAATATGTATTTCCCCTTAATTTTCAATACATATGGAAACAGTATCATAGCCGATAATGTCGAAAGAAGAATTGTTTTTTTATAATTCCCCCTTTTTATTTTTCTTTTAAGCCAATTTCTATAACCAATAAAATCCACCGCTTTAAAAAGCATGTTCTTTTTTAGCATGGACTTTTTTTCATATGCATAATAGTTTTTTTCAAGAAACTGTTTTTCCCCCGAACGATTCCAATAATAAACATCATATTTAATTTTATTAGTATCTAAGATCTCCGTATAATATTTTAAATACGGACAATACATTAAATCACCTATAAATACAATTGCTACACAATCTTCTTGATCCAGTTTATTGTTTTTCATAATTGTTTTATCTCTTTTTTTATAATCTGATATGTTTTCTTTCTGTCAAATAGTTCTTCCGCACATCGTCTAGCATTTTTCCCCATTCTCTCTCGTGCATCTTTGCTATTTATCAGTAATAACAGCTTATCCGCAAGATCCTTTGCGTCTCCATTATTACAATTCAATCCCATATCATAATAATCAATCAAATTTCGAAACTCTTCGTTTTCTTGCGTATTTACTATCGGCAACCCCGCAGCAACATAATCTGCATGTTTATTAATTATACTTTGCGCGGCTCTATGAGAAATTGGATTAACTGCTATATCACATTTTGCTAACAAGCAGCACATATCCTTATAACTCAATCTACCAGTGAACTTAAATTGTATTCCCTTCTCCTGTGCTCTTTTTTCAAATTCTTCTCGTTTGGGTCCATCGCCCATAACAACCAACACATTATGATCATCTCCGATTAATGCAAGTGCATCAATAATGCAAGAGAGATCATAAGACGCACTTAATGAACCACAATATCCAATCCAAAGCTCATCCTTTTTTTCGATTTCAATAGAATTATCATTTTTGTAAATATCGAACTCATCCAAATTTGTTCCAAGAAAAACCACATGTGAATTAACACTATCCTTGTTATTCATCAATGCTCTATCCAAATACGTCTTTGATACTGCAATTATCAAATCAGCTCTTGAATAAATATTATTTGCAATAACCTTTAGGGGGTAAAACATAATATTGCTTATTACCGGTATAGTAAAAACCATTTTAAATGCATCCGGCCAAATATCCTGAACATCAATAGCAAAAGGTATCCCATTTTTTTTACAATACTTAGATATCAAATATGGAGCATATAAAGTGGGTACTGCACAATAGACCACATCAGGTTTTTTGCGCCTCTTTAAATACTTATACACTTCTTTTCCCCAACAGTAATGCGCAAAGAAACGTTTTAAAGATATATTTTTTTTGTAATCCTTTTCATGGAGCAATGTTATTTTAAAGGAATACTTTCCCTCATTTATTCTTATTCTCGACTTATTACCATGATAGAAATCACTTGTTACTAATTCCACTTCAAATTCTTCACTAAACATTTTAGAAATAGTAATAAATCTATTGTTTGATTTTTCATCAAAATTACCACAAAAATCTGATATAATAACTATGTCTTTCATCTTTACCTCATGCTCTATACAGCGGGAAAAACGCATTATTTTCATTAATTTTTCTGATATCAACTAGTTCACAATATTTTTTTTGATCATATATCTTTTTACCTATGTAGAATCTATTTAAAGCCCCCTTATAAAATGATTTCTTAAACTTGAATAAATTATCTTCCCCAGAACCAACTCCTCCTCCAAGATACAAGGTTTTATACCCATTCAGGCTTCCCCATAATGCAGCCTGATACAAAAGAAGGTTGGTTGGAGCAAGCGAACTAAATTCTTTTATGCTCCCGCTTAAATGATAATTCATTTTTCCATTCGCCGATAGCATTATACTTGCTGCAATAACTTCTCCTTCTTTTTCTGCCCAAAATACCTGAGCGTTATGTGCCAGATCGTTCATAATCGATTCGTAAAAGACTTTATCAAAATAGTAATACTTATCAGCGTTATCCTTATCCATTGTTGCATTGTAAATAGTTCTGAATTTATCATATATCTCTGGAAATCTTCCATTATAAATATTTATTTCATTCTTAATAGCCTTTCGAATCATATTTCGATTTTTGCTGCATATATTCATCCATACGCTTTCTGGCGAATCAAGATCCATGTGGACTACTTCTCCGAGTTGTACAACCTCATAAAATACTTCACACGTCTCATGATTCTTAATCATCGGATGAAACCGAACAAACTCACTAATAATCTCATTATTTACAGCCCAGCGTTGATAAGCCCTAAATAACTCGTGTGTATCATATCCTTCTATTATCCATCCTCCGTAACCGTATGGAGTTGAGAAGTCAAAATACCTATTTTCTTCAAGTATCCCTTTATATCGCTCATCTTGAGCGATATCTCGCTTCATGACTACATTAATACCTCTCGTACTCTTATCCTCAAAATATATCAAGAGAGGTTCTCCATCTCCATGTACCTGAAACGCTTTAACATATCCGCTAAGCCAATACACATCATAGTCTTTAAATGATCTAACTACTGAATCCCATTCAGCATTGTTTTCTATCGTATATGTTTTGATCATCCTATCCCTCAATCCATTCTATCAAAGAGAATCAAATCTTCCTGCATCCATTTCTTTTTTGTAATCTATCAGAAAATCTTTATATCCGTATCTTGGTTTATACCCTAATTCCTTTATAGCCGGGGTGATATCCATAACATATTCTCCCGTACTGGGCAAATCTGGTCTGTATGTCAGCTTGGATTTTTTCTTTCCTCCAAGCACTTCAACCATCATCTCAAATTGTTCTCTCAAGGATGTTCCCACACCAGTTCCAACATTATAAAATCCAGAATCACGATCAACTATGGTTCCTAAATAAAGAAGCTGCGCAAAATCTTTAACATAAACCATATCTTTGACCTTAGTCGGATCACCCCATATTTCCATGTCTTCCCCTGCTATAGCTTTATCTATTAATACCCTATACCAAAGTGTAGTTTTTTCCCCATCTTTATAAAAGTAACGATCTTTTGCATATAAATAAATTGTTGGAAGTCTAAATATAAAATTTTTGAGTCCATAATGGCGATGATAATATTCAATCAAATCTACTGCAGCGCATTTTGCAATCAAATATACCGTGTGATCTGTATTCATATCAAAAGATCTCGGAAGGTTCACTGTAAGTGTTGGGTAATTTGCTGCATGAGGGAGAATGTCCCCGAAACTTTGAGCAAAAAGTATCCTGTCTGCCTTCACATCTACGCAATAATTTAAGATATTTAACGTTCCCATAAGATTTACATCAAGCATCTTTTTAGCATAATCATCGCTACTTCTTGCCGGCATATAACCAGCAAGATCAACAACTGCATACACTTCTTCTCTGGGAAGCTTTGAATAATTATCCTTGTTAACAATATCCATTTGAATATACGGAATATGAAAATAATCTTCAAAGAAACTGGTCTTTCTATTTCCAACTGCAATAAGTTCATATTCTCTGTTTATATCATGTTCAAGGAAATAATCGACAAAGTATCTGCCTGTTTCTCCTGACGCACCAAATACTAATACTTTTTTTCTCATTGTCTATTTTCCCTTTCTATATCAAGTGGCTTGGGGTACTTATGCTTAACCCCGTCAATAATCACATACAAGTCTCCATTTTCATCTTCATGAATTTCCGACCTGTCAACGACACCCGACCGCAATAGCACGGCTTTTATTGTATCTATAATTATTTTTACATCTCCCCAAAAAGTTATTTTTCTGACATATGTCAAATCAAACGAAAATCTTTCTTCCCATGAAGAATAATTTCTTCCATGTACTTGTGACACCCCTGTCAACCCAGGTCTAACGTCATGACGCTGGAACTCCTCTCTCGTATAAAACGGGAGATAACGGACAAGCAAAGGTCTAGGTCCTATAATAGCCATGTCGCCTTTAACTATATTAATCAGTTCCGGTAGTTCATCTAACGATGTAGACCTAAGTATGCGCCCAAACTTAGGGAGGCGTTGACCATCAGGAAGAAGCTGCCCATTTTCATCTCGATCATCTGTCATAGACCTAAATTTATACAATTTAAATATTTTTCCATCTTTTCCAGGGCGTTCCTGTTTAAACAGTATGGGAGAGCCCAACTTAATTTTCACAAAAGTAGCAGTTATTACTATTATTGGAGATAAAACTATTAATGCTACCCCTGATAAAAAACAATCTAACGGTCTTTTAATAAACCGTTCATATGGTCCATAAGGTTTATGCAACATACTTTTTTTCCTATCGATATAGTTTTACATTTAATTATTTTATTCATTTAAAGCAACTTTTTACAATCTCAATAACACCTTCCTGCTCTTCGGCAGTCATATTAAGATCACTCGGAAGACATAGCCCTCTGTCAAAAATATCTGCGCCGACATCTGTAGCGCTTCCATTGATATAAGCATTTGTCCTTGCTCTACCATTTCCATCTCTCATAATAAACGGATTATTGTGGTAGTAAGGCTGCAAGTGCATAGGCTTCCAAATTGGACGACCCTCTGCATTATATTCGTTAAGCGTCTCAAGAATTTCCGTTGGCGTAGTCTTCCCTTTAATATGCTTATACAGGGCTTTTTTACTGCTTCGCACATGTTCACCCATAGCATCACGGTCTATAAGTAAGCAACTAAGCCAACAATTCGGTTTTGCATCCTTAGCATCAAAAGGATTCATTTGAATCGGAAGATCTTTAAATCCCTCTTCATAGGTATCGTATATTCTTTTCTTTCCTTGCACATGTTCCTCTGCATGAAGCAATTGTCCTCTTGCTACACCGGCTAGGATATTACTCATCCTGTAATTATATCCCAGTTCCTCATGTTCATACCAAGGAGCTGCTTCACGAGCTTGTGTAGACCACTTTTTGACTTTTTCATAGTCTTCTGTGCTATTTGTGAGAAGCATTCCTCCCGAGGAGGCTGTGATGATTTTATTTCCATTAAAGCTAATGATTCCGGGTCCGTTATCAGCACACCATGCTCCTGTCATTTTGCCTTTATAAGATGCCATCAATGACTCAGCAGCGTCTTCAACAACTATTGCCCCGTGGTTATCTGCGATTCTTTTAATCTCATCTATCTTAGCAGGGAATCCATACAAATGGGCAATAACAACAATTTTTACATCCGGGTATATTTCAAATGCCTTTTCAAGGGCAGTAGGATCCATATTCCAGGTATCATATTCTGTATCAATGAACACCGGTTCTCCGTCCTCGTAAACAACGGGATTAACTGTTGCATCAAAAGTCATATCTGAACAAAAAACCTTTTTCCCAACAAAAGTTCCTTGCTCAGGTTGTCCGTATGCCTTTAGAGCACCATATGTAACGATGCCATTCCGCTTGAAAGCCCGACAGCATACTTAACTCCCAATTTTTCTGCCACAGCTTTTTCAAGTTCATTTATATTTTCGCCTGCTTTGTCTATCATTCTATTACATCATACATATCATCTTTTACTAATTCTCGTGCTATGATAATGCAGACTAAGCTGATAACTATATCAATTTTCTTATAAGCGTATCTATTCCTTCTACAGATCCTTTGTTTATCTCTTCGAACGCTCTGTTTATTATTTCTGATATCTCCCGGGGAGAAAGCTTTTCCAGCTTTCTCTTTGTTCTGTCTGACAAATCCAAAGGAATCTGCTTTTTCGCCCCCTCAGGAATCCCCTCTACCTCTTTCCATAATTCTTCAAACGGAGTACGTTTGCGACTGAATAAGTCTTTTAAACCCATGCTTCTTCTCCTCGTCACCATATACTATTTGGTTTCTCGAGCTACTGATTATGAATCTTCACACGAGAAATCACTTTTTCAACCTCTCTTCAACCGATATGATTAATGTAAAAGTCATCCATCTCACCAGTCAAGTGATATATACCATAAATGATCTACCTCATCCGCACGGCAAACAAAAAGCAATTGATTTACCCAAAATTCAAGGGATCATCTTCGTTTTCAAATATTCCCCCATTACCGAAAAGAACTACATTTTCGCTATTTGGTCTATGTTCCTTATCAATTTGATCTACTTTTAAAAAACAAGGCATATTCACTCCAGTTCCAGAGACTATGCACTCTCCCGGACCAAGCACGGTTAATGTATCCATCGCATTCTGATCTAAGAATGCCACCGCTTTTCTTATTTTATTCAAATCATAAGGATTGACCAATTTGTGTATAAAGTAATTATGCATCTGAGAAATAATAGTGGATGATATATCCGACGGGCGTTGACTTGAAATCCATAAAAACATCCCAAATTTTCTACCCTCTTTTATAGCTCTTTCAAAGGTTTCCACGGTAATGGAATTATGCCTTTGATCCATCTCATTCTCATAAAGTAGATTATGAGCTTCATCCACAACAACATTGATAATGTCTGGAATTTTATTTTCTGTTTTCTTTTCTATCTGCTTGGAAAACAAATGGCTTACCAAAATAGACGGTATTACCTCCATCATATCTTTATTTACATTAGCCAATTGAATTACAGCCACACTCTTGTTTTCAAACAAGTTACTGGCATCATCTGCAAACACTTTTTCAAAATCATCAACCAGTTTCTCTGCACGTCTAAGCATTGGTGACATAAACTCATACTGTGTCCCATGACCTATATGTATTGCTACCGCAAAATACAGTTTAAACAAAAAATACTGAAGTTTTTTTTCTGGAATCTCAACATGTATTCTAGACAAATAGCTTTCTATTCTATCATTGTCTGTATATACTTTCACCCCATTATATTCCCAGTAAAACTTAGCTGCGACCGTATGCCATTTAAAGTTCTCTATTCCACTGATAAACCTCCCCATATGATACTGCATAGACTTTATTAGACTGTATTGACCAGTCCTAATCATAGTGCAAATTAATTTTTCATACTCTTGGGTAGTCCGTTCATCTTTATATGCGGTTTTTACTACAGGTCTTTGTGTTGCCTCAGTAGCATTTAATAATACACACCATTCGTCTTCTTGTAACTCATCATAATCAATCGGTATTTTACGTATGCTATCTTTACGAGTAGACAATCCATACACTACCTTATCATCACTGTCGCATATAGCATCTCCACCATATTCATTATTTATATCTATGACAAGCACTTTCCCCTTTTTTATACCTTTATATTTTAAGACATTTACGTACTCCGAAAGCAATCTAGTAAGAGTATTGCTTTTTCCACTTCCAGTGTTTCCGAATATACCAATATGCGATGGAATAATCGAATTATATCCAAAAAAATATTTCTGATTACTGTCAAACAAATCTGTTCCCAGTGAAAAACCGTGACTATCTATACATTCATTTATCTTTCCCAATTCATCTGTATTTAGTAATTCTACACTTGCCGCTACCATCGGCAACATTCTTACCCCCTGAACGAACCTGCCATTTTCAAAGAATCCTTTAACGTTTAGGTCCAAGCCATATCCCGTAAACTGACCTTTGTTCTGCTCATTATAGTATTCTCCAGAAACCTGGCATATTATTTCAGAAAGCCCTACTTTTGTCTTAACATAGGTATTGATACGTGGTGCAACAATAATATTGCCATCTTCTATCAAAAACGGTGGTAATAATTCATACAGCTCAGCTTTAACCGATACCCCTCTTACCTCAATTATTCTGCCAATTTCTCTCCCCATACTTGCTCCATATCTATATAACAAGTCTTAGTAGAATCTTGTTTGTTGTTCTGATCCTCTTGGTCTCTTATCCTTACTTGATTTCCAGGAGGAAATGGAACAGTGTCTTTCTCTGAATACCTATACCAAAGAACTATCAATCCGACATTTATGCACTCCTCAATAATCCTATTTATATGTTTATCATTTCCAGAATAACCTATGACAATCAGAATCGAATTCTGTTGACATAGCTGTTCTTTCATATTAAAGGCAACTTCAAAATAATTCTCATTGAGTATTTCTTCATACTTTGTTTTCCCAGGAATAATTGGATTATCTATATCACCGTGCAGTTTGCTTATCATAAATGTAGGAACGTGTTTTCTAGTTTTATAATCGTACCCAATCACGTTTAATAGACTTGCTTTTGTTGAAGTATTACTAGCAGATATCTCATTAAACAAATAACCCATTTCTGTTAACGTCTTTTCAATTATCGAGTCATAATTCAGTGTATAGATGTTTACTTGTCTCATACTAGGGTTCCTGTTCTGAGCATTTTGAACAATAGAATAGGTCTTTCTGAGCAAGTCCTTGATATTTTTAACAGAGACATTATCAAAAAAAGTAGAGTCTCTAAGTCTCTCTTCTTGATACTTTTTAAACTCATCCACAAAAGTATTCCTTATCCGCTCTCGTTCATCATAGTTTTGAAGACTATCTATTCCGCTTTCTAAACCATCTGATATGTCACACTTTAAGTTTTTTAATGCTTTCTTAGTTTCACTAAATTCATCGAGTTGAGGAAATGCCCCACCATTTACTCCTGCTCCAAAGAGGAAATTTATATGTGTAGACGAAAGCATATTTATATTTAAAAACGAACCCATAAAACTGTCCTTTCCTCGAAGCAAAGTGTAGAATTGCGAATTGATGTCTGCTTTTGAATCATCTTTATACTAAAATCTTCTCAAAATCTGCTTTGATTGCTTCACGATGAACAAGCAAACTTCTCTGTTAGTTATTTTTCAAACCAATTACATAAGCGTTACCGCCCTAAAAACACCCTCTCACAACCTCAATAACCCCCTTCTGCTCCTCCTCAGTCATATTGAGATCACTCGGAAGACACAGTCCTCTATCAAATATATCTGCACCGGCGTCGGTAGCGGTTCCGTCGATATAGGCATTGGTTCGGGCTCTGCCGTTGCCGTCGCGGGTGATGAACGGATTGTTTACATAATAGGGTTGCATGTGCATCGGCTTCCAGATAGGGCGGCCCTCTGCGTTATATGCGGCAAGTGTCTCAAGGATCTCTGTAGGGGTGGTACATCCGTCGATATGCTTGTAAAGAGCTTTTCTGCCGCTCCTTACATGCTCTCCCATGGCCTCCTTGTTGATGAGGAGACAGCTCAGCCAAAAGTTCGGGCAGGTTGTTTCGGGGTCGTACGGGTTCATGGTCACAGGGAGATCTTTGAAGCCTTCCTTGTAGCGGTCGTAGATTGCTTTCTTCATGGCCACGTGTTCTTCGGCATGAAGCA
>JAEEGL012367362.1_pt1 | contig 13167 bp, 14 predicted proteins | sample 9134231 | NCBI WGS metagenome assembly JAEEGL01 (sample SAMN16246548, study PRJNA631951) | gut metagenome | biome: gut microbiome; feature: rumen; material: fiber-attached | host: Bos | place: Iran: Karaj | collected 2018-10
ATGGTGATTTTGTTTTTTCAAGAATAGCTAATCCAGAAGATGAAATATTTTTTGACCAAAATGAAACAAGTGTAGATTCTTTAAGAGATATGGCTAAGGGAGCAATAGAAAAGGGAAAATTTGTTTCTAAATTATTAGAAAGTCAAACAGTAGAAGCAATTCTTTCTCGTATGCCAAAGCTGTTAGAACTAGGTGGACACAGTCTTCAAGAATCATTCGTTCCAAGAGATGTTGCAGAAGCTGCAGGTAAAAGAATGGTAGGAATGAATGATGTTAAAAAAGCTGCTGGAGATTTAGCATTATTAAAAGGAAACGTATTAGGAAAAGAACAAAATAATAATAAAGATGGCAAAGATAATACAACAAGAAATGATGAAGATGGAGTAAGATAGATATGGTAAATGAACTTATGTATGCACAAGTTAGTGCAGTATTAAATAAAATGAGAAAAGAAGATGTAGATAAAATTCCTCAAGGGTTATTAGATATAATTGAGCAAAATAAAGATAAAGAGGCTATAATAAATCTAGATCCGAAGATTCCATTAGAAGAGCAAAACTTATCTGATGAATCAATAGCTATGCTTGCAATGCTAAATTATAAGTATTGGTCTGATGATAATGAAAGAGAAGCTCTAAAAAAACAATATGAAGAAAATGATAGAATTAAAGAAAAAGAGCTAAGAGAAAAATACCATACAGACGATATTTTTGGAAATAAAGCAAAAGAAGAAGCTAGAATAAAGAAAGAAGAGGAAGCAAAAAAAGAAGAAGTTAAAGAAACTTCATTAGTTGAAATAAAAGAACCAATCTATGTTAAAATAATAAAATTCTTTAAAGAATGGTTTCATATAAAATAAAAATAGATATAGACTTTTTTAAAAATTATGTATATATTTTTAATATAAAGAGGTATTAAAGATGACAAGATCCGAATTAAAAGTTAAATTAGAAACGATGGGAGCCAATCTAGATCTTCTTGAAATGCCTGCTGTTATGGAAAGACTATATTACATGTTTGACGTATCAGATAGAGGACCATACGAGGTAGAAGAGGTAGAAAAAATTGTCTTAGGTGGAGAGCATTATTCGGTTGTTGAGGATGTAGTTAAACTTGATGACGAAGGAAATATGATGCTACTTGCAAAAGATGGTAGCCATATTGGTAGGTTTTCAATGGATCCATATGGTGAAGGAGCTACGTTTGTAAACGAAAATTATTATGGAGCAATTTATTATATTGATAAATTTGGTATGGATAAAAACTTCATGATAAAATCTATCCAGGAAGGAAAAGTAAATTATTCAGTAGATAGAACCTTAGATGGTAAATTCGTTATAGACGGATTAGATTTTAAAACCGTAGAAGATGATGGAAGACCAATAATAAACTATAGAGAATTAAAAGAAGAATTTGAATTTGGAAAATTTAGAAATGCGCTTCCAACAATGAGAGAAAATAAAGAATACTTAATGCCACTTTATCCATCTGTTGAAAGATGGTATGATGAAAAAATAGTAAATATATCAAGAAAGAGTTTAAATGAGCATAAAGACGTGTATGGAGAAGAAAAGATTCCTTCAATACTTGATGAAGCATTAGTTGGAATGGATGATTTAAGAACAAGTGTTGAGGAACATATTCTATCTAATCCAGAAACTGAAAAAGGAAAAGAAAGATTTATGCGCGAGCATGCTTCAATGATGGCTAGAATGAAAACACTTCAAAGACAGTCTGAAGAATATCAAGTTCAAAACCAAAGACTAGCAGAATCATTAGCTGGATCAATCAAATTAAATCAATCGATTTTGCAAGAGCTTCAAAAAGGAGTTATATCTAAAAAAGTAAATAGAAGAATTTTAGAACGTTATGCTCCAGAATTATTAAATGATAAAGAAAAATAATAAAAAAATAGAGCCATTTCATTTGGCTCTATTTTATTTTGTTATTTAAAATAAGGAGGAACTGTTTTTTTGATAAAAAGTAATCATCGTAATCTATGTTTAAATACTTTCTAAAATTCTTTTTAGCGTGATTCTGGTTTAAATTATGACATGCATATTGTATGCTTGATATAACGTTTTTTTCCTTTAAATTGTTTTCCTTAGAATAAATTTTAACTATCTCTTTAAAAGATAATTCTTTATAGCTTGGACTACTTTTACACATTTTTAGAATGTCTTTTAAGAAAAATGTTCCTTTAAGGCATGGACTAAGCCCAAGATTAATAAGTAGAGTAAAGATATCAATATTTTCATTTGTATTTTTAATTTCTTTTGAAATATTTTCTAAATTATTCATATTAACACCTCAGCTTTCTTATAGATATTTTACTTGCATAAAAAAGTAAAATCAAAGTTTCTAAAAGTTACTAAAAATAAGCACTTTAAAGATTTTTTATAATTAAAATAGATGATTATAATAAAATGAAACAATCATATAAAAATGATTTTTTGTTTTGGGAATAATTTTAGCAAAAAAGCATTTATTATAATAATATGAAACTATTAATAAAATGTGCTAAATACTTGAAATAAAAGGGATTATATGATATTATTCTTTAGTAAAAAACATAGATTTAAGGAGATCAAAGTGGAGAAAGAGAAGGTAAGAGAAAGTGGAATAGAACTTTTAAAAATTATTTCTATTTTTCTAATCGTAATTTCACATGTAAGCCAAAGCCTATACAACATGAATTTCTTTGAGTTTGGACTAGGTAATGGCTTTTTAGACCTAAATGAAGTTACAACAGACTTTCAGACATTAGTACTTGTGTTTTTCAGACACTTTGGTGCTCTGGGAAATATGATATTTATCATATGTTCATCATGGTTTTTGATTGGGAAGAAGAAAACAAATAAAAACAAGATATTTAAACTAATGATAGATGTGTATGCAATATCTATTATTTTCTTAATTATCTTTTATAGCTTTAATGCATTTTTCAATTTAAAATGGATTCATATTAAAAGATCAATTTTCCCAACAACATATGCAAATAACTGGTATATAACATGTTATATTTTATTTTTGATGTTAGTACCATTCTTAAATATAATAATAGAAAACATATCAAAGGAAGACCTTTTAAAGCTTAATATAGTATTGTTTTTTATATACTGGGTAGTAAGCTTTATTGTAACAAGTTATTTCCATACACTTTTAGTTACATTTATTACTATATATTTCTTTACAGCTTATCTAAAGCTTCATATGGAAAACTTTTCAAAAGATACGAAAGCAAATATAAAACTAATTATATTTGGAATAGTAATGGTAATTATATTTATTGCAGTAACTGACTTTGTGGGATTTCATAAAGAAGAAGTAAAATATAAATTATTGTATTGGACTGAATCAAATAATCCATTTCTTTTAATAATTGCAATAGGAATGTTTAATTTATTTAAGAATTTAAACTTTAGAAATCTTCTTATTAATAGATGGTCTTCTCTTACACTATATATTTATTTAATACATGAAAACATACTTGTAAGAGAGTATTTAAGATTATATATTTGGGCTGGAATAGAAAGAACATTTAGTTATTCATATGTTGTAGTAGAAGCGTTACTTTATGCGGTTTTATTATTCTTAGTAGCAACTGTACTAAGTATAGTTTATAAATATACTGCAAAGAGATTTACAAACTTTATTGCAAATAAGATCTATGAATCTAAAGCATTAAGAAGTTCATATATGAAAGTTAAAACGGCAATATTAAAGAAAGATTAATAAGGACTAAGTTTTTTAGTCCTTATTTATTTTAAATAGATTTATTATTATAATAGATATATAAGTAAGTACATAAAGATAGGAGGAAAAATAAATGGGAGTTAATTGGGGACGATTTTTGTTTTATTGTTTTGTTTTTGGAATACCAGCAATTTTAATGGATTCCATGTTAGAAAATATAATTAAAGCAAGAAAAGCAAAAGCTAAAGGAGAAAATGATAAAAAGTATATGAAATCTGCAATTTTCTATTTAGCTGCATTTTTATTCTTGCTTGGATTTTATGGACTTATATATATTAGTTTATATGTAACGGTGAGTAGAATGTAGAAAAGTAAAAACAGCAATACTAAAGAAAGATTAATAAGGACTCAAAAAAGTCCTTATTTTTTGTTCAATTTTTATAAAATTATGATTATAATGTAAATATAGAATATTTATAATTTGGAGGGGAAAAAATGCGAGAAATTATAGCTGAATTGATTTTTTTTGCAATTATTGCTGGAATTCCTGCAGGATTTCTTATAGGATCAATCGAAAATTTTCTAAAATTGAGAAAAGCAAAACAAAGTGGAGAAACACCTGCAAAGAAAAATAAAATATTTAGTATAGTGTTTTTGGTGCTTTTTATATTAACAATATATTTCTATATTAATATATATATTAGTTTTACTAGAGCAATAAGTAGCATGTAGGAGAGTAAAAATGAAAGATAAACTATTTTATATTCTAGTTACAATTATAGTAGTTATAGGAATAGCTACTACTTTGGGACTTGCAATTTATACTATTAATTTATCAAAGACGGCATCAATTACGTCATTTATATCAAATGAGAGGTAGACTATGGATAAGAAAAAACTTTTTAAACAAATATGCATAATTGTAGCTATTATAATTTTATTTATTCTTTTTGATCTATGTTTTTATGACACGATAACTAGAAGATATATTAATAATTATGGCGATAAAATGAAAGAAAAATCAATAGATTTAGAACATTTTTTGCCGTTTAAAGAAGACTCTGAGATTGTGCATACTGCATCAGATATAAAAATTGAAGATAATATTCCAGTTTTAGATGGAGCAACAGCGTTATACCCAATCTATGCAGCATATGTGGAAACTTTATATCCAGAAGAATCAGTAAAATTTAATGGAAATGAGTTTGAAGAGGATAGCTTTATCCAAAAGACAGGAACAACAAAAGCATATCAAAGAATAGTAGATGGTGATGTGGATGTTATTTTTTGTGCAGGACCATCTAAAAACCAAGAAGAATATGCGAAAGAAAAAGGTGTTGAATTAGAACTTGTTCCAATAGGAAAAGAAGCTTTTGTATTTATCGTAAATAGTAATAATAAAGTTGATAATTTATCGATAGATGAGATAAAAGATATCTATCAAGGAAAAATTAAAAGATGGAACGAAGTGGGAGGAGAAAACACTCCAATAATTGCACTTCAAAGAGCAGAAGGCTCGGGAAGCCAAACTGCTATGCTTTCATTTATGAAAGGTGAGAATCTTAAAAAATCAGGGCAAATGTTTATTGGAAGAACTATAGGATTTTCATTTAGATATTATGTTGAAAGAATAGTTGCAGATGGAAATCTCAAGATGCTTTCAATAAATGGAATAGCTCCAACAAAAGATAATATTAAAAATGAATCATATCCAATAACAAATACTTTTTATATGATATATAGAAAAGATAACGAGAATCCAAATATAAAGGTTCTTAAGGATTTTGTTCTTTCAAAAGAAGGACAAAAAATAATAGATGATACTGGTTATGTTGCAATTAATAATTAAAAAAATAAATTTATACTTGAAATGTGAAGGTTAGTGGTATATAGTTAGGATACATTTACTAAAGATGATTCTTTCTTAAAATACAGAAGATGGAAAAAGGGGATAACAATTAGATATTTTTAGGAGAGAATAATGGGCGATAATACTAGTGTTAAAAGAAGAATGATTCAAAGATATGGAGCACAATGCTTTATTGAAAAACTTAAAATTAGAAATACTTCAAACATTAAATATAAAAGCAAAGCACAAAGAAAGAGAATGAAAGCTCTTACATATCATCATATAAAAAGAAGAAGCAAAGGTGGCAGGGCAACTATAGAAAATGGAGCGCTTCTATCTGCAGAAAATCATATATGGTTTAATAAACAATCGCCAGAAGCTCAAAAAATAATGAATAATATGTTTCAACAATATAAAAGAAAAGTAGATGGTAAAATATTTGATGGTGTAAAAGTAGAATTTGATGATATACCCCAGATGCCATATACAATAAATGTTGCAATAATAGATATTAAAGAAATGAGAAGGCGTAAAATAAGAAAAGAAAGAAAAGCGAGTAAAAAAATTCTTCAAAGACTTAAAAAAGAATGGGAAGATAGATAAAAGCAATATTATAAATATTGCTTTTTTTTATGTAAAAAATGATATCTAATATTAACCAAAAAGACATACATTATTTATTGATTTAATGCGGCTTTTATAATAAAATTATCATGAATAAATATATTTAAAAGGGGCAATAGAAAATGATTCAAAATCCAGAATTATTAAAATTAGTAAAATACAAACTCGGAGTGTTTGATTTAAACAAAGATATAAATGAAGAAGATTTACCAAAGATAAGAGATTTAAGTATAAGAGATAAATCTTTATCTGGAAAACCCTTAAACATTGACTTGAGTGAAATTACAGAGCTGTCTGGCTTAGAAGCACTTGATATCCAACTATTTACTCTTGGAGAAAAAGAAGCAGAAGCTATTGGAAAGTTAAAGGAATTAAAAAGACTAACAATTAGAGATTCTAGCATTAATGAATCTATAAAAGCAGATTCCTTAGATACTCTTACTATAGAAAGAGGAAGAGTTGCTGAAGGTGTTAGCCTTCCAGAAGCAAGATCTGTAAATCTTATCGAATTAGAAGATGTTAATCTATCTATGCTTTCAAATCCAAATGAAAAATTAGGCGTGCTATTAATAAGAGGTGGAAATATTTCTAATTTAGATAGATTAAATAGTATTGATTCATTAAAATCATTGACAATTGAAGCTACAAAAGCTGATAGAAGTATATTAAGCAAACTAGCACTAAAAAATGTTTTTATTAATTATAATGAAGATAGAAGTAGATTATATACATCAAAAATTTATTAATACAAAGGATAAAAAATGGAAGAAAAAAGTTTAATAGGATATCAAAATCCAGCGTTAATTGAATATTATGAAAATCATATAAAGCAGCTAGATCCTGGCCAGCATAGTTCTGATTACCTTGATATTGATTTAAGTGGTGGGAAAAGTATAGATTTTGATGAACTAAACAGATTTATGGAGCAATTTAGAATTCGTTTCGTTAATGTTATAGTAGATGACGTTACTCAATTAGGAATAAATAATCAAGAAAGAAATAGCATTTTAAATAATCTTCCACTAGTAGAATTAAGAGGCTTACAAATTCAAGGTAATCTTGATGGATTAGAAATTCCTGATAAAATACCGGTAACTGGCGCAAATAATGAAGCATCTTTAGATAATCTTATGATTTTAAGACTTAAACATACTAAAGAAGATCCTGCAAAGGTTGGAAAAATAACAGTTGGAAGAGAATGGAATGTTGTAGGACTTGATAATGTTGGAGAAATAGAAGGATTTGCCGCTAGTTCCCAAAGAAAAGTGGATCATGATTTTGAAATTCATACAAAAAGCAAAGAAGATATTGATTGGTCTAAAGTTGAAAATAAAGAGTATGTTACAAGTATAAGTTTTGATGAAAAGCTTGAACCAACAAGAGAAAATATAGATTTTTTATTAGAAATGTTTCCACATACAAATCGAACTTATTTCAAGAATACTGAAGAAACACCTGAAGTAAAAGATCCTAGAGAAGCTGCATTATTATTAACAGCACTAAAAAAAGTAAAAATGGAACAGGGAAGCTTTGAAGAAATAAAAAACATATTGTCTGAAGCAAATAAACAAGAGATAATACATAATATTGTGCCATATCCTGATGGAACATATTATGATATTTCAGAAGAACCCAAAAGCACTAAAGAGGAGGTTTTAGAATCTTTAAATAATCCGGATAGAGAAGAGACTGATACTCCTTTAGTTATTCAAATAAATGGACTTAAAGACCTTTCTACAGATGAAGTAAAAGAATTAATGGAAAAAGCGGGAGACCAAAAAGTTGCCATTGCATTTAATGGTCCAGAAGTTCCCTATTATTCACAGGGCTCTTATTCTTTAGAACATTATTTAGCAATACGAGAAAAAGTAAATGAACTAATGGAAGGTATAGACGAAAGTATGCCGGAAATGGAACGATTTGCTGAATTATATAAAAGAGTTTCAACTGCTATGTATTATGACACACCTGCTTGGTATAGAAATAGTTATGAAGATACAATCTATTCAAGAAGCCATTTCCATTCAGCTAGTAATTTCGATTCTCTTATGGAAGGCAAGGGTATTTGTGGTGCATATTCATTTATTTTGAAGAATCTTTGTGAACTTCAAGGGATAGAGTGCAAACAAGTACAAGGACCAGTATATTATGTTGCATATCATAAAAAAGATCCAGATGCATATATAGATCCTGATAGACCTGAGCCTGTTAATAAAGAACTTCCTAAAGATAGATTTATAACGAATGGTGGTCACGCATGGAATAAGGTTAAATTAGATGGGGTTTGGTATAATGTCGACGCAACATTAGATCATCATGATTTTAAGAGTGGTCAGCTTCCAACTTTTGCTCTTTTAAGTGATAAAACACTTCTTAGAACTGGATCAAGAGAATCTACGAATTCTCCAAAGTGTACAACAGATTATCCAGAAGATAAGCTTGCTAGTCTATTTGGCGTAGAAAAAAAACAAAGTATTTTCAGAAAAATCTCAGATTTTATATATGGAAGAAGAAATCCTATGAAAAGGGAATTATATTATGATCCAGATGTTTTAGAATTTACAACAGGAGAAAAATTAAGCGATATAAGAAGAGAAGGAAAACCTTCATTTAGAGAAAGGCTTGCAAGATTATTTGGGATAAAGAATAAAGCTCTTCCTGAACCTCAAAATTTAGAATCTCGTAGTGATGCTGAAAAAGAAAATTTTACATCAAAAAAACCAGATGTATGGGAGCTTTCAGAAGAAGCAAGATCTAAAATAAATGTTGAAGAGGCTGTAAAGCAGACAGAACATAAAGCTGGTATTATTAGAGATGAAAAACATAATATAAGATAAAAGCACTTTTTAAGTGCTTTTTTTTAATATAGAATTGAGTTTTTATGTAAAGTGTGCTATAATATATGTGTAGCAAAAATAACCAAGAACTCAAAAGGAGGCTTTTCGTATGTTCGAAAACATCTTTAGTCGGAATCACACATCACACGTATCCTACAACACTCCGGCAGAAACCTACAGACCCAGCCCCAGCTACAGTGTGCTGAGAGAGGTTAACCGGAACGTCTTGAGACGCTTCGCACTGAGGACACTTGCCAGAAAAGGCTATTTGTCCCCGAGGTTAGTTGAGAAGTCTCGTTTCCTGGCGCCGGAAGCACCCGAACCCAAGAAAACCTTTACTGTCCAAGTCTACGGCGATGAGATCGGAACTGGCAACCGTGTATTCTTCGCAAATAGTGAAGACCTTAACACCCTGATGAGAATCATGGAAGATATCGTCGGTGAAGAGCGTATGGGAATGATCAAAAAATCTATCTCAACGAACGAACCGGATGATGTCGAAAAGGTAGGAATGGATTGCTATAAGAAGTGGATGGCCGATATCGATTGGCCGCTCGCACCCGCAGTTCAGCCGTAATCACAGACAAGTTCTTTATGGGAGTCCGGCGAATAATATCGCCGGGCTTTTGCATTTTAAAAATTATTTAATCTAAAAGGAGCGAAAGCTCTTTTTTTTGTTTACTTTTTTTAATTTAAATGTATTAGATTTGTTATTGTATATAGCTTTTTATAAATATACAATATATTTAGGATTATTATAAGGAAAAATGGGTTTATGGATTCAAAAGACGAAGAAAAATTAAAAGGAATAATGGATGCTTTAAAAACAGATGATGCTGAAACATTATATAGTATAGTAGAAGTAGATCCCTCAAAAGACGATGATTTTAATAAAGAACTATTAAAGGGATTAGGAAGAACAATAGACAGTATTGAAGGCGGAACAGATTATCTTTTAGATATTTTAAAAAATAGTGGTTTTGAAGATATTAATACGCTTTATCTAATTGCTCTTTCATCTGATTTTGAAAAAATGAAACATTTAATAGATCATAAGGATGAATATAATTTACCTAATGCTATTTTAGGTGAGCTATACTCTGGACTTGCAAGAAGTTCAGAGTATAAGGGAGTTGCAGCAGAATTATTGATGGATCCTGAAAAAATCGAAGAACTAGAATTGATGAAATTTACAGTTAAGCAAATTGCATGTGAATTTAAAGATTCAGAAATTGTTGAAAGATTTTTAAATAGTTCAGAATTGGTAGAAGCAAATAAAAAAGGTTACTTATATTCTTCGAGTGATACATTATTTCCATCAGAAATTGTTGAAATAATTGCAAGTACAGAAGATCCAGAATATATTAAAAGATACTTAACAGACAAATCATTAATTGAGAAGATGAGATTTTCTAAGCTCGATATAGCAAATCTTATGATCGCATCAAAAGACGAAGAATTAGTAAAAAAAGGTATGCTTGATAGTAAAACCATAATTATAATAGAGGCTTTTGAGTATGGAAACTATGAAAAATTATATGAAATGGCAGGTATAGAGCCTGATAAAGATGACGAAGGCCATGAAGCTTTACTTGGAGCATTAGGGAAAACCTTAGATGATTTTGGTGGTGGAGCCGATTATCTTAAACAAAAACTTAAAGAAAAGCAAGATGAAAAAACTCGAGAAAAATTAGAGGATATTATAAATCCAATGAGTACTCATAACTATGCAAGCTTATATCTTTTGACAGAAATTAACCAATCAGCTGATAGTAATGATCATAAAGCATTATTTGAGGCATTAGGAAGAACTGTAGATGGTATTGAAGGTGGAACAGAGAATCTTCTAAAGATGTATGAAGAATCTGGTTATGAAAATAAGACAATGGTATATTTAATGTCTCTTACAAGTGATTTTGAAAAAATGCAATTTTTAATAGATCATAAAGAAGAATATGGGTTAAATCCATCTGATTTAGGACCGTTGTTTGTAGGACTTACAAGAAGTCCTGAGCATAGAGGCATGGTAGCAGAAATGATAATGGACAAAGAAAAGTGCCAAGAGCAAGGAATCTATTTTAAAAAAACTATCAAAGATATTGTATGTGCATTTAAAGATCCAGTAATTGTTGACAGTTTTATAAATAATTCTGAAATTGTAGATTATTCTGGTTCTCCTGAAGCTGGAGAAGAAGGAAAATTGCAATATACATCTCAAGATATCGCAGATATGATTAAAAGCACAGAAAGTAAAGAGTATATTAAAGAACATGCATCAGATGAAAAACTAATTGAAAAATATGGATTTAATGCCGATAGAGTAGCAATGCTTGCAATAGAATCACAAGATAAAGAGATAATGAGAAGCTGTTTATATAAGCAAGGAGCTTTGCTAGATAATAAAATGAAGATAGATCTTATCTTTGCAATTAATGATCCGGAAATTATGAGACAAGCAATAGAAGATCCAGAATTTTTACATTTACAAATCGAAGATATATATACGATTGCTTTTGATGGAAGCTATTCAAGGGAAGAAATATCATCTTTTCCAGTATTTCAAGATAATAAAACTCAAATGATATTTGCGTATATGGCAGGAGATGAAAAATACATAGAAGAAAATCTTCCCAATATAGATACAGAAATCGATCTTCCAGAAGACATGACAATTGGTGTTGAAATTGAATCAGTTGGGCCTTTATCAAGTTTAATAGATAAAAGAGGAAGAGTAAAGGATTGGACTGCTAAAAAAGATGGTAGCGTTAAAGAAAAAGGAAGAGATGGAGTTGAAGTAGTATCTCCGATTTTATCTGGAGATAATAAGGAGTCAACTAATAAAGTAAAAAAAGTTGCATCTATATTAGAAGGAGTTGGTCAATATGCAAATGATAGTTGCGGTGGACATGTTCATATTGGAGCAAATTACTTAAAGTCTAAACAAGCTTTTGGTAACCTGAAAGAATTATGGGCAAATAATGAAAAATTGCTATATATAATTTCTAATAAAGAAGGCGAAATTCCAAGAAGTGGTATTATATCTTATGCTTCACCGGTATCAAAAGAATTAGAAGAAAAACTACCTGATGCAATTCAAATAGATGGAGAAGAAGATTTAGAAAGCTTTAAAAGAGAAATAGCGGAAAGACAAGAATCTAGATATAGAGGAATAAACTTTAAAAATCTAGGCCCTAGTGGAAAAGGAACAGTAGAGTTCAGACTTTCAAATGGAACAGTTGATGCAAAAACATGGATAGAGAACATTAATTTATATGGCGGTTTAGTAAGAGCCTCACAAGAAATAGCAGTAATTCAAGCTAAAAACCCATCAGAGCGTACGGATGAAGAAAATAATAAGCTAGCGATATTTGATAGACTTGGAACAGATGAAAAAATGCAAGGTGAAGAAAGGCTAGATGCTCTTTTGTCACTTGCTATAAAAGATCCTAAAAAAAGAGAGATATATAAAGCAAGATATAGAACAAATAACGAATTAATTCAAGGGACAACAGTAGATGAAAGTCTAGAAGAAGGCGTTTCTAAAAAGCTAATAAGATATTCTGATAAAAAAGCAATAGGAAAAGAAATATTTACTGGAGACAAAGCCATAAGTGGAGAAAATATACAAGAGATAAATAACATAATATCTCGTGACCAACAAGAAATAACAAGAGAAAATGAAGAAGAAAGGAAATAGTTATGAATTGTAAGTATGTTTTAGTAGAAGGAGAAGATGATTTTAGATGCAATAGCTTTGAAGATGTTGTTAGAGCTTTAATTGATGAGAAATATTATGATATGTCAGATGAAGAAAAACAAGAAGCTTTAAGAAGAAAAGCTGCAGCTAATGAAATTAATGGAAACATTTTTGAAGGCGAAAAAGATTTATCATCTTTTGATTTAGAAGATGAAACAACATTTATATTATCTTTATTAAAGCAAGGAGCGGTATATCTTTTAGAAAATACAAGTAGTAGAGAACTAACTAAAAATATTGATATACCAGATACAAATAAAAATTATATTGTAGTTAATAATTTTGCAGAAGAATTATTAGATAATTATAAGAAAGATAAAAATGTAGCAAAAAAAGAAGCTCATCATGAAGAGCAAGAATTATAAAAAGAAAAAAGAAGATGGATAAAGAAAATAAAGAAAAAT
>JAEEGL012392253.1_pt1 | contig 13167 bp, 12 predicted proteins | sample 9134231 | NCBI WGS metagenome assembly JAEEGL01 (sample SAMN16246548, study PRJNA631951) | gut metagenome | biome: gut microbiome; feature: rumen; material: fiber-attached | host: Bos | place: Iran: Karaj | collected 2018-10
ACCCGCCACAACATGGGATTTATGATATTGGATGCCTGGGCTCAGGCATCCAATGTCCTTTTCAAGACCGACCGCTACGGAGACGTGGCCGAAGTGTCCTGGAAGGGAAGGTGGTTCGTGCTCCTGAAGCCGTCCACCTATATGAATCTAAGTGGAAAGGCCGTGCGCTACTGGATGCAGCAGCTGAACCTGCCCCTGGAAAACCTAGTGGTGATTTCGGACGATCTGAACCTGCCCTTCGGCACCACCCGGATGCGGGCCAACGGCTCCTCCGGAGGCCATAACGGCCTGGAAAACATCACCGAAATGCTGGAGACAGACCAGTGGGCCCGCATCCGCGTGGGCATTGGCAACAACTTCTCCCGCGGCGGCCAGGTGGACTTTGTGCTGGGCCCCCTCTCCGATGAAGAAAAAGCCCAGATTCCGGAGCTTGCGGACAAAATCATCCATGGCATGAAGGACTTTGCAACCCTGGGTGTGCAAAGGGCCATGAACACCGTCAACGCCAAAAAAACGGCCCCAGATACCCCTACAGAAACCCCTGAAGCGTAAGTTTTTCCCAAAAACTGTTTTGTTTTTTTGATTTTTTCGCTATCTTGCACCGTAAATTGCAAAATACCCTGCAAATAGCTTATTAACAAACCAATAAAACAAACCATTAATTCACAAAACCATGAAAGAGCTTTTGGAAAAGATTTACGCAGAGGCCCAGGCCTTCGGTAAGGATGCAACCCTTCAGATGAACAAAGGTAACAAGGCCGCAGGTGCCCGCGCCCGCAAGGCCGCCCTGGCCCTGATGAAGGACCTCAAGGAATTCCGCAAGGTTTCCATCGAAGCTTCCAAGTAAGGAAAGCAAGAAAAAAAGTAAAAACGTTGCAGATTTTTCAAAAATCTTGCAACGTTTTCTTTTTTTCTGCATCTAGTATATAGGTTTAGGTTTTAGTACACGTCAAAAGACCGGGTCCGAGAGCTTGCTCAAAGAGCCGGTTTTTTGCATTTCCGGGGATGGTGGTCCAGTACGGACTGGTGCCAGGTGGAGGTGTCGATGTGGGTGTAGATTTCCGTGGTGAGGATGGACTCGTGGCCCAGCATCTCCTGCACGATGCGGAGGTCTGCGCCGTTTTCAATCAAATGGGTGGCAAACGAGTGGCGGAAGGTGTGGGGAGAGATCTCCTTATGGATTCCGGCCACCATGGCCTGGTCTTTCACTAGCTTGAAGATAGATACCCGGCTCAGGGGCTTCCCGAACTTGTTCAGAAACAGGATGTCCTCAAAGCGGCGTTCCGCAGGGGCGGGACGCTCCGGAAGGTACGCCCGGATAGCCTCCGCCGCCACTTCTCCGAGGGGTACCAGCCTCTGCTTGTCTCCTTTGCCGATTACGTCGATGAAGCCTTCGGTCAGATAGATGTGGGAAATGCGAAGGGCGGCGGCTTCGGAAACCCGCAGCCCGCAGCCGTACAGCACTTCCAGGATGGCCCGGTTCCGCTTCCCGAACGGGGCCTTCAGATCCACCGACTCCAGGATGGCAGACACTTCCTCCACGGAAAGGACGGAGGGGATGTACTTCCCCAGTTTGGGGGCATCCACCCGGTCGCAGGGGTTGTCCTTCATCTCTCCTTCTTCCACGCACCAGTCAAAAAAGTTCCGGAGCGCACTCAGAAGCCGGGCCGTGCTCCGTTTGGAAAGCCCGGCGGAGGTAACGTGCCCCAGGTAGCGCTCAATGTCCTCCGAGGTGATGGCCGCCGGAGAATAGCCCACAAACTTCAGAAACTCCTCCACATCATGGCAGTAGGACGTAACCGTGTTGGGAGACATCCTGCGCTCTATCCGGAGGTAATTTCTGTAATCTTTGATCATAAAGCGGCACAAAAACAAAGAACATACAAATTTATTAAATAATTTGTAACTTTGTCAGGATATGAAGATAACTCACATAGCAGTCCTGCTGGTGCTCCCGCTGCTGGCCGCTTCCTGTTTCAAAGACCAGGATTTTGAGCCCGCAGGCACCAATACTGCCTCCCAAACCCAGCCCGCCCGCCTTCCGTCGGAAGAAACCCGCCAGGTGATGATTATGGTCTCCGGCGGTTTCAACTCCCTGTCAACCCCTCTCACCAGGGACCTCACAGAACTTTCGGAAAATTACCTCCCCACCATCCGCTCCCGGGCAGAGCATATCCTGCTGGTCCTTTCCCGCCACACGGATTCCGGCTACAGCACCCCCGTGGCCCCGGTCCTTTACCGCCTTTACAAGGATTGGGACGGCACGGTGGTAAAGGATACTCTCCTTCGCTGGGATAAGAAAGACCAGATAACAGACCCCAAAGTTCTGAAAGAAACCTTCATCTTTGCCAAGGAAAAATTCCCCGCCAAGGGCTACGGCGTGGTATACTCTTCCCACGGCTCCGGCTGGATTCCGGCAGAAAATTCCACCAAGAGTGCCTCCCTCCAGTCCATAGGACAGGACGAAGATACCAACAACGTGCGGGAGATGGAGCTGCAGGAATTTGTAGACTGCCTTCCCTACAAAATGGAATACGTCCTTTTCGACGCCTGCTTCATGGCCTGCGTGGAAGTGGCCTGGGCCCTCAAGGACAAGGCCGATGTGGTGGGCTTCTCGCCCACGGAAATCATGAACGACGGCTTCGACTACGCCCATATCGCAGAGCGCCTGCTGGATACGGAACCCAACCCCCTGGGCGTCTGCGAAGACTATTTTGCCCAGTACTCCGCCCCCGGGGTAAGCAGCCCCTACGCCAGCGTCTCCCTCGTAAGGACAGACGCCATGCAGCCCCTGGCCGATATCTGCAAAACCCTCTTTGAAAAGTACAGGGAGCAGCTGGCCACCCTTTCCATCTATGATGTCCAAAGGTATTACCGTCTGGGGAAGAACCCCCGCTTCGAGCATCTTTTCGACCTCCGGCACATGCTCCAGAAAGCCGGCGCCACGCTGTCGGAAAGAACCAAGCTGGACGAAGCCCTGGAAGCCTGCGTCCTGTACGAGGCCCACACCCCGTACTTCATGTCCCTGGAACTGAAGAACGTCTGCGGCCTTTCCTCCTACATGCCCAGCTCCGGCACGGAGGAACTCAATACTTTCTACAAAACCCTGGACTGGAACAAAACCACAGAACTGATAAAATAAATGAAAGAATTCGTCAAGACCATGTTGGCGGTGATCTGCGCCCTTATCGTGCTCAGTATCATCCGCTTTGTTTTCTTCCTGGTGATGCTGGGAAGTATGGCCGCCATGGGCGGCACCACGCCCACCATCCCCAAGAGCGGAGCCGTCCTGGATATCAATATGGAGGATTTCACGCTTTCGGAACAAACCAATAACCAGCCGGCGCCCCAGTTCAGCCTGGCGGGCGTAAGCGCCACCATGTCTTCCGTAGGCGTGCGCGATGCCCTTCTTGCCCTGCAGGAAGCCGCCAGCGATCCGGCCATCCGCTTTGTGCTCCTGAGGCCGGATGCTGCCAGCGGCGGAGTAGCCCAGCTGGAGGAATTCCGCAAAGCCCTGGAAGCCTTCCGTTCCTTCGGAAAGCCCATCCTGGCCTATACGGAAAGCCCTTCCAACGGCTCCTATTACCTGGCGTCCGTGGCCGATAAGATCCTGATGGGCAGCGCCCACGGCGGCACGTATATGCTGACGGGCCTGGCCACCCAGCAGTTCTTCCTCAAGGACATCCTGGACAAGCTGGGAGTGAACGTGCAGCTCATCCGCCATGGCAAATATAAAAGTGCCGGAGAGATGTTCATCCGCAGCACCTCTTCCCCCGAGAACCGGGAGCAGACGCAGGTGATGGTGAACTCCCTCTGGGCTTCTATGGCAGGAACGATGGCCGAAGCAAGAGGAATCTCTGTAGAGGAACTCAACAGCCTCATAGACGACCTCGCCTTCGTGCTTCCGGAGGACTTTGTGAAGCACGGCCTGGTGGACGAACTCGTAGACCACGAAACCTTGCAGGACAAGGTTTGCACACTCGCTCAGGTGGAGGACATTAAGAAGGTTCACCTGGTTCCTTTTGCAGATTACATCGAGGCCAAGGTGAGTGAGAACTTCTCCCGGGACAAGGTGGCCGTCATCTATGCCGAGGGAGAGATTGTAGAGGGAGACGAGTCCTCTGAAGTGGCGGGAGACCGTTTTGTAAGGATCATCGAGAAGGTGAAAAACGACGACAAAGTGAAAGCCGTCGTCCTTCGCGTGAACTCTCCCGGCGGCAGTGTATCCGCTTCTGTCAAAATTCGAACTGCCCTGGATAAGCTCATGTCCGTTAAGCCCCTCGTGGCTTCCTACGGAGACTATGCCGCTTCCGGCGGTTACTGGATTTCCAGCGGCTGTCAGAAGATTTATGCCGATGCCACCTGCCTCACCGGCTCCATTGGCGTGTTCTCCATGATCCCGGAGTTCTCCAAGGTGGCCAAGAACATTGGCGTGGGGGTAGAGACCATTGGCAGCAACAAGCACAGCGACATGATGACGCTGATGCGGCCCTTCGACGCCAAGGAGACGGCCTATATGCAGGCCTCCGTGGAGGATATCTATGAGCTCTTCGTGAACCTTGTAGCCAACTCCCGTGGCATGGAGCCCGAAAAGGTGGACGAGATTGCCCAGGGCCGGGTGTGGGCCGCTACGGATGCCCTCCAGATTGGTCTGGTGGACGAGATTGGTTCCCTGCAGGACGCCATTGTTTATGCCGCTTCCCTGGCAGATCTGAACTCCTCGGATGAGTATTCCGTGCAGGGTTATCCCACGCCTCCCACCTTTGTGGAGCAGCTGCTGGAGCAGTTCGGGACCAATAAGCAGGACAACGAGATTTCTGCCTTCCTGAGCTACCAGCCCGGAAAGTTCTATGCCAGAATGCCGTACAACTACGTAATCCGGTAGGGGAGAGCGCCCTGTCAAATAAAGTCAAATTCGGTCCCTCAATTAAATTTATTTAATTGGGGGATAATTGTATATTATCCAAACAAATTGATTATCTTTGTAAAGACATTCCGAAGATTTAGCGGAGCCGGGCAATCTGCGGGCTGCTGTGGTCAGTAGCGCAAAGATGAATCCCTCAGATTCAAGCCCTTACGTTTCTCCACCTGCATTTATGCAAGCGGGTAGGGGGAATTAGAGTATTGTACCTAATTGAACACATCCTTTCTATGAAAAGAACCCTCATCATCACCGGCGGGGCCGGTTTCATTGGCTCTCACGTAGTCCGTCTGTTTGTGAACAAGTACCCGGAGTACAAGATCATCAACCTGGATAAGCTCACTTATGCGGGCAATCTGGCCAATCTCAAGGATATTGAGGACAAGCCCAATTACCGTTTCGTGAAGATGGACATCTGCGACTTCGAAGGCGTGCTCAAATTGATGCAGGAGGAGAAAGTGGACGGCATCATCCACCTGGCGGCCGAAAGCCACGTGGACCGCTCCATCAAGGATCCCTTCACCTTTGCCCAGACCAATGTGATGGGTACCCTGAGCCTGCTTCAGGCCGCCAGGGCAGCGTGGAACGGAGACTGGGAAGGGAAGAGGTTCTACCACATCTCTACTGACGAAGTCTATGGCGCCCTGAAGATGGACGGCACCCTGTTCACGGAGGAAACGAAGTACCAGCCGCACAGCCCGTACTCTGCCGCCAAGGCCAGCTCCGACCACTTTGTAAGAGCTTTCCACGATACGTTTGGAATGCCCACCATTGTTACCAACTGCAGTAACAACTACGGCCCCTACCAGTTCCCCGAGAAACTGATCCCTCTGTTCATCAACAACATCCGTCACCGGAAACCGCTTCCGGTATACGGCAAAGGCGAGAACGTGAGGGATTGGTTGTATGTAGAGGACCATGCCCGCGCCATCGATGTCATTTTCCACCAGGGCAAGATTGCCGAAACGTACAACATCGGTGGCTTCAACGAGTGGAAGAACATTGACATTGTCAAAGTGCTCATCAATACCGTGGACCGCCTTCTGGGCCGAAAGGAAGGCGAGGATATGGACCTCATCACCTATGTGACGGACCGTGCCGGCCACGATCTGCGGTACGCCATTGATTCCACCAAACTGCAGAAGGAACTGGGCTGGGAGCCCAGCCTGCAGTTTGAGGAGGGCATTGAGAAAACCGTCCGCTGGTACCTGGACAACCAGGCCTGGATGGACAACGTCACTTCCGGAGACTACCAGAAGTATTACGAGGATATGTATAAGGGCCGATGATACAGTTTGAAGTTAGTTTGCACGGTGCAGAGCTCCAGAGCCTGACCCAAGCCGGCCGGGAATACCTCTGGCAGGGAGACCCTAAATACTGGGGCCGAAGAGCTCCCATCCTGTTCCCCATTGTGGGTCAGGTGGCCGGTGGTGTGTTCCGGGTGAAGGGTGTGGAGTACAAGATGGGCCAGCACGGGTTTGCACGGGATGCCGAGTTTGAGAGGGTGGGGGAGAATGAGTACAAGATGGTGAAGGCGGAGCATCCGAATTATCCGTATCCGTGTGACCTGTACGCCAAGTACGAACTCAAAGACAATGCCCTTTCCTGCCAGTGGACGGTGGTGAATACCGGGAAGGAGCCGATGCATTTCCAGATTGGGGCCCATCCGGCGTTTAACTTGCCGGATTATAAAGCGAATGACCAATTGCACGGCTATTTCCAGTGTCTGGACAAAAATGGAAAACCTGTGAATCCGGTTGTCAAAAACTCTGTGAACGGCGGTCTCAGGCATCCCTATCCGGAGGTGAAGGCCATAGATAGCATCATTCCTATCACAGCTGATACATTCGCGGATGATGCCATCTTGATTGAAGATAGCCAGGTGGCATCCGTTACCCTCCTGGATAAAAACAAGAAGCCGTTCCTGACCGTCAGCTGCCCCCAGGCGCAGGCTTTTGGCCTTTGGGCCCCGCAGAAGCCGGGTTGCCCGTTTGTGTGCATTGAGCCTTGGAATGGCATTGCGGATCCAGTTGGTTTTGCCGGAGATATTGCGGAGCGGGAGCTGGATCACTGCCTGGCGGTAGGGGAGAGTTATCTGTTTGAGTATTCCATTAAGCCGGAGAATTACTAGTCTATGAGAGAAGTTTTTACGGAGGACGACCGTCACTACATCTCCCTGTTGCAGGAGAACATGAACCGCACGGCCAGCGCGCGGGCCAATGCCAAGATCTGGCTGGCCACACTGGCTACGGCCATTGCTGCTTTGAACTTTTCCAGGCAGGGAGATCTGATTATCTGGATTGCGGTGATAATGGTGGTGGTGTTCTATCTGATGGACTGCCTGTATCTTACGCTGGAGCAGAGATACCTGCACTTGATGCATACCTTTGTGGATGTTTGCAAGGAGGGAGATGAGGAAAAAAGGAAAGCTATGCTCTATAACCTGGACATTTCCGACATTCACGAAGGAGCCACCTCCTTCCTGAACGCTATGGTCTCCAGCCGTACTCTCCCGTACTATCTTATTCTTTTCCTGATAGCTTTGGCTATTAGTCTATTTCCGTTATTGAGTTAAGCCTATGTTTACGCTGATTGATTTACCCTACAAGTCCCTGGCTCCGGTGATTAGTGATGAGACGTTGTCTTTTCATCACGGCAAGCACCTGCAGGGTTATGTGGATAACCTTAACAAGTTGATTGCAGGGACGGAGTTTGAAACGATGTCCCTGGAAGAGATTGTGAAGAAGAGTTCTGGTGCCATTTTTAACAATGCTGGACAGATTCTGAATCATAACCTGTACTTTACTCAGTTTGCGCCTTGTCATTCTGAGCGCAGCGAAGAATCTAAAGAATCTCCTCTTTTTGCCCAGATTATCAAGCAGTGGGGAAGTGTAGATGCCTTCAAAGCTGAGTTCGAAGCGAAGGGCGTTACCCTCTTTGGCTCCGGCTGGGTTTGGCTTCAGGCTGATGGTGAAGGAGTGCTTTCCATAGCTCAGTATGCAGGCGCTGACAACCCCGTCGCTCACGGCTTCAAGCCGATACTGACCTTCGATGTCTGGGAGCACGCCTACTATTTGGATTACCAAAACAAGCGCGCTGCCCATCTGAGTGCTTTGTGGAATATAGTCAATTGGACCGTAATTGAGAATACGTTTGTTTAATAATCAAAAAGCAAATAATAAGTAATACATAACTATGAAAATTGCAGTTGCAGGAACCGGATACGTGGGCCTTTCCATAGCCACCCTCCTGGCGCAGAAGCACCAGGTGGTGGCGGTGGACGTGGTTCCGGAGAAGGTTGCGCTGCTGCAGAAGCGTCAGAGTCCTATCCAGGACGAGTACATTGAGAAGTACCTTAAGGAGAAGGATCTGGACCTGACGGCTACGCTGGATGGAAGGGCTGCTTACAGGGATGCGGAGTTTGTCGTGATTGCAGCTCCTACCAACTATGATCCGGTGAAGAACTTCTTTGACACGTCTCACGTGGAGGAGGTTGTGGAACTGGTTCTTTCCGTGAATCCGGATGCCGTAATGGTTATCAAGAGCACAGTTCCTGTGGGGTACACCAAAGGCCTCCAGGCCAGGTATCCGCTGGGCAAATTCCTCTTCAGCCCGGAGTTTCTCCGTGAAAGCAAAGCTTTATATGACAACCTCTATCCGTCCAGGATTATCGTAGGTTACGATTCTGTCATTTCGACCGGAGCCGAAGGCGGAGCGGAGAAATCTCATAATATGGCAAAAGCCGCTGAGGCTTTTGCAAATATGCTGAAAGAAGCGGCTTTGAACGATCCGGAAGTCCTATTAATGGGCACAACAGAAGCCGAAGCTGTTAAACTTTTTGCCAACACTTACCTGGCTCTTCGCGTGTCCTACTTCAATGAACTGGACACTTACGCAGAGATGAAGGGCCTTGACACCAAGGCAATCATTGAGGGTGTTTGCCTTGATCCGCGTATAGGTACTCACTACAATAACCCGTCTTTTGGTTACGGAGGCTACTGCCTTCCTAAGGATACCAAGCAGCTTCTGGCAAACTTCAATGATGTTCCTGAGAACTTGATAGGAGCAATTGTAGAGAGTAACCGTACTCGCAAGGATTTTATTGCGGACCAGGTGCTTAGGAAGGCTGGATATTATGATTATTACAGTGCGGGTAGTTATGACGCTGCCAAGGAGCATGAGGTAATAATTGGCGTTTACCGCCTCACAATGAAGACAGGCAGTGACAACTTCCGCCAAAGTGCCATCCAGGGCATCATGAAGCGCATCAAAGCCAAGGGTGCCAAAGTAATCATCTACGAGCCTACGCTGGAAGATGGCACTACCTTCTTTGGCTCCAAGGTGGTCAATGATCTGGATGCCTTCAAGGCCCAGAGCAAGGCCATCATAGCCAACAGATACGACCCCGCCCTGGACGATGTCCAAGGTAAGGTCTATACAAGGGATATTTTCAAGAGAGACTAGAAGTTTACGTTCTCATTGTCCAGCCAGGCGGTCTCGCAGCTAACGGCTGCAAGCGCCACAAGGGCGAAGAAAGAGATTTTATTGAACATATTGGTATTTGGGGATATTTGCTTACCTTTGCAGAAAAGGAAGCAAATCCGGAAATTGCGTAGTTCAACTATTTGCGCCGGTGAGTTTCCTTTTTCTTTTGTAAAAAGTCACTCCAGCCAGTTCACGGCGGCCTTTCCGGATTTCCTCCACGTAGGTGTACAGACAATCTTCATAAGTTTTTGTGTAGGTGATTTTGATTTGACCCCGTAAGACCTCTTTGTCATTGGAATGTTTGGTAATTATATGTTTCACGGCAAAGTTGTCCAGGACGTGATGGAACGATTCCACCGACGCCAGACGGACTTTGACCAGACGATTGTCTTTTATCTTTTTTGCGTAAGTGAGGAAGTCTTCCAAGTCTCCCTCAAAATAAGAAAACAAGGTGTTCATGGAGCCAGGTTTTGTCTGGCAAGGTAAGAAGAGTTATCCGTTTCATCACCAAATGAAACGTTTAAGTTATAAAGTACTGAAATAGAGGTAATTACAGGGCTATTTGAAACGGATATAGCACATATTGAGCCAAAAACTGCACGAGGAAAAATGCAAATGCCTGAGAATTAGAGAGATATCCGGGGAAAAGTGAAACGGATAATGAAACGGCTTTGAACGCTCACTATCCCGAGCGTGAGCAGGCTCGACACGGTCAATACGAGAACGAACCGACGATCGAAGCAAGAGCAGAGATAAGCTTGCTTAATCTATGCCTTGCAAGGAGAGGAAGAGCGAAGCTCAACATGAGGCACGCATGAGAGAGCAACAGATCCACGGATGGAGCAGAGCCAAGAAAGAAGCCCTCATTCGTAGTGATATAGAAACGTTAAAACAACTATCAAAGAAGAAGGATTTATCCTGAGCTTGTCGAAGGAAGATAGTGGTAAGATAGTGGTAAGGGCGATGGTTCGAAGAACTTGGAACCTGGAACTAACAGGGTGGCCGATGACAACTCAGACGTCTTCCGTCAGACTTCAGACATCCTTTGGTGTTCCTTCGGTCTCCATCTGCAAAGATGCCCAATAATCACACCCGTCGGACCCCCGCTTCAGGCACAGGCTCCCTACGGTCGCCAGAGCCTTCCGCTATTAAATAAGGTGTCAGGCCGTGGCTCCATTCCACTCCGCCAGCGGCTGGATTGTCCAAAGTGCCAAAGGCATCGCGATCGCGGTAATAGAGAGCTAAACAAAAACTGATATGAATAGGAAACACATGACAGAAGCACAATTTGAGAAGATGAAGCGAGAGCAACACTGCCTACGCTACATGGACACGCGTAGAATTGAAGAGGTGTTCCCTGACATTGTTTCAATAGAAATTTGCTATCAGTTGCATCACGGTTCTGCTTTTGGCAGTCAAGATAAGGAAGGAACGTGGGATGTTAACCTTCAGAGTCAGATGTGTTTTGTGATAGATTGTCTCAATCGCGAATGCACCTCTGCTGGTTTCGACTTGAAGAATGAGATATATGCAATGCATCATGATCATCTGACGGAGAAATCTGGCGAGATGAGATGTGATGGTCAGGAAGCTCCTGACCATCCAGAACAGAGCTGTGACGGACAGTTAAAATACACTATAAAAATAGTTTTTAAGCAGTCGTAGATGGGATTGAATTTGAACGGAACAGCAGATGTTCCCAAACTGGTAGAAAAGATATGGTCAACCATTTGGGGCGTATTTGTTGCTTTCTTGATAGAGGTAATTGCTGTTGTTTATTTTAACCACACTATATTAAATTCTTCTTGGGTATATGTCGGATTATTGCTAATTGTGTTGTTGCCCACCACATTCCTGCTGTGGACGATAGCAACAAAGCGCTGGTTTCAGCGTTCCACTTATTGGACACTGTTGGCTTTTATAGCAGTTTTAGCTACAGGAGTACTATTCTATTTCGTTTTATATCCACTTTGGATTGAAAGAACTAAGTATGATTTACCTTTCGTACAATGGTGGGGAAGTGGCTTAACCATTATCTTGATTGGTATAGGTAGTTACTTATGTTTTTTTCGATTCGAGTCACATAAAAAGCTATGCATTGTTTTCCTAGTGTCCAATCGTTCCACCCATGAGCACGATATTAAGAAGTCTTTAGAGGAAGCACGCCACAGGATAGAGGAGATTGATCCCAATATTCAGATTGTTATACCTCCATTTGGGATTGCTAATGGTATTCATGCGGCTGAACGATACATTAACGGTCATTTCAATCAAGCAGATGCTGTAATCTTTGCTCGAATGACTGACAGCAACGAGGGTAGTGAATTTGGTTATCAATTCACAAAATTTACCTCTCGATTTAGCAAGCGATATGTTAAGGCATCGGAGATGATGACAAATGAGGTAGATTACCTCATGACTCAATCATATAAGTGTCACGAATGGAACACGCTCAACATTGAAAAAGATAACATATCCTGTACACTCGAGGTCGCAGGCAATCTCCAGGATTTGTTTCTGATGTATGTGAGTTGTATTTACCTATATAAAAACAACTATTCCAATGCCATAGCAGTAGCAGACCAGCTTTACACTTATACTGGAACGGGTAATAATGGGTTTGACAATATGGTCAAGGAACTGATGGCTCACTCCTATGTTATTGCAGAACAATCAGAGGAACATGAGAATCGCGATTTTGCGAGAGCCCACGAAATACTTGATGAGTGTATTGTCAAACTCCCATCAATGAAATACAGCCTGTCATATAAGTTGGCTTTAGCGCGGCTCTATTATTATGAGGGCAACTTGAGAGAATCAAAACGAGTTACGAAAGATGTAAGGAATTCTTTTAAGAACTCTGAGTGGTTTTGGACAATAAATATGGCCTTTTATGCCATATATGAACGAAAGCCCAAAGAGGTTCTTACTCATTATAAACGTTTGACAAAGATAACACCTCCAGGTTTGGAGGAAGTAGAATTCCCACGTAGGTTTCAAGAAAAAGAGCTGAAAGAGACCAGTGACAATCAGTACAAAATGTTTCTGCTGCATGGTATAGCATTTTTAAGTTTGTTTACAGATGAAAAGTTATCTGCACGGCTTCTTAAGGAAGTTGAAAAATATAACTCCTTTGAAGGATACTGCGAACTCAAAAAAGTCCGCGACCTTATAGAATCTCAACAAGGAAAGTTGCTATATAAGCCAAAGAAACAGATAGGAAAGTTAGAGCTGAAGAAATAATAATTTCAGATAGAGATTTCACTTGAAAAAAGTAGAAAAGTAGGTAAAAATATGGCTAGAAATAAAGATAAACTTGTACAAGTGGAAATCAAGGGTTTTAAGTCTGTCTCGACTAAGCAGCCCCTGGTACTTGACTTTTGTGATGTAACCATTCTGCTGGGTGCTAATGGTTCAGGCAAAAGCAACATCATTAGTTTCTTCAAAATGCTGAGCTATATGATGACTGGAGCCCTGCAGAAGTTCGTTGCACAGAGTGGTACAAATCAGAACTTTCTTCATTATGGATCCAGAATTACACCGTCTTTGTCGGGTAAAATTAAGTTTAAGAAAGGTGATGATTTTGAAACCTATTCGTTCGAACTGACACAGGCTTCAGGCGAGAAACTGATTATAACTTCCGAGGAAGTGTCGTGGCAAAAGAAGGGGGAGTTAAAACCATTTACTACCCAAGTGGAATCGGATTATAAGGAATCAGGACTAGTTGACAATGATGGTCAGACTGAAAAAATCATCAAAAC